>Ga0208826_1000918_pt1 | contig 27426 bp, 21 predicted proteins | sample AD_UKC115_MetaG_FD_184451 | JGI IMG/M metagenome (GOLD analysis project Ga0208826, IMG submission 184451) | Active sludge microbial communities of municipal wastewater-treating anaerobic digesters from Hong Kong - AD_UKC115_MetaG (SPAdes)... | ecosystem: Engineered > Bioreactor > Anaerobic >...
TGATTTTTACTCAGATCTTTATCAAAGTTATTAAAACTTTTTAAAGAACCTTGCCCAAAACTTCTTTTTTTGCCATTGCAGTCATTAAAACAGACCTTATTACGAGATGGAGTGTGTATCCTAACCACAAAGCCTGAATTCCGATTATTTTATTAAATATCAAATAAGATGCGAAAAAGATAATAGCGGATAGTATCATAACATTTCTAAGAGGTACTGAAGCTGTTGCTCCAATGTAGATCCCGTCCCAGGTAAATCCAATACATCCGGCCATGGGAACAACAAGCAGCCATGGCAAAAACGCTCTTGCAGCCTGAACTACCTCCTGGTTATTTGTCATCAGTCGGATCAATGCGTCGCCAGAGATAACATATCCGGCAGTAGAAACAACTCCGATAGATATGCACCAGACAAATATGATACGAATAGCTTTTTTTAGGTTTTTACTGTCCTTACTACCAATGTATCTTCCACTAAGAGCTTCTCCGGCGTAGGCAAATCCATCGATAAAGTAAGAATAAAGAAGCATCAGTTTCATCATTATTGTGCTGACTGCCAGCAGGGTGTCTCCATATTTGGCGGCAATGCCTGTAAATCCTGCGTATACACAGAGAAAACAGAGTGAACGTATGAAAAGATTTCCATTTATTGCAAAAAAACTCTTTACTTCGTTCAGTTTGAAACTTTTTCTTATATTGATGTGCTTGAAGAGCTTCCAGTAATAGATATACAGGATTGTCAGTGTAACGATTAAACCGGTGTATTGTGCTGCAAGAGTTCCTAAAGCAATTCCTGCTATACCCATTTTCAGATAAATAGCAAAGTACAGGCAGTACAGTAGATTTGACAAGTTGACAGTTATATCCGATATCATTGGAGTCACTGTGTTTTGCATGCCAATAAACCATCCTTTCAGTGCAAAAAGTGAAAGTGTAGCCGGTGCTGCCCAGATTCTAATATAAAAATAGAGGCTGGCCATATGTCTGACTTCTTCTGAAGTATCTATTATCAGAAAGCTTATCTTTACAAACGGATATTGAATTGCCCAGATTACTGCTGCTGACAGTAGAGCTGTTCCAACAGCCTGAACAAGTATCTTGACGGCTTCTCTAAAATCCCTTTTTCCATAAGCTTGAGCTGTCAATCCTCCAGTACCAACGCGTAGAAATCCAAAATTCCAGTAAAGCAAGTCAAAAAGCATGGTAGCTATGGCAATGGCGCCAATACAGGCTGCATCACCCAGCCTTCCTGCAATTGCAACATCTACCATTCCCACAAGAGGCACCGTAATATTGGCCAGAATACTTGGCCCTGCGAGCCTCATTATCCTCCTGTTCATCATTTGCTATCTGTATTTACTTCCCTCTTCCAGCATCCCAAGGTATGATATATATCGTTCAGAAGATATTATTCCTTCATCTACAGCTCTTTTGACAGCGCAATCAGGTTCGTGGGTATGAGTGCAGGGAGCAAATCTGCAATTGTCTAATACTCTGAGCATTTCAGGAAAATAGTGACTGAGTTCTTCTGGTTTCATTTCAATCAGACCGAATCCTTTAATACCTGGCGTATCAATAACGAAACCTCCACTTCTCAGAGGTAGTATTTCATAAAATGTTGTAGTATGTTTTCCCTGAAGATGATATTCTGAAATCTCTCTTGTTTTGAGATTAAGTGAACTGTCAAGCGTATTGATAAGAGTAGACTTGCCAACTCCAGAGATTCCTGCAAACAGAGTTATTTTGCCTTTGCACTCTTCTTTAAGTTGTTCAATATTTTGGCCGGTCGTACATGATACTTCAATCGTAGTGTAACCGGCAGATCTATACAACTCTATAAATGATTCTACACTTTCTCTCATTTCTTCGTATAGGTCAAATTTGTTTAGAATAATCTTAACCGGCACACTGTATGCTTCACAGGTGACCAAAAATCTGTCAATAAAGGGCAGGGGAGTTTTAGGGCATATAAGAGTTACAATTAGATATGCAAGATCAATATTTGCAGCAATAATATGTGATTCTTTGGACAGGTTGGCAGATTTGCGTATAATGTAATTTTGTCTTGAGTGTATTTTTGTTATTATACCTGTTCCATCATTCTGAACTTCATAATCGACTATGTCTCCTACTGCAATGGGATTTGTTGTTCTAATATCTGTCAGACGAAGTTTGCCGCGTATAATACATTTAGTGAGCTTCCATTCCGGCAAGTCGCTTACAATATAATGACTACCAGTGTGTTTTACAACTCTTCCCTGTTTTATCATACTCTTTTCCACAATTGCGAATATACAAAATTGTATAAAAAGGATTAACTTTGAAGAATATTCAGAACAAAATAGTTATGTATACGCTGGAAGAGCTTGATTCCATTATTGAGAAAGCTGTAATGAACCTGGATCTCAAGGGGAAGCCTGAAGAACTCTATAGACCTATTGAATATTTGATATCTATAGGTGGGAAAAGAGTAAGACCCAAAATTGCCTTGATGACATATAATCTTTTTTCCGATAATGTTAACAATGAAATTCTGTATCCCTCACTTGCGATGGAGATATTCCACGGATTTACTCTTATCCATGATGACATTATGGATGAAGCCTCCATGCGGAGGAATCAAATGACTGTTCATAAAAAATGGAACAACAATGTTGCAATTCTTTCGGGTGACGTAATGTGTATAAAATCTTATCAATATATTGCTCATGCTCCCGAGCTGGTTTTAAGAAAAGTGCTGGAACTTTTTTCAAAGACTGCTGCTCAGGTTTGTGAAGGTCAGCAGATAGATTTGAATTACGAATCAGTTCCATTTATAACCATGGAGGATTACACTGAAATGATAGCGCTTAAAACGGCCGTATTAATTGCCTGTTCTGCCAAAATAGGAGCAATTATTGCCGGAGCCGAAGACAAGGTTGCAAATTCTATTTATGACTATGCCTTTAAACTCGGTCTCGCATTTCAGATAAAGGATGACTATCTTGACAGCTATGGAAATTCTGCAACTTTTGGTAAAGCAATAGGAGGTGACATCCTTTCTAACAAAAAGACATGGTTGCTTGTCGAAGCCTTCAGACGTGCAAATTCCGAACAAACAAATACTCTGCTTTCGTTATTCAGAGATGAAAATATTTCTGCAAAAGAAAAAATCAGTAAAGTTTTGTCTGTTTACGATGAGATAGGTGTCAGGGAAAATGCTGAAAAAGCGATTGCGAGATATCATGCTGAAGCGAGAGAAATAGTGCTTTCAGCCGGATTGACATGTGCTCAGGAGGACCAGCTGATTTCCTTTAGCGAACGGTTGATTAACAGAGAGAAATAAATCAGGAAATGAAATACAGCGATAAGTTTAATGAAATTTTTGACAGATCTGTAAATGATTATCATAGATGGGACAATGTCGATGCGGAGATGGTTAATCCATTCGATTTCGGTACTCTCGAGTATTATTTATACAGAAAAAACTGGATAGATGCCGTTCAATGGCATCTTGAAGATATTATAAGAGACCCTGAAATTGATCCTGTAAAAGCTCTTGCGATCAAGCGGAGGATTGATAATTCCAATCAGGAGAGAACAGATCTTGTTGAGATGATTGACAGTTATTTTATGGAACTTTTTTCCAATGTTATTCCTCGGAATGATGCAACAATTAATACTGAGACTCCTGCTTGGGCTATTGACAGACTCTCCATTCTCGCTCTTAAGATATACCACATGAAGATTGAGAGTGAAAGGAGTGATGCTTCAAATGACCATATTGCCAGGTGTAAAGAAAAATACCGCACACTTCTTACTCAAAGAAAAGATCTTTCGCTTGCAATAGACCAGCTTTTAACTGACATCGAAGAGGGGAGAAAATTCATGAAGTTCTATAAGCAGATGAAGATGTATAATGACCCTGCATTAAATCCGATACTTTATCAGAGTGGGAAAAAGAAATAGGCATATCATTTTATTAAGATTTTCCGCCATAGGTGATGTTGCAATAGGAGCACCACTTATCAGGGAATATGCCGGGGCTAATCCCGATATAAAATTTACAATTGTGTCACAACCCAGGCTCGAACCTTTGTTCTCCGGTGTGGACAATCTTTACTTTTTCCCGGTTGACTTTGAAAGGAAATATAAAGGCTTTAAAGGTCTTACCAAACTTTTTCTGGAACTTTCCAGGTTAGGGGCTACTGATATTGCAGATCTGCATAATGTTACACGCACATGGGTGCTTCGGAGTTACTTTTTTTTTACTTTTAAAAGAATTGCCTTTCTTCACAAGGGAAGACTGGAAAAAGCAAGGTTAACAAGGAGACGGAACAAGGTGTTGAAGCAATTGCCATCGACTGTCAGTCGGTATGAAAAGGTGCTTGTTAAACTCGGATTAAAAGATCTTAACTTTTCAGGCAGGATAAATCAGCCGTTTTCTGTTAAAAGGGTAAAGTATTTCAAAATAGGAATTGCTCCTTTTGCAAAGCATAAAGGCAAATCATGGCCATTTGAATATATAGAGGAAGTAGTGACAGCTCTCAGCAAAGGAGGGCATTACAGTATATTTCTTTTTGGCGGGGGCAAGATTGAGGAGAACATGCTGCATGCACTGGAACAAAAATATTCAGGGGTACAGTCTGTTGCTGGCAAGCACTCTTTAAGAGAAGAGCTTGAAATTATTAAAGATCTTGACATGATGCTATCTATGGATTCTGCGAACATGCATTTAGCTTCATTTGTCGGTATTCCTGTGATTTCAATATGGGGAGCAACTCATCCTTTTTCGGGTTTCTATGGTTGGAATCAGAGCCTCGATAATGCTGTCCAGCTCGAAATGGAGTGTAGACCTTGTTCTGTTTTTGGCAATAAAAAATGCCTCAGGGGGGACTATGCATGTTTGTTGAACATTAAACCGCAATTAGTGTTGGATAAGATTAAAGAACTCACATCTGGAGAGGTTTGATGAATATTAAAAGAGAAGATATAGAGATTATGTCACCGGCAGGCAACTTTGAAGCTCTGCAGGCGGCTATACAGGGAGGAGCCGATTCTGTATATTTTGGAGTTGGAGAATTAAATATGCGGTCTCATTCCGCAAATAATTTCCTGATAGATGATTTGCCAAAGATTGTTGAAATATGCAGGGGGAATGGAGTTAAATCATATTTGACTTTAAACATAATAATATACGACAATGAGATAGAACAGATGCGACAGACTGTAGATGCTGCCTGCAGAGCAGGAGTTTCGGCCATCATTGCTTCTGACATGGCCGTCATTCAGTATGCGAGAAAGGTTGGGATGGAGGTTCACATTTCCACTCAGCTGAATGTTTCAAATATTGAGAGCGTAAGATATCACGCTCAGTTTGCCGATGTTATTGTTCTGGCAAGAGAGTTGGCTCTTACTCAAATTAAAAATATTGGAGAGGCTATCAGGAGAGAGCAGATAAAAGGACCTTCAGGAAGACTCGTGGCCTTGGAGCTTTTTTGTCACGGAGCTCTTTGCATGGCGGTTTCGGGAAAGTGTTATCTCAGTCTTCATCAATATAATGCTTCAGCCAATAGAGGTGCCTGCTATCAAATTTGCAGAAGAGGCTATCAGGTAACTGATCTTGAAACGGGAATGCAACTGGAGATAGACAATAAATATATAATGTCTCCCAAGGATCTTTGTACAATTGAGTTTATCGACAAAATTTTAGACGCAGGTGTGAGTGTATTGAAAATTGAAGGAAGAGCAAGATCGGCCGAATATGTTAAGTATGTCACCTCTGCCTACAGAAGAGCCGCGGATGCAGTATGTAATGGCACATACAGCAAGGAAATGGCAACCGAACTTAAGCAAAGACTTTCAACAGTCTTCAACAGAGGTTTCTGGGATGGTTATTATCAGGGAGCTAAAATTGGAGAATGGAGCAATGTATACGGTAACAAAGCAACTCGAAGAAAAAGATACGTCGGTAAAGTAACAAATTATTTCTCCAACCTTTCAGTTGCCGAAATTTTGATTGAGACAGGAGAGCTGTGCCAAGGAGATACTGTTCTTATTTCCGGCCCTTCCACAGGAGTGATTGAATGTAATGTTGAAGAGATAAGAGTTGATCTCCAAGTTGCCGACAAGGCTGTCAAAGGGGAATACTGCTCTATACCTCTACCCGGAGGAGTAAAGCTTAGACGTTCAGATAAAGTATATATTTGGGAAAAGTCAGATGTTTCCTGAAAAAATGACAAATTTTATTGAGGAGCATCATGTCCTCACACTTGCCGTAACTGACGGAAGCGATTTGTGGTGCTCTCATGCCTTTTACACATTTGTGGAAGCAGAGCAACTTTTTGTTATTACTTCAGAGGATAAAACAAGGCACGCAACTCTGATTGAAAGAGGAAACAATATAGTAGCTGGAGCAATAGCTCTTGAGACTGAAAAAATAGGTCTTATTCGCGGTTTCCAATTCAAAGCTGAAGCAATAAAATGCGACAGTTCTCTTTTTAATAAATACCGCCTTAGTTATTTAAAAAGATTTCCATATGCTATAATTACAAGCAGCGATATCTGGATTCTGAGAATCACTGAGGCAAAATTGACTGACAACCGTCTGGGTTTCGGAAAAAAATTAGTATGGAAACGTGAAGATGAGGGTTAAATAATTCCGAACTCCTTTTTAATCATTTCGACAGAATCGAGTTTTTCCCAACCGAAAAATTGTATCTCCTTACGGACAGGCTTCCCGTTTTCCATAATTTCCACTACTTTGGTGAAAGGATCTCTCCCCATATGCCCATATGAAGCACTTACTTCGTAAATTGGATTTTTCAGCTGAAATTTTTCAATAATCTTAGCAGGTCTGAGGTCAAACATTTTATTTATCTTATCTTCAATTTCACTGTCAGACATTTTAATTTTACAACTTCCGAATGTGTTGACAGAAATGCTTACAGGTTCAGCTACTCCTATTGCATATGCAATTTGTAGCAGTATCTCTTTTGCAACACCTGCAGCAACAAGGTTCTTGGCTATATATCTTGCAGCATAGGCACCTGAGCGGTCAACCTTGCTGGGATCTTTTCCCGAAAATGCTCCACCTCCATGTGCCCCTTTTCCTCCATAGGTGTCGACTATTATCTTACGACCGGTAAGACCGGTGTCACCATGAGGCCCTCCAATAACAAACTTTCCAGTAGGATTGACAAGTAATTTATAGCCGTGATTAAATAATTCTCTTGTCTCTTGAGGAAGTCTGTTAATTATTCTGGGAATGAGAATTTCCTTAATGTCAGATGTGATGATTTCAATCATCTTTTCATCTGTGTCAAATTCGTCATGTTGAGTAGAAATAACAATTGTATGAACTCTCAGAGGTTTATTGTCATCGCTGTATTCAATTGTAAATTGAGATTTTGCATCAGGTCTGAGGTAAGGCATCAGCATCGTACCTTTCCTTATTTTTGAGAGTTCAATAAGGGCAATATGCGCGAGGGTCAGCGGAAGAGGCATAAACTCTTCTGTATCGGTGCATGCGTATCCGAACATCATTCCCTGATCTCCCGCACCTTGTTCGTCTGACCTTTCAACGCCACGGCTGATATCTGGTGACTGCTCATGAATGGCCGATAGTATTCCACAAGAATTACCGTCAAACATGTATTCAGCTTTTGTGTAACCAATTCTGTTTATAACTCTGCGGGCAATTTGTTGAATATCTACATAAGCATTTGAGCTTACTTCGCCGCCTATGACTACAAGCCCTGTACTGACGAAAGTTTCACAGGCAACTTTGGAGTTGTTATCCTGACGCAGGAATTCATCAAGTATTGCATCAGATATTTGGTCGGCAATTTTGTCCGGGTGCCCTTCAGACACTGATTCGGAGGTAAATAGATATGACATTATAAATGGTTTTAAAACATTTAAGTTAAATTGGAGAAGGATTTGAGTTTGCTGAAAATTAACACCCGAAAGCTCTATTTTAGCATTTTTTCATGTGGTTGCAAGCAGTCAAATCTTTCCACTAATTTATGTCTGCAAATTTAGTATAAATTGAAATAGTTTTATATTTATTATTAAATTTATTGCAAAATTGTTAAAATGTTAATAAAATCATTAAGTAGTTTACAAGTTCTTATCCCTTTTTCTTAATTTTGCTCCATAATAACTATAATTTATCTAATCATCTATGAAACAACTAACTAAGAGAATTGCTCTGACAGCGATAGGGCTGTTTGTGGCCATTGCGTCTTTCGCACAGGTGACCACTGCAAGCATCTCCGGATTTGTGAAGGACACTAAGGGTGCACCCATTGCCGGTGCTGTCATAAAGGCGACTCACAATCCTACAGGGACAGTCTATTATGTTTCCACTCAGAATAATGGACAGTACAACATCTCTGGCATGAGGATAGGATCTCAATACCAGATAGAAGCTTCATGCATGGGATATGCGGCAGTTAAAATTACTGACGTAACCCTGACTCTTGGCGACGAGCTTAAGTTCGACTTCTCTTTACAGGAGGAGGCTGTAAATTTGGGCGAAATAGTCGTTACTGCGGAAATTAATCCTGCAATCAATAGAAACAGAACCGGAGCGCAGGAAATTTTTACACGTGAAAGGATGTCTCAAATTCCTACAATCAACAGATCTTTGACAGACTTTACCAAACTTACCCCTATGGCAAGTGGAAGTAATTTTGCTGGAGTTTCCTACAGATACAACAACATGACTGTTGATGGAGCATCTTTCAATAACTCGTTTGGTCTTTCATCTTCACTTGGAGCTTCAGGTATAGAGCCGATTTCACTCGAGGCCATAGAGCAGATTCAGGTGATGATAGCTCCATTTGACGTAAGAAACGGCGCTTTCACAGGTGGCGGTATCAACTCTGTAACCAGATCCGGAAACAATCAATGGAATGGCTCTGCATACTATTATACAAAAAGTCCTTCAACCAGGGGCTATATTCAGAAAGATGCAACTATTGCAGTCACAGATTTTTTTAACCGTCAATACGGTGCAACAGTCAGCGGTCCGATTATCAAAAACAAACTGTTTTTCTTTGTTAATGCTGAATTTGACAGGCAGGAAGTTCCTATAAGCTGGAGGCCGAGACCAAATAAAAGCACTGCTGTTTCAGGATATTATTCAGCAGCCGATGTTGAAACACTTGAGGAGATTGTTCAATTGTTAAAGGACAATTATAATTATGACCCCGGAACATATAATGTGACCAGTACTCCAACTGAGGCAGACAAAGTTACCGCAAGATTTGACTGGAATATCAATACAAAGAATAAGCTAAGTTTCAAATATTTTTATCTTAGATCATTCAACACAAACAATCCGAGCACATCAGGCGCAATGGCAAATGGACGCGGACCTAACAGTTTTGCAATACCATTTTCAAGCGCGTATTACAGGACAAACAATAACTTCAACATATTTATTGCTGACCTAAACACTATTGTAAACGACAGGATGTCCAACTCTCTTACTTTCGGTTATTCAAGACTTAGAGACTTTAGAGAGATGGATGGTGGGTTCTTCCCTGAGGTTAGTATCGGAGATGGCAGCGCATCCAAAAATTCTTTGACAACATTCGGGACAGAAGCAAACTCTTATAATAACAAACTGGACAGTGATATATATCAGATTCAGGATAACTTTATCATTAACCTGAACAAGCACCAGTTGACAATTGGTACCCAATCAGACTACAGAATGTTTGTCAATGGTTTTGCAAACAGTTTTGCCGGTCAATGGCAATTTGCATCCCTTGATGATTTCAAGTCTGATGTTCTTGCATACAAGGCTTGGAAAGACGCAGGTTCTAATCCTGCAACAAGACCCGGAACCAAAGCTATTTATTACAAGCAGACTTACAGTATGATGGATGATGGCAGGTTCCCATATGCTGAAGTAAATGTTATGTCACTTGGCTTTTATGCTCAGGACAAGTGGAGCCTTAAGGATAATCTTAACATAACAATGGGTCTCAGGGTTGATGTTCCGTTATTTATGACCGATCTGCCTAGAAATGAAATGCTCGAGGGTCTTACATTCCAGGGTGGAAGGAAAATTGACGTTTCAAAATATCCTTCAGCTAAGCCACTCTTTTCACCAAGACTTGGTTTCAATTGGGATGTCTTCTCCAACAAGACTCTTCAGGTCAGAGGCGGTACAGGCATTTTCTCAGGTACTCCTCCATATGTATGGCTCTCTAATCAGGCAGGAAACAATGGTATTCTTTTCGGTTCAACCACAGTTAAAGATCATGCATTTGACGGCGTAACAGAACTTGCAAAACCTACAGGGGCTACTTTGCCAAAGGCCTCTATAGCCATAACCGATCCTGATTTCAAATATCCTCAACTTTGGAAGACCAATTTAGCTGTGGATTACAAGTTTGGGAAAGGATGGATAGCAACTGCCGAAGTGCTTTATAATAAGGATATTAATTCCATATATCACATGGATATAAATCATCCTGACATAAGTGATGCCACCAAGGTTACAAAACTGGGAGGTGTTGATCAGAGACCATATTTTATTGATAATACATTGAATGATGCTACATATGATGTCATACTTATGACAAATACATCTAAGGGTTATTCAATTTACACAACTCTTCAGTTACAGCGAAATTTCACAAGCGGACCACTTAATGGTTTGTATCTAAATGCCTCATACACATTTGGCAAAGCAAAGAGTGTGACAGACGGTTCCTCTTCAGTCGCCTCTTCAGCTTACAAATATCGTCCTGCCATCAATCCCGATGCTGAAGAGCTCGGATTTTCAGCAGGGTCATTTCCTCAAAGAATTCTTGTACAGGGATCTTACAGGAGAGAATGGGGACCAAACTTTGCTACATCAATCGGCTTAGTCTATCAAATGTATATGCCTTTCAGATATTCATACACATACAATGGTGATGTGAATAATGACACATATTCATACAATGATTTGATGTTTATTCCTGCAACAAAAGATCAGATTCGTATCAAACCTGCCACAGGCGATACTCGTACAGCAGATCAAATATGGGCAGAAATGGATGCATTCTTTGATCAGGACCCATATCTGAAACATCGAAGAGGTAAGTATTCGGAGCGAAACGGCGGAATGGCTCCTTATGTTCATTCACTTGATTTCAATATTGCTCACGATCTTATGGTTAAGCAGGCAAATGGCAAGTCACATACTTTAAGATTTTCATTTGATTTCTACAATTTCCTTAACCTTCTCAACAAGGACTGGGGAATTCAGAAAACAACAGTTTTGGGCAATCAGCAGTACCAATATCTGGTTATGACAGAGAAACCTTCTGCGGCAAATAACTATACTCCAGCTTTCTCTACAGCATTGGACAAGAACAAGCAAGTAATTACCGACACTTTCATGGATAGCGTTTCTTCTTCGTCACGATGGACTATGATGTTTGGAATAAAGTATATTTTTAACTAACATTTGACTAATATATTAAAGAGGGTCATCCAATTATTGGGGACCCTCTTTTCTATTATACTTTGGTCAAGCCAATTATGTTTCTTATATTTGTTATGATATAATTGGTTGAAATTGTGGAGCAGTGATGAAAGATGTGCGGAAGAGACAGGAATTGGGGAAAAGAGCTGAGGAGATTGCGTTGGAGTTCCTTGAGGATAAGGGGTTGACTTTTTTGGAGAAAAACTGGAGGAGTGGCCACAGGGAGATTGATCTTATCATGAAGAGTTTGGACGAGCAGGGAGACATGATTTTACACATTGTTGAGGTCAGATCGCTCAGGGAACCGGCAGTCAGGCAACCATTTGAGACTGTAGGGTTTGAAAAGCAGAGGGCAGTAATAGCAGCTGCAAGGTCGTTCATATTCAAGTTCAACTTGGATTGTGAAACTCAGTTTGACATAATTTCTGTGACGTTTGGGGAATACGGAGTAAAAATTACTTATTTCCCCGATGCTTTTAAACCAACATGGAGATAATTAGTATAATATATGAACAAAAATCATTACTGTATAATAATGGCCGGCGGTGTGGGAAGCCGATTCTGGCCTATAAGCCGAAATTACAGGCCCAAGCAGTTTCTCGATATTCTTGGACTCGGCAAGTCTTTTCTTCAGCTTACTTTTGACAGGTTTAGCAAAATCATTCCAAAGGATAATATTTTAATTGTTACCTCAGACAGTTATAAAGATCTTGTATATGAACAGATTCCCGCAATACTTCTCGAAAATCTGCTTCTTGAGCCTTTCAGAAGAAACACTGCTCCCTGTATTGCATATGCAACTTATAAACTTTTAAAAAGAAACCCTGATGCAACAGTTGTCGCTGCTCCTTCAGACCATATGATAACTAATGAAGAGCTGTTTCTTACAACTGTAAATAATGCATTAAAATATGCTGAGTCTCACGACGTGTTGATGACATTGGGTATTCAACCCACAAGACCTGAAACATCATATGGCTATATACAGGTTAACAAGGCAGAACCGGTAGATGTTGATGGAAACATTGCTTATAAAATCAAGACTTTTACTGAAAAACCTGATCTAAAACTTGCCAAGGTTTTTGTTGACAGTGGGGAGTTTTTGTGGAATTCAGGGCTTTTTATATGGAATCTCAAGGCTATAGCAAATCAGCTTGAAATTTTTCAGCCGGAAATTTCAGGTCTTTTTAAATCCATTTCAGATGATTATTACACCGACAGAGAGAGAAAGGCAATTATGTCAGTCTATCAGGAATGCATGAATATTTCTATTGATTATGCAGTGATGGAGAAAACTTCCAGGGCAGTTGTTTATCCAGCTTCATTTGGATGGTCAGATCTGGGTACGTGGGATTCCTTATTCAGTTATGTGGATAAAGATGAAAATAACAACTATGTCTCTTCAAAAGGAGATACACTACTTGAGGTTAAAGACTCTATAGTTATATCCGAGGACGACAAGTTGATTGTTGCCAAGGGATTGGAAAACTATTTAATAATAAATTCAAAAGATGCTTTGATGATATGTCCGCGCGACGACAAATCATTCAAGTCAATATTGACGGACCTTACTATTAAAGATCTGTCGAAATATCAATAAATTTTTATGATCAACGATTCATTAAAAGTAAATGTTCAATCTGAAATAGGTAAGCTTGAAGCAGTGCTGCTCCATACTCCGGGAGCTGAAGTGGAGAATATGACTCCGAGAAATGCGCAAAGAGCTCTTTACAGTGATATATTAAACCTTTCGATTGCACAGAAGGAGTATGAACAAGTGTCTGGAGTTCTTGCAAAAGTTTGTAAAATATACCAAATAAAAGAATTACTGACAAGTCTGCTTGATATTCACACAGAGAGGGAGGCCTTGATTGGAAAGATTTGTATAGCAGAGGGAGTGACAGATTATTTTGAATATCTGATGGATATGCCTTCCAAATCTCTGGCAACGGTGCTTATTGAAGGTTTGCCTGCAAGAATGGACACTTTGACAGCATTTCTCAAGGATGAGTATTATGCACTTTTTCCTCTCTACAATTATTATTTTACAAGAGACGCCTCTGTTTCAATAGGTAACAGGGTATTGGTATGCCGTATGGCCAGCAAGGTAAGAATGAGAGAATCTCTTATAAATGAGGCAATTTTCAGAAATAAGAGATATTTTGACTGTGAATTGATTAATGCTCAGGATTTTCAACCTGGTAACAGTGAAATATATATTGAGGGAGGTGATGTTTTAGTTGCCAGAGAAGATATTCTTATTGTTGGTAACGGGATGAGAACAAGCAGTCAAGGGATAGACATGCTCGTTAGCAGGCTAAGCAGGTCTTCAGGTCCCGACAAAAGACACATAATTGTACAGCAGCTTCCAAACTCTCCTGAGTCGTTTATTCATCTTGATATGGTTTTCACAATGCTCGATGTTGACAAGGCAATGGTTTTTGAACCTTTGATTCTGAGTGAAAATCAATATCAGACAGTACATATTATTGTAGAAGGAGGCAAAGTGACTAAAATCAAATCCGTAAACAACATATTGTCAATTCTTAAAAAGTTGGGTATGGATTTAGAACCGGTAATTTGTGGAGGAAGTGCCGATGAATGGAATCAGGAGAGAGAGCAGTGGCACAGCGGAGCAAATTTCTTTGCCTTTGCTCCAGGTAAGGTTATGTCGTATGCCAGAAACGTTCATACTTTGGAAGAGATGCACAAAAGTGGTTTTGATATTATTACTGCCCGAGATGTTATTTCAGGCAAGAAAGATCTCGAAAGTTATAACCGATGTGTAGTGACCATTGACGGTTCTGAGTTGCCTAGGGGAGGTGGTGGAGCACGTTGTATGACTATGCCTCTGAGAAGAGCTCCGGTTGTTGTCTGATGAAAGAGACTAATTTTAAAGTTTTATTACCTTTGCTGCCTTTTTTATTGTTATTACGATGAGAGAAAAGATAGAAGAACTGCTTGCAGAAGTCAGAGAATTAAAGGCTAAAAACGAGCAGGAGATCGAGGAGATCAGAGTAAGACTTCTTGGAAAAAAGGGAAAGATATCCCAACTTTTTGATGATTTCAGGGAGGTTCTTCCCGAGCAAAAAAAAGAATTGGGTCAAATGTTGAACCAGCTTAAAGTTACTGCAAGTAAAAAAATTGAAGAACTTAGGTCATCTATCGATATTAATAGTTCTATGCGGGAAAGTCAGCACGACCTTACCAAGCCCGGCAATTTATTTGAAATTGGTTCAAGACATCCTATATCTATTACGAGAAATGAAATTTTGTCAATATTTGCAAAGTTAGGCTATGCTGTTGCAGAGGGACCAGAGATAGAGGATGACTGGCATGTTTTTGGGGCACTCAATTTTCCGCCCGAGCACCCGGCCAGAGATATGCAGGATACTTTTTTTATTGCATCCGGCGCTAATCCGATTCTTCTTCGCACACACACCAGCTCAATCCAGGTCAGGGCTATGGAGAGCATGAAGCTGCCTATCAGAATTGTATGTCCAGGACGTGTATTCAGAAACGAAGCCATATCCGCTCGTGCTCATTGCATATTTCATCAGGTGGAAGGACTTTATATTGATAAAGGGGTCTCTTTTGCTGATCTTAAACAATCTATACTTTTGTTTGCCAGGGAGATGTTTGGAGAGTCTGTCGAAACTCGTTTGCGCCCGTCATATTTTCCTTTTACAGAGCCAAGTGCAGAGGTTGATGTAAGTTGCAACATTTGCAAGGGCAAGGGTTGTAATGTATGTAAAGGCACCGGATGGCTTGAAATCATGGGTTGTGGCATGGTTGATCCAAATGTGCTTGAAGCATCAGGGATAGACAGTAGTCAATATTCCGGTTTCGCTTTTGGAATGGGTATTGAGAGAATAGCTATGCTTAAATGGCAAATAAAGGATTTGAGGCTCTACTTTGAAAACGATGTCAGGTTCCTTGACGAATTCAAAACCGAGGTATAGTTTTTTTTGGAGGTTGTAAATTATTTGCTACTTTTGCTGTCCCAAATGCGGAAATAGCTCAGTTGGTAGAGCATAACCTTGCCAAGGTTAGGGTCGCGAGTTCGAGTCTCGTTTTCCGCTCTGCTGACCTTTCCGGTGGGAAAGGTCTTTTTGGGTTTATTCTGCTCGGGTGGTGGAATAGGTAGACACGCAGGACTTAAAATCCTGTGGGCAGCAATGTCCGTACGGGTTCAATTCCCGTCCCGAGCACAAATAACATAAAGTTATTTATGTCAGTGCTTTAACAAAATTTATCCAATTTTTATACTTGTGGCTTTGCGAGCCAATGAAACAAATGAGATTTCGCAGCAAACTTTCTAAACGCTATAAAGTGACCACTGACTTCTCCCATAATTTTGAGGTAGTTCTGAACTTATTTATGAAAAGATTATTAACAATCAGTTTATTCGTATTAATTACAAAAATTTCATTTGGGCAAAATAAATCTTTTTCAGTAAACGTAGAAGTTAACGGCTCATCTGTAAATATCATAGAACCAGTAATGATGAAACCTGCCGTTTTGACTATTGGGGAAGTTACTGTTACTGGTACAAGGAGTGAGAAACAACAGAACATAGAAAAAACCACAATTAACGTTGCTAAAAACATAGCTTCGGTTTCAGGTAATATCACAGACGTACTGAAAGGACAACCGGGAATAAATATTGACAATGAGGCTAACGTCTATATTCGAGGAAATATACTCATACTGTCGGCATGAGGCCGACTAAGAAGGATTTTTTCACTTTCGGCTTTAAAACGGTTTTTCCCGAGCAAAACAATAGGCAAACTATACATGGCACTGAGAATGATAACTCGAATCTTATCGCGTTCAAGAGGCTGAATGATGTTTCATGGAACAGGCAGATGTTCGAGGGTAGTCTCTCATACAAACATATCTTTGAAAAAGACAAACACGAACTTTCATTCGAAGGATTGTTTTCGAGGAATCGCGGGCGTCGTCCTGCAGAATATTATATCGAGGACGTGCTACTGCAAAAATCTACAGGCGGAGGACACCCTACTAATTTCAGCATACAGACAGACTACATAAAAACTATATCAACAAAAGGTGTCATCGAGGCTGGATTGAAAATTACTTCGCGATACAACAATTTCGACTATAAGTTTTACGATCTGAATACAGGTTCAGGTGAATGGATATTAGACCCATCGTTCAGTAACGATCTAGAATTTCATGAATATATTTATTCAGCGTATGCGATCTACTCCAATAAACTATCATCCAAAATAGACTATAAAATAGGTGCAAGGCTTGAGTATAATACTGCACAGCTCAATCAATTTTCAACAAATGAAAAAATTTATAATGATTATTGGTTTCCATTCCCGTTCTTGCTACTCAAATATACAATAAATCAGTCGCAAAGCCTTTCGGTGAGCATAAACCGCAGGGTTACCCGTCCTGCTTTTCCTCAGATAAATCCGTTTGTAAGTATTATAGACCAAACAACTTACGAAAAAGGTAATAAATCCCTTCGCCCGGAAACTCTTGACAAAGCTGAGCTAAACTACTCTTTGATTAATAATAGTTATCAACTTCGAACCAATCTTTTTGCCAGCACTATCAAAGACTATATAACACAGGTTTCTGTGCTTTCGGATGCCGATAAACTTATGTTGACATACGTTAACGGAAGTCGTCAAAACAAAGTAGGTGGCGATGTGGATTTTAACTATAAATTTGGTAAATATGTGTTGGTAAACCCTGCTGTTTCAGCTTTCTATATGAGCTCTACTGGACAGTACAATGAAATTAACCTTACTGCGGACGGTTTTGCATGGACAGGAAGTTTAAAAACCACAATCAAGCCTGAAAAGATGACCGAGATGCAAATTTTTCTGAATTACAATTCGGCGATATCGCTGCCTCAGTTCCGTCTAGGAGAGATTTACTATGCCGATATTTCAATTAAACGTTCATTCTTCAACAATAAGTTGTCAGCAAGCCTAACGATGACTGATGTTTTCAATACGATGAAGTGGAATATTGAATCAGACAATGCTGTTTACAAGTTGAATAATTACAGCAAGAGTCAGACTCGTTTCTTATGGTTGGGACTTACGTTCCTCAGAAGAACGGCGAAGGAGAAAGTGATAATAGAATCATTAAATTGGGGAATTAACAAATCTGGAATTCAATCCTGTACGTCTGGCTTGCCGAGGACGTAGCCGAGGACGGAATAGTATCCTACTTCATAAAAACAAAATATACAGCAAGTATAAGACAAAGGAAAGCAGCTATGTGATTCCATTGTATTTGAACATTAAAAACGACAAAGGAGAATACAGAAAAAACTATTAGAGTAACTACTTCCTGTATTATCTTTAATTGCACAAGAGTAAATGTACCGCCATTACCAACAAAACCAATTCTATTAGCTGGGACTTGGAGCGAATATTCAAAAAATGCGATTAACCAGCTTCCAATAATTATTAGGAGCAACGGAGTATTGTTAATCTTACCCATTTCTTGCAGCTTTAAGTGTCCATACCACGCAAAAGTCATAAAAATGTTTGCAACAACAAGTAAAATTATGGTAATAAATGCATTCATATATATCTTACTCTCATTTGTCATTGAAATCACCTTCCTCTACGGGCTTCTCTTCCCTGCCAGGATTTTCAGAGGTGCAAAGATATACAAAAAACCTTGGCAAGGGCTGGTATGTTTTTTTCGTTAAATTGGTGCTTCGGGAAAGATTTCCACGAAGTCAACTATAAACTTATGCAAGTTTTTGGGGGATATTTCGTACCCTCTTTATATGGTTCATTATCCGTTCATTTATCTCTATTATGCTTGGGTTAAGCATAACAATCTGACGTTTGGGGAATCTTTGCCAGGTGCACTTGCTCTTTTGGTGGACAGTGTGGTTTTGGCCTATCTGAGTCTGAAACTCTATGACGAACCTGTTCGCAAATACCTTTCGAAAAAGCTTTTGCACAAAAAATCGTAATCTTGAAAATTGCCTCTGTCTTGTGTGCTAGATAATATCGAGGTCTTTTTGCATTTGTGACTGCTATGCACTTTGCCTTCTCTATTCGCAAATTTGCAGCTCATTTTACTTTGATGTTCAGCCCTTTGCAAAAAATTTTGGCAAGGTTATTTTTTGCCGTAAAAGGTTGCGGTGGGGAATATTTTATAAAGCCTTACGTTACCGTTTATTTCAATAGGGATAAATAATAAAAAATTAAACATAACAGGGGCCTTAGACTTTTTCACCATTTTTGCCGCTTCCTTGTAATGAGAATAATAGATCTCAGGATACAGTACATCACTCTCACTCTCAATCGGTCTTAAAATGTAAGACTGCCTGTCATAAATTATGTCATCTGCAGGTACTGTATTTGCTTTCGTAGGATATGGTATAAGCCGCCCATTATTCATAACAGCCTCACTCCATTTGACTTTAACAATACCATCTACTTTACTGTATATATAACAAGTCCATGAAGGAAGGTCCAGGCAAGGGAAGATCAGGATTCTAACAAATTCATCCTCTACGACAATGAAAGACTTTTCAACAGAAGCTACACATCCATCAGTTTTTATCGTGGCATTCCACACAACAGAGTCCAATTTCTGTGAATAAGCATTTACATTAAAGAGCAAGAATGCAAGTAATGGCAATAGCAGTTTTTTCATGTCTGCAATTTATAAAATTTCCCCCAATGTCCCGTTTTGTGCAATAAGGTAACAGGAATACCTTGTAAGCATGTAAAATGTGGCGTCAATAGCTGTCATAGAGTAGCTCCCTCTTCTTTGAAGTATCTCTCTGTGATGCTCGTATGACCTCATCTTTGGGAGGCTTTCTTCTTTTTTATTTGCACCTGTCGGAGTTTGTTATATTTTAATCTTTTTCCACTCTTCTTTCATGCGGGCAATGTCGTTTATCCAATCTTCTATATCATTTTCGTGTTCTAATTCTTCATTGAGAATTTGAACAGCCATTTGATGAGTTGAATGGTCTTTGCCATTTGTGAAATCAGCTATTTCATGATAACGTTCAATTGCACATCTTTCTCCTTTAAGATTTTGTTCCAAAATCACCTCAATATATGGGTCAGATGGTTCATCATATGGACAACGAGCTAATTTTGTCCAATTTTTAGGATTAATTACAGGTGTTCCCCCGAGTTGTATAATCCTGTTGACAACTAATACTGCATGACCTAATTCCTGATCTGCATGTAATAATAGTTCGGGTTCAATTTCACTTCTCATAGGGCCCTCCATAAGTCTTGCACCAATCCAATACTGATAATATGCAAGCCATTCTTCTGAAAGTGCTGCATTTAGCATTTCAATAAGTTTATCTACATCAACGGATGAGATTTTAATTCCTTGTTTTCCCATAGCTTTTTCTTTTAATAATTAAAGATACAATTTTTTTGTCATCATTACACACTTTAGCTGCCGCACCTGTCGGAGTTTGTTGTAAATAGCTAATAATTAATTGTTTACAAATTTGACTCTAAAAAATTTCAAAATTTAAACCTCTGTTAATGTGCTATTTACAACAAACTCCGACAGGTGCAGCAGGTGATAACCAAAATTGCTTATATTTGATACAGTTTGTCTGATAATTATATTGAAATTATATTAAATAAACATTCATGGGGAACTACTTCATTACCAACGAAAGAGATGCAAACCTTGCAAATGTCATTAAAAGCATTTTACCTGGTAAAACAGAAAGCCTCGATATTTTAGTAGGCTATTTTTATTTTTCGGGTATAGAAGAACTCTACGAAAATATCGCTGACAAGAAAATGCGGATTTTGGTCGGATTGGATATGGAAGAAGAGTTGCAGCACAAAACTGCAAACTTTGACTCTTTTATCAATAAACACACTTCTTCAAAACAGGAAATTCGCCGGGAAAATTACAAATCACTAGTAGAGCTTTTTACAAATACTGATTTTTTCGAAACGAAAAAGCAGCAGGAGGCATTCAAGATTTATTACGAAAAGATAAAAAACAGTTCGCTCGAAATTCGTAAAACCAAAGAACCGACGCATGCTAAAATGTACATATTTACCTACTCAGAAGAGGTCTCCGAAGGCGGCAATTTACCTGGAACAGTGATTACCGGATCAAGCAATCTTACTCACAGGGGACTTACTGCACAAAACGAAATCAATGTACGATTTCACAGTAAACCTGAATATGACGAGGCAGAAACCATATTCAACCGATTGTGGAATGATGCAATTGTACTTGTAGACAGTGAGCATATTGCTGATTTCGACAATGAGGTGATAAAACATATTTGGTTTGAAAAGATTTATTCACCCTACCTGTTTTATCTTCGGGCACTTCATGAATATTTTTATATTGACCGGAGCAAAAACATCCGCACACCACATGAGATAACAAAAGGGAAATTCATGAATCTGAAATATCAGGAAGATGCTGTTCGGATGGCTTTATCGAGTATCGAAAAGCACAACGGAGTTATCGTTGCAGATGTAGTGGGATTGGGCAAAAGTATCATTGCATCGGCAGTTGCCAATAATCTGGGATTGCGAACCATTGTCATTGCACCTCCTCACCTTGTTTCACAATGGGAAGACTATTGCGAAGAATTTAGAATTACAGCCAGGGTATTCAGTCGGGGCGTCATTCAAAGAGCTCTCGAACATTATCGCTCCAAATCCGCCGAAAACGAACAGTGGCTTATCATTGTGGATGAAGCCCACAACTATCGCAACGAGTATACACTTGATTATGCCATACTTCATAAATTGTGTATGTGCAACAAAGTGATGTTATTGACTGCAACCCCTTTCAACAATCAACCTTCAGATATTTATTCGCTGGTCAAACTGTTTCAGATTCCTACTAAATCGACTTTGCAAACCGTCGATAATCTTGGCGAAGACTTTCGGAAATTGATCAACAGCTACAAAACGCTGAAAAAGAAACAAAAAAACAATCAAATCACCGACACGGAATTGGCAAACGAAGTCGATCGCATTTCTACTCATATTCGCAACATTATTTCTCCTCTGATTGTGCGCCGTTCGCGGCTCGATTTGCTTGGCATTCCGGATTATATTAATGATTTGGTAGAACAAAAAATTTATTTTCCCGTCGTGAAAGATCCAATTTCATTGGATTATGATCTCGAATCGATACGCGACCTTTATTTATCGACCCTGCAACGAATATGGTCTGAAGGCGAAACTCCTTTGTTTAACGAAATAGATGATTTTAATGTCGATGAAGCAGAAGATTCCTTATCTGAAAACATTGGAAACGATGCCGGCACAGCAACCCTCAAGACGGCACGCTACCAACCCATCGTTTACGTGAAAAACGATTTCGAAAACGAGGTGAAAAGGACGGTGGAAGAAGCCGGGTTCGAATACAATCTGTTCAAGGGGACGCAACGAAATTTGGCAAAATTCATGCGTTCGATGCTTGTTCACCGATTCGAAAGTTCGCAATATGCTTTCAAAATTTCGCTCGACAACATGCTGCGCAACAATCAGAATATTGTTGCATGGGCCAAAAAGCGTCATGCCATCCCCATTTTCAAAAAAGGAAAACTACCCGATATTGAAGAGCTTTATGACAGCACGGGCGACGAAATGAATGCAGATTTCGACGACGAATTGGAAGAATCCATCGAAAAGTTCAAAACAAGAGGATTGTTTGAAATAAAAACCGAATATCTCGACGAATCGTTTTTTACCGATTTAAATGCCGACATCGCATTGCTCAATAACTTGCAGCAGGAATGGAGTAAGATTCAAATTGATCCCAAGCTTGATCGATTTATAGAAATATTGCATCAAATGATGAAGGACGATCCTAACCGAAAGATAGTTGTATTCAGTCAGTTTGCAGATACGGTCGATTACCTCGAAATTAAGCTCATAGAAGCAGGACTGCCCGTCTTTGCCTACACTTCGGCAAAAGCCTCGCAAGGCAACAAGGAAATTATCAAAGCCAATTTCGATGCCGGAAACGAACACCAGGCTGACGATTACAAAATACTGGTTGCTACTGATGCCATTTCCGAAGGTTACAACCTCAGTCGTGCAGGAACCATTTTTAACTACGACATACCCTACAATCCGACACGTGTCATTCAACGGGTAGGACGTATCAATCGTGTTAACCGGAAGATGTTCGACGAACTCTATATCTACAATTATTTCCCCACCGATATTGGCGAAGCCGAAACGCGTACTCGGGAGATTTCAACCTTAAAAATGGCAATGATTCATGCCATTATGGGTGAAGATACTAAAATACTCACCAGCGACGAAGAATTGAAATCATATTTTGTCGATCAATACAAGAGATTAAGTCTGGCCAACGAACAGCAGTCGTGGGATACTTTTTATCGAGCTGATTTGAACCAATTGATCAATTCCCATGCAATGAAAGAAGCCCTAATGCTTCCACTTCGAGCCAAAACTTGCCGCAAAGTTGAAAACGAACTTGAAAAAGGGATTATTGTCTTTGCCCGCAAAGGCAGCGACTGTGTTTTCAAGTTTGCTCCATGCAATGACCAACCCATAGATTTATCTCCACAGGAAGCATTCGACATGCTTCGCTGTAGCAAGGACGAAAAAGGATATGCCGTAACCGACAATTTTGAAGAACGATACAGGGAAGTAAAGAAAAAATTGTTTGAAACAGAACACGAAGGCACTGCAGAGCAAAACAAACGGGATGCTCTCGATAAAATAAGGCTCATCAAGCAAAGCAAGGCTTGCGATAGAGATTATCTCGAAGATTTGAGTACCGCCATTCAAATAGATGCCATTTCGGGATATGACCTGCGGTTGATTAATCGAGTGAAACCGGCAGATTATAAACACCTGCCAACGGTCATCAGTCCCGAATATATTTACAAAATACTTCAACTCTACGACCGCATCGGTAATGCTCCCCGAACACTCATTTTAGCCGAAGAAATTACTCCTTTACTCTAAAAAACAGCATACGAATGAATCTATTTGAGTTCGACAAACCTTACGATAGAGAAAAGTTTCTCAATTTCATGGTCGATTTTCTCCCGGAAGACTTCACGCCCCGGATAGAACCCCTCGCATTGAGCGATTTCACTCCGAAATGTGCCCAGCAAGCAACACGATTGGGTATATCCGAGATATTGCAACTCGAAGTATTGGAAATTGTCCATTCGTCGTCGCACGATGCCCGAGTAGCCATTGCGCAGGATGCTTTCAAACTGTTGCTTCACAAGAGCTATAAAAACAGAGCGCTGGTGATTTTCCTGCAGAAAAACAGTGCACAATACCGTTTGTCGCTGTTGCAGATTGAAGCTGTTCAAGACGATCATTCTTCACGCATTCGGCGCAGCTATTCCAATCCACGTCGATATTCTTTTTTGCTGGGCGAAGGGGCTCATGTGAAAACGCCTTATCAATTCCTCATTCGCAACGGCAAACTAAAACCGGTGGACGGAGATTATTTCAAAGACTTGCAAAGTCGTTTTTCGGTGGAAACACTCACCAAACTTTTCTACAAGGAATTGTCCGATTGGTATTTCTGGGCAATGGATCAAGTAGAATTTCCGGACGACGAAGACCAGGACTGCAAAAGCAGAAATGCAAAAAGCCTCATTCGTATGATTACACGCATCATCTTCATCTGGTTTATGAAGGAGAAGCAGCTCATTTCGGCCAACCTCTTTGATAAATCGTATGTTGGTACGCTGTTGAACTACGGCGATGCGACCGGTAGTACCTACTATAAAGCCATACTGCAAAACCTCTTCTTTGCCACACTCAACACCCCGATGCGGAAAGATAATCCCAATAGTAGAATTTTTATAGATGATGCTAAAAAATTCGGTTTCGTCAACGACGGATATCTGCAACAGGGTTATTTTCGTTACAGCCGTTTTATTAAAGATAAGGAGGCTTTTCTGAAGGAATTCGATAACATTCCGTTTCTGAATGGCGGATTGTTCGAATCGCTCGACAAGAAAGTCAACGACAGGGTAATTCGCATCGATTGCTTTTCGGACCATCCCAAGAATGAAACACGGCTCAAAGTACCCGATTATCTGTTTTTCTCCCATGATGAACAGGAGGCCGACCTTTCGTCCTATCTCGAAAACGGCAATCACAAAAAGGTACGCGGACTGATCACCATCCTCGAAAGTTACAATTTCACCGTCGAAGAAAATACACCGCTCGACGAGGAAGTTGCCCTCGACCCTGAACTGCTCGGCAACGCATTCGAAAACCTGCTGGCAAGCTACAATCCCGAAACGGCTACGACTGCCCGGAAATCGACCGGCAGCTACTACACACCACGCGAAATTGTGGACTACATGGTTACGGAATCGCTCATTGAACATTTTTCCGTCATGCTGGGCGGTGACCAGAATCATCGCCAAAAGCTCCGCAGTCTCTTTTCGTACACCGACAATGACAATCCGTTCGACGACAAAGAAGATACCTCCAAAATGCTCGACTGCATCGAAAAAATACAGATACTCGATCCTGCCTGCGGAAGCGGCGCTTTTCCTATGAGCATCCTGCACCATCTGGTGCTTGCCCTGCATAAGCTCGACCCTGAAAACCAAAAATGGAAAGCCAATTTGCTGGCAAAAGTCCCTACGGAACTAAAAGCGGAAGTAGAGAAATCGCTCCAAAACAAGTCGCTCGATTATATCCGCAAACTCGGACTCATCGAAAACTGCATCTTCGGAGTGGATATTCAGGAAATTGCCATCCAGATAAGCAAACTGCGTTTTTTCATCTCGTTGCTCATCGAGCAGGAAGTGGATGACAGCAAGGAAAATCGCGATATCCGGGCGTTGCCCAACCTCGAAACCAAATTTGTGGCTGCCAATACGTTGATAAGTCTCGAAGCAGATTCGGACAAAAAAGAAGCCGTGTTCAAAAGTGCTGAAGTGGAAGCGCTGGAGGAAAATTTGTTTGCCATCCGTGAAAAGATATTCTATACCAACAGTCGAAGCGAAAAAATCAGATTGGAAAAACAGCTCACCGAACTTCGATTCAGGTTGAAAGATGAATTTACCAATCTGGGTTTTCCCAACGATAAATCGGACAAAATCACTTCGTGGGACCCATTCGACCAAAACACCCATGCCGAGTGGTTCGACCCCGAATGGATGTTCGGCATCAAGGACGGATTCGACATCGTGATTGGCAATCCGCCCTACATTCAGTTGCAAAAAGCATGCAACGGCAGTCTTAACTATGCCGACCTTTATAAAAATCAGTCCTTCGCCACTTTCGAACGGAAAGGCGATATCTACTGTCTATTCTACGAAAAAGGGATGTCGCTCCTGCGAGAGGGAGGACATCTTGCCTTCATCACTTCCAACAAATGGATGCGGGCAGGTTACGGCGAAAAGTTGAGACGATTCTTCACGCAATACAATCCGAAAATACTGATAGATTTAGGCCCCAATGTGTTCGAGAATGCAACGGTGGATACCAACATTCTCCTCATTCAGAAAGCGAAAAATCAACACTGTCTGCGTGCTGTCACCGTGAACGAAAAGAATAAGAATCAGCTCGATTTTACCGCTTTACTTAGGCAAAATGGGATGCTGCTCACGAATCTTTCAGCCGACGCATGGTTTATCGGCAGCAACGCCGAACAGCAACTGAAAGAGAAAATCGAACGCATCGGCAAACCACTGAAAGAGTGGGATGTGAATATTTATTACGGTATCAAAACCGGATTGAACGAAGCCTTTATCATCGACAGCGACAAACGGCAGGAGATACTTGATCATTGCCGGGACGAAGAGGAACGACGGCGCACCGAAGCCGTCATCAAACCCATCCTGCGCGGCCGCGACATCAAGCGCTATGCCTACCATTGGGCAGGATTGTGGGTAATCGTCATTCCTGCCGGCTGGACTAACAAAAACAGATCCGACCAAAACCCCCAAACATTCATCCGGGAATATTTTCCTTCGTTGATGAATCATCTTTTGTCTTACGAAGAAAAAGCGAAGAAGCGTGACGATCAAGGCGAATATTGGTGGGAACTTCGTGCCTGTGCGTATTATCCCGAATTTGAGAAGGAAAAGGTGGTGTGGCAAAGAATAACCCAACAACCAACATTTTGTATTGTTCCTAGTAAAATAATGATATTAGATAGCATGGCTTTCTTTGTCAGTGATTCATTTGAAAAATATCAAATGGCTTTATCAAATTCACGTACAATCCTTTTTTATGTTAATAAAATTGTTCATCAATATGGAATTGCTGGTTTTCGTTTATCAAATCAATATGTTGAAAATTTTCCTATTCCTCCAATCTCAGCCGCCAACGAACCACAGGTTCGTCAAATTGAATCGCTGGTCGATGCCATTCTTTCCGCCAAAAAGGATAATCCCGCTGCCGATACCTCCGACTTCGAGCAGCAGATCGACCACCTCGTCTATCGCCTCTACGACCTGACGGAAGAAGAGATAAAAATCGTGGAAAATCAAAATGGATAAATCAAATGTAAATATACGAGAGTCTGTGCTATAATACTCACCCAAAACCAGACCACTTTCGGAGCAACTAATTAGTATTTAATTTGGAACTGTCCTATTTTTAAGGAAGGCTACAATTTTAGGGAAGGTATAATACTCCCGCAAATTCAGACCACTGGGTAAATTTAATAAAATGATTAATTTTACTCGTATGAACACAACCAGAAAAAAACACAGTGCAGCATTTAAGGCGCAGGTAGCCATAGAGGCAATCAAGGAACAGGAGACACTCAGCGAGCTGGCAAAGCGGTTTGAGGTACATCCCCAGATGATCTCGAACTGGAAACGGGAGTTTCTGTCCCGGAGTTCGGAGATATTTTCGACCAAGGCACCCGACGAGGAAGCCCATAGGCGAGAACAGGCACTATATGAGAAGATAGGGAGATTGGAGATAGAGGTGGATTTTTGCAAGAGGGCCTCAG
>Ga0208826_1000919_pt1 | contig 27411 bp, 20 predicted proteins | sample AD_UKC115_MetaG_FD_184451 | JGI IMG/M metagenome (GOLD analysis project Ga0208826, IMG submission 184451) | Active sludge microbial communities of municipal wastewater-treating anaerobic digesters from Hong Kong - AD_UKC115_MetaG (SPAdes)... | ecosystem: Engineered > Bioreactor > Anaerobic >...
GTAATTTAATAATTAATTTACAAAATAAATATAATAATTTATTTGAACTAAAAGATAATTTTATAAAAGAAATGTTAGAAAGGAATTATAATAATGAAATTATTGATGAATGGATAAAACATATAGACGAAAATGTTTAAAAAAATGAAAATAAAAATTTAATATTTGGTTTTTTTATATAATAACGTTATAATTACATAATGTCAGTATTAATATTAGGTAAATATTATAAATGTGATGCAACTGGACTTTATTTGTCTAATAATAAATTAACACAAATACCACCAGCAATAGGTCAATTACAACAATTACTAGAACTTTGTTTTTCTAACAATCAATTAACTCAAATACCACTAGAAATAGGTCAATTACAACATTTACAAAACCTTTTTTTGTATTGTAATCAATTAACACAAATACCACCAGAAATAGGTAAATTACGACAATTACAACATCTTTATTTGGATCATAATCAATTAACACAAATACCACCAGAAATAGGTCAATTACAACAATTACAAAACCTTTATTTGTCTAATAATCGATTAACACAAATACCACCAGAAATAGGTCAATTACAACATTTACAAGAACTTTATTTGGATAAAAATCAATTAACACAAATACCACCAGAAATAGGTCAATTACAACAATTACATATTCTTTCTTTGCATAATAATCAATTAACACAAATACCACCAGAAATAGGTCAATTACGACAATTACAAAATTTTTATTTGCATGATAATCAATTAACAGAATTACCATTTAATATAATTAATTTACGATTAATAAATATTTCTATTTTCAATAATCCATTAGAAAATATATATCCTCCTATAACAAGATGGATACAAAACATCCAAAATAGATCAAAAACATCACAAAACGTTTATCAAAATAAACAATCTGTACACGATCATAATATAGAAAAAACTACTAACGAATCCATAATAAATTTTTTAACATCTTTTAAATATCAAAAAACTCGAAATTTAGAAATATTAATAAATGATTTAAATATATCTACAACTTCGAAACAATTATTATTAAACTATTCTTTAGAAAATTATATACATTCAGTTTTACAAACGAAATATTCCGAAATATTAGAACCAGTTTTATATTTTATAATTAATCATGAACATAAAGAAGAACTATTAAAAATCTTAGATCAAGAAATAATAGAATCAGAAGGTAAATGTTTACAAGGTAGAATATCTAGAACAATAAATATATTAAATGGCTATCATGATTCTGTTAAAATAAAAATATCAGATAACGAACAAATAAGTAATTTAATAATTACTTTACAAAATAAATTTAATAATTTATTTGAATTAAAAGATAATTTTATAAAAGAAATGTTAGAAAGAAATTATAATAATGAAATTATTGATGAATGGATAAAACATATAGACGAAAATGTTTAAAAAAATGAAAATAAAAATTTAATATTTGGTTTTTTTATATAATAATGTCATAATTATATAATGTCAGTATTAATATTAGGTAAATATTATGAACGTGATACAACTGAACTTAATTTGTCTAATAACCAATTAACACAAATACCCTTCGGGTTGCTTCGCTTACCACCAGAAATAGGTCAATTACAACAATTACATTCTCTTTTTTTGTTTAATAATAAATTAACACAAATACCACCAGAAATAGGTCAATTACAACAATTACAAAGACTTTTTTTGTCTAATAATCAATTAACACAAATACTACCAGAAATAGGTCAATTACAACAATTACAAACACTTTATTTGTCTTATAATCAATTAACACAAATACTGCCAGAAATAGGTCAATTACAACAATTACGTTATCTTGATTTGCACTATAATCAATTAACACAAATACCACCAGAAATAGGTCAATTACAACAATTACAAATTCTTGATTTGTTTTATAATCAGTTAACACAAATACCACCAGAAATAGGTCAATTACAACAATTACAAAAACTTTCTTTGCATAATAATCAATTAACACAAATACCACCAGAAATAGGTCAATTACAACAATTACAAGAACTTAATTTGTCTAATAATCAAATAACACAAATACCACCAGAAATAGGTCAATTACAACAATTACGATATCTTTATTTGCATAATAATCAATTAACAGAATTACCATTTACCATAATTAATTTAAGATTAACAAATATTACTATTTCCAATAATCCATTAGAAAATATATATCCTCCTATTACGAGATGGATACATAATATTCAAAATAGATCAAAAACATCACAAAACGTTTATCAAAATAGACAATCTGTACACGATCATAATATAGAAAAAACTACTAACGAATCCATAATAAATTTTTTAACATCTTTTAAATATCAAAAAACTCAGAATTTAGAAATATTAATAAATGATTTAAATATATCTATAACTTCAAAACAATTATTATTAAACTATTCTTTAGAAAATTATATACACTCAGTATTGCAAATGAAATATTCTGAAATAATAGAACCAATATTATATTTTATAATTAATCATGAACACAAAGAAGAACTATTAAAAATCTTAGACCAAGAAATAACAGAATCACAAGGAAAATGTTTACAAGGCAGAATATCTAGAACAATAAATATATTAAATGGTTATCATGATTCTGTTAAAATAAATATATCAGATAACGAACAAATAAGTAATTTAATAATTAATTTACAAAATAAATATAATAATTTATTTGAACTAAAAGATAATTTTATAAAAGAAATGTCAGAAAGGAATTATAATAATGAAATTATTGATGAATGGATAAAACATATAGACGAGAACGTTTAAAAAAAATGAAAATAAAAATTTAATACTTGGTTTTTTTATACAATAACGTTATAATTACATAATGTCAATATTAATATTAGGTAAATATTATGAATGTGATACAACTGAACTTGATTTGTCTTATAATCAAATAATACAAATGCCCTTCGGGTTGCTTCGCTTACCATCAGAAATAGGTAAATTACAGCAATTACAAAAACTTAATTTGTCTGATAATCAATTGACACAAATACCTCCAGAAATAGGTCAATTACAACAATTACTAGTACTTGGTTTTTCTAGTAATCAAATAACACAAATACCACCAGAAATAGGTCAATTACAACAATTACAAAAACTTTATTTGCATTTTAATCAAATAAGACAAATACCACCAGAAATAGGTCAATTACAACAATTACAACAACTTGGTTTGTCTAATAATCAATTAACACAAATACCACCAGAAATATGTCAACTACAACAATTACAAAATCTTTCTTTGCAATATAATCAAATAACACAAATACCACCAGAAATAGGTCAATTACAACAATTACAACAACTTGATTTGTCTAATAATCAATTAACACAAATACCCTTCGGGTTGTTTTGCTTACCACCAGAAATAGGTCAATTACGACAATTACAATATCTTGGTTTGTCTAATAATCAGTTAACACAAATACCACCAGAAATAGGTAAATTACAACAATTACAATATCTTACTTTGTCTAGAAATCAATTAACACAAATACCACCAGAAATAGGACAATTACAACAATTACGATATCTTGATTTGTCTGATAATCAATTAACACAAATACCCTTCGGGTTGCTTCGCTTACCACCAGAAATAGGTCAATTACAACAATTACGACATCTTAATTTGTCTAATAATCAATTAACACAAATACCCCTCGGGTTGCTTCGCTTACCACCAGAAATAGGTCAATTACAACAATTACGGCATCTTAATTTGTCTAATAATCAATTAACACAAATACCACCAGAAATAGGTAAATTACAACAATTACAAGAACTTTATTTGTCTAATAATCAATTAACAGAATTACCATTTACCATAATTAATTTAAGATTAACATATATTACTATTTTCAATAACCCATTAGAAAATATATATCCTCCTATAACAAGATGGATACATAATATTCAAAATAGATCAAAAACATCACAAAACGTTTATCAAAATAGACAATCTGTTCATGATCATAATATAGAAAAAACTACTAACGAATCCATAATAAATTTTTTAACATCTTTTAAATATCAAAAAACTCAGAATTTAGAAATATTAATAAATGGTTTAAATATATCTACAACTTCAAAACAATTATTATTAAGCTATTCTTTAGAAAATTATATACATTCAGTTTTGCAAATTAAATATTCCGAAATAATAGAACCAATATTATATTTTATAATTAATCATGAACATAAAGAAGAACTATTAAAAATCTTAGACCAAGAAATAACAGAATCACAAGGAAAATGTTTACAAGGCAGAATATCTAGAACAATAAATATATTAAATGGTTATCATGATTCTGTTAAAATAAATATATCAGAAAATGAACAAATAAGTAATTTAATAATTAATTTACAAAATAAATATAATAATTTATTTGAATTAAAAGATAATTTTATAAAAGAAATGATAGAAAGAAATTATAATAATGAAATTATTGATGAATGGATAAAACATATAGACGAAAACGTTTAAAAAAATGAAAATAAAAATTTAATATATGGTTTTTTATACAATAACGTTATAATAACATAATGTCAGTATTAATGTTTGGTAAATATTATGAATGTGATACAACTTGTCTTTATATGACCTATAGGCAATTAACACAAATACCACCAGAAATAGGTCAATTACGACAATTACGAACACTTAATTCGCATCATAACCAAATAACACAAATACTACCGGAAATAGGTCAATTACAACAATTACAAATACTTAATTTGTCTTGTAATCAGTTAACACAAATACCACCAGAAATAGGTCAATTACAACATTTACGGGAACTTTATTTGTCTTATAATCAATTAACACAAATACCACCAGAAATAGGTAAATTACGACAATTACAATATCTTGGTTTGTATAATAATCAAATAACACAAATACCACCAGAAATAGGTAAATTACGACAATTATGGACACTTTCTTTGTCTAATAATCAATTAACACAAATACCACCAGAAATAGGTCATTTACAACAATTACGAGAACTTGGTTTGTCTAATAATCAATTAACAGAATTACCATTTACCATAATTAATTTACGATTAAGAAGTATTAATATTTCCAATAACCCGTTAGAAAATATATATCCTCCCATAACAAGATGGATACATAATATCCAAAATGGATCAAAAACATCACAAAACGTTTATCAAAATAAACAATCTGTTCATGATCATAATATAGAAAAAACTACCAACGAATCCATAATAAATTTTTTAACATCTTTTAAATATCAAAAAACTCAGAATTTAGAAATATTAATAAATGATTTAAATATATCTACAACTTCGAAACAATTATTATTAAACTATTCTTTAGAAAATTATATACATTCAGTTTTGCAAATGAAATATTCTGAAATAATAGAACCAATATTATATTTTATAATTAATCATAAATATAAAGAAGAACTATTAAAAATATTAGATCAAGAAATAATAGAATCACAAGGAAAATGTTTACAAGGTAGAATATCTAGGTCAATAAATATATTAAATGGTTATCATGATTCTGTTAAAATAAATATTTCAGATAACGAACAAATAAGTAATTTAATAATTAATTTACAAAATAAATATAATAATTTATTTGAACTAAAAGATAATTTTATAAAAGAAATGATAGAAAGAAACTATAATAAGGAAATTATTGATGAATGGATAAAACATATAGACGAAAACGTTTAAAAAAATGAAAATAAAAATTTAATATATGGTTTTTTATACAATAACGTTATAATTACATAATGTCAGTATTAATATTAGGTGAATATTATAATAAACGTGATACAACTTATCTTTGTGTGTCTTGTCATCAGTTATCACAAATACCACCAGAAATAGGTCAATTACGACAATTACGAGAACTTTATTTGTCATGTAATCGGTTAACACAAATACCATCAGAAATAGGTCAATTACAAAAATTACGAGAACTTTCTTCGTCTTATAATCAATTAACACAAATACCACTAGAAATAGGTCAATTACAACAATTACGATATCTTTTTTTGAATAATAATCAATTAACACAAATACCACCAGAAATAGGTCAATTACAACAATTACGATGTCTTGATTTGTCTTATAATCAATTAACACAAATACCCTTCGGGTTGCTTTGCTTACCACCGGAAATAGGTCAATTACAACAATTACGAACACTTTCTTTGTCTAATAATCAATTAACACAAATACCACCAGAAATAGGTCAATTACAACAATTACAAACACTTATTTTGTCTAATAACCAACTAACACAAATACCACCAGAAATAGGTCAATTACAACAATTACAAACACTTATTTTGTCTAATAACCAACTAACAGAATTACCATTTACCATAATTAATTTACGATTAGAATATATTAATATTTCTAATAATCCATTAGAAAATATATATCCTCCTATAACAAGATGGATACATAATATCCAAAACAGATCAAAAACATCACAAAACGTTTATCAAAATAATCAATCTGTACACGACCATAATATAGAAAAAACAACTAATGAATCCATAATAAATTTTTTAACATCTTTTAAATATCAAAAAACTCAGAATTTAGAAATATTAATAAATGATTTAAATATATCTACAACCTCAAAACAATTATTATTAAACTATTCTTTAGAAAATTATATACATTCAGTATTGCAAATGAAATATTCCGAAATATTAGAACCGATTTTATATTTTATAATTAATCATGAACATAAAGAAGAACTATTAAAAATATTAGATCAAGAAATAACAGAATCACAAGAAAAATGTTTACAAGGCAGAATATCAAGAACGATAAATATATTAAATGGTTATCATGATTCTGTTAAAATAAATATTTCAGATAACGAACAAATAAGTAATTTAATAATTAATTTACAAAATAAATTTAATGATTTGTCAAAATTAAAAAATAATTTTATAAAAGAAATGTTAGAAAGGAATTATAATAATGAAATTATTGATGAATGGATAAAACATATAGACGAGAACGTTTAAAAAAAATGAAAATAAAAATTTAATACTTGGTTTTTTATATAATAATGTTATAATTACATAATGTCAGTATTAATATTAGGTAAATATTATAAATGTGATACAACTGAACTTGATTTGTCTTATAAGCGATTAACACAAATACCACCAGAAATAGGTCAATTACACCAATTACGAACACTTTATTTGTGTCATAATCAATTAACACAAATACCCTTCGGGTTGCTTCGCTTACCACCAGAAATAGGTCAATTACAACAATTACGAACACTTTATTTGTGTCATAATCAATTAACACAAATACCCTTCGGGTTGCTTCGCTTACCACCAGAAATAGGTCAATTACAACAATTACGAACACTTTCTTTGTTTGATAATCAATTAACACAAATACCACCAGAAATAGGTCAATTACAACAATTACGTTATCTTTATTTGTTTAATAATCAATTAACACAAATACCACCAGAAATAGGTCAATTACAACAATTACATAATCTTTCTTTGCGTAATAATCAATTAACACAAATACCTCCAGAAATAGGTCAATTACAACAATTACAAATACTTGATTTGTCTAATAATCAATTAACACAAATACCCTTCGGGTTGCTTCGCTTACCACCAGAAATAGGTCAATTACAACAATTACGAGAACTTTATTTGTCTAATAATCAATTAACACAAATACCACCAGAAATAGGTCAATTACAACAATTACATTTTCTTTCTTTGTCTTATAATCAATTAACACAAATACCACCAGAAATAGGTCAATTACAACGATTACGATATCTTTATTTGTTTAATAATCAATTAACAGAATTACCATTTACCATAATTAATTTACGATTAAGAAATATTACTATTTCCAATAACCCGCTAGAAAATATATATCCTCCTATAACAAGATGGATACAAAACATCCAAAATAGATCAAAAACATCACAAAATATTTATCAAAATAAACAATCTGTACACGACCATAATATAGAAAAAACTACTAATGAATCCATAATAAATTTTTTAACATCTTTTAAATATCAAAAAACTCAGAATTTAGAAATATTAATAAATGATTTAAATATATCTACAACCTCAAAACAATTATTATTAAATTATTCTTTAGAAGATTATATACACTCAGTTTTGCAAATGAAATATTCTGAAATATTAGAACCGGTTTTATATTTTATAATTAATCATGAACATAAAGAAGAACTATTAAAAATATTAGATCAAGAAATAATAGAATCACAAGGTAAATGTTTACAAGGTAGAATATCTAGAACAATAAATATATTGAATGGCTATCATGATTCTGTTAAAATAAATATATCAGATAACGAACAAATAAGTAATTTAATAATTAATTTACAAAATAAATTTAATGATTTATCAAAATTAAAAGATAATTTTATAAAAGAAATGTTAGAAAGGAATTATAATAACGAAATTATTGATGAATGGATAAAACATATAGACGAAAATGTTTAAAAAAAATGAAAATAAAAATTTAATATTTGTTTTTTTATACAATAACGTTATAATTACATAATGCCAGTATTAATATTAGGTAAATATTATAAATGTGATACAACTGAACTTTATTTGTCTTTTAATCAAATAACACAAATACCATCAGAAATATGTCAATTACAACAATTACAAAAACTTTCTTTGCATAATAATCAATTAACACAAATACCACCAGAAATAGGTCAATTACAACATTTACAAGAACTTTTTTTGTATAATAATAAATTAACACAAATACCACCAGAAATAGGTCAATTACAACATTTACAAGAACTTTTTTTGTATAATAATAAATTAACACAAATACCACCAGAAATAGGTAAATTACGACAATTACGAACACTTAATTTGTCTTATAATCAATTAACACAAATACCACCAGAAATAGGTCAATTACAACATTTACAAGAACTTTATTTGTATAATAATAAATTAACACAAATACAACCAGAAATAGTACAATTACAACAATTACAATTTCTTTCTTTGGATAATAATCAATTAACACAAATACCTCCAGAAATAGGTCAATTACAACAATTACAAACACTTTATTTGCATAATAATCAATTAACACAAATACCCTTCGGGTTGCTTTGCTTACCACCAGAAATAGGTCAATTACGACAATTACGATATCTTGGTTTGTCTTATAATCAATTAACACAAATACCACCAGAAATAGGTCAATTACAACAATTACGAACACTTTCTTTGTCTAATAATCAATTAACACAAATACCACCAGAAATAGGTCAATTACGACAATTACAAGAACTTCGTTTGCATAACAATCAATTGACAGAATTACCATTTACTATAATTAATTTACGATTAAGAAATATTACTATTTCCAATAACCCGTTAGAAAATATATATCCTCCTATAACAAGATGGATACATAATATTCAAAACATATCAAAAACATCACAAAACGTTTATCAAAATAGACAATCTGTTCATGATCATAATATAGAAAAAACTACCAACGAATCCATAATAAATTTTTTAACATCCTTTAAATATCAAAAAACTCGGAATTTAGAAATATTAATAAATGATTTAAATATATCTACAACTTCGAAACAATTATTATTAAACTATTCTTTAGAAAATTATATACATTCAGTTTTGCAAATGAAATATTCCGAAATATTAGAACCAGTTTTATATTTTATAATAAATCATGAATATAAAGAAGAACTATTAAAAATATTAGATCAAGAAATAATAGAATCAGAAGGTAAATGTTTGCAAGGTAGAATATCTAGAACAATAAATATATTAAATGGCTATCATGATTCTATTAAAATAAATATATCAGAAAATGAACAAATAAGTAATTTAATAATTAATTTACAAAATAAATTCGATAATTTATTTGAATTAAAAGATAATTTTATAAAAGAAATGACAGAAAGAAATTATAACAACGAAATTATTGATGAATGGATAAAACATATAGACGAGAACGTTTAAAAAAATGAAAATAAAATTTTAATACTTGGTTTTTTATATAATAATGTTATAATTACATAATGTCAGTATTAATATTAGGTAAATATTATGAACGTGATACAACTGAACTTTATTTGTGTTATGATCAATTAATACAAATACCACCAGAAATAGGTCAATTACAACAATTACAAATACTTGATTTGTTTTTTAATCGGATAACACAAATACCACTAGAAATAGGTCAATTACAACGATTAAGATGTCTTAATTTGTCTTATAATCAATTAACACAAATACCATCAGAAATAGGTAAATTACGACAATTACGACATCTTTATTTGTCTCATAATCAATTAACACAAATACCACCAGAAATAGGTCAATTACACCAATTACGATATCTTCATTTGTCTAATAATCGATTAACACAAATACCCTCCGGGTTGCTTCGCTTACCTCCAGAAATAGGTCAATTACAACAATTAAAACAACTTTCTTTGGATAATAATAAATTAACACAAATACCGCCAGAAATAGGTCAATTACAACAATTACGAACACTTTCTTTGTCTAATAATCAATTAACACAAATACCACCAGAAATAGGACAATTACAACAATTACAATATCTTTATTTGTCCAATAATCAATTAACAGAATTACCATTTACTATAATTAATTTACGATTAAGAAATATTACTATTTCCAATAACCCATTAGAAAATATATATCCTCCTATAACAAGATGGATACATAATATTCAAAATAGATCAAAAACATCACAAAACGTTTATCAAAATAAACAATCTGTACACGACCATAATATAGAAAAAACTACTAACGAATCCATAATAAATTTTTTAACATCTTTTAAATATCAAAAAACTCAGAATTTAGAAATATTAATAAATGATTTAAATATATCTACAACTTCGAAACAATTATTATTAAACTATTCTTTAGAAAATTATATACACTCAGTATTGCAAATGAAATATTCCGAAATATTAGAACCAGTTTTATATTTTATAATAAATCATGAATATAAAGAAGAACTATTAAAAATATTAGATCAAGAAATAATAGAATCAGAAGGTAAATGTTTGCAAGGTAGAATATCTAGAACGATAAATATATTGAATGGCTATCATGATTCTGTTAAAATAAATGTATCAGATAACGAACAAATAAGTAATTTAATAATTAATTTACAAAATAAATTTAATGATTTATTTGAATTAAAAGATAATTTTATAAAAGAAATGTTAGAAAGGAATTATAATAATAAAATTATTGATGAATGGATAAAACATATAGACGAAAATGTTTAAAAAAAATGAAAATAAAATTTTAATACTCGGTTTTTTATATAATAATGTCATAATCATATAATGTCAGTATTAATATTAGGTAAATATTATAAATGTGATACAACTAAACTTGATTTGTCTTTTAGTCGAATAACACAAATACCGCCAGAAATAGGTCAATTACAACAATTACAATTTCTTGATCTAAATTATAATCAATTAACACAAATACCATCAGAAATAGGTCAATTACAACAATTACAAAAACTTAGTTTGTATGGTAATCAAATAACACAAATATCACTAGAAATAGGTCAATTACAACAATTACACACACTTTCTTTGTATAATAATCAATTAACACAAATACCACCAGAAATAGGTCAATTACAACAATTACAAACACTTTCTTTGTATAATAATCAATTAACACAAATACCACCAGAAATAGGTCAATTACAACAATTACAAATACTTTATTTGTATCGTAATCAATTAACACAAATACCACCAGAAATAGGACAATTACAACAATTACATTTTCTTTCTTTGCATAGTAATCGATTAACACAAATACCACCAGAAATAGGTCAATTACAACAATTACGAGTACTTTCTTTGTCTAATAATCAATTAACACAAATACCACTAGAAATAGGTCAATTACAACAATTACAGTATCTTTATTTGGATAATAATCAATTAACACAAATACCACCAGAAATAGGTCAATTACAACAATTACAGTATCTTTATTTGGATAATAATCAATTAACACAAATACCACCAGAAATAGGTCAATTACAACATTTACAAAAACTTTATTTGGATAATAATCAATTAACACAAATATCACCAGAAATAGGTCAATTACAACAATTACAATATCTTTATTTGCATAATAATCAATTAACAGAATTGCCATTTACCATAATTAATTTACAATTAACATGTATTAATATTTTCAATAACCCATTAGAAAATATATATCCTCCTATAACAAGATGGATACATAATATTCAAAATAGATCAAAAACATCACAAAACGTTTATCAAAATAGACAATCTGTACACGATCATAATATAGAAAAAACTACCAACGAATCCATATTAAATTTTTTAACATCTTTTAAATATCGAAAAACACAGAATTTAGAAATATTAATAAATGGTTTAAATATATCTACAACTTCGAAACAATTATTATTAAGATATTCTTTAGAAAACTATATACATTCAGTTTTGCAAATGAAATATTCCGAAATATTAGAACCAGTTTTATATTTTATAATTAATCATGAACATAAAGACGAACTATTAAAAATATTAGATCAAGAAATAATAGAATCACAAGGAAAATGTTTGCAAGGTAGAATATCTAGAACAATAAATATATTAAATGGTTATCATGATTCTGTTAAAATAAATATTTCGGATAACGAACAAATAAGTAATTTAATAATTAATTTACAAAATAAATATAATAATTTATTTGAATTAAAAGATAATTTTATAAAAGAAATGTTAGAAAGGAATTATAATAATGAAATTATTGATGAATGGATAAAACATATAGATGAGAACGTTTAAAAAAAATGAAAATAAAAATTTAATATTTGGTTTTTTATATAATAATATTATAATTACATAATGTCAGTATTAATATTAGGTAAATATTATGAACATGATACAACTGAACTTGATTTGTCTTATAATCAATTAACACAAATACCACCAGAAATAGGTCAATTACAACAATTAGAAACACTTTATTTGCATAATAATCAATTAACACAAATACCCTTCGGGTTGCTTCGCTTACCACCAGAAATAGGTCAATTACAACAATTACGTTATCTTTATTTGCACTATAATCAATTAACACGAATACCCTTCGGGTTGCTTCGCTTACCACCAGAAATAGGTCAATTACAACAATTACGAACACTTAATTTGCATAATAATCAATTAACACGAATACCACCAGAAATAGGTCAATTACAACAATTACGATGTCTTGATTTGTCTTATAATCAATTAACACAAATACCACCAGAAATAGGTCAATTACAACAATTACGATATCTTTCTTTGTCTAATAATCAATTAACACAAATACCACCAGAAATAGGTCAATTACAACAATTAGAAATACTTATTTTGTCTAATAATCAATTAACAGAATTACCATTTACCATAATTAATTTAGAATTAACATGTATTAATATTTCCAATAACCCGTTAGAAAATATATATCCTCCTATAACGAGATGGATACATAATATTCAAAATAGATCAAAAACATCACAAAACGTTTATCAAAATAATCAATCTGTACACGACCATAATATAGAAAAAACTACCAACGAATCCATAATAAATTTTTTAACATCTTTTAAATATCAAAAAACTCAGAATTTAGAAATATTAATAAATGATTTAAATATATCTACAACTTCGAAACAATTATTATTAAACTATTCTTTAGAAAATTATATACATTCAGTTTTACAAACGAAATATTCTGAAATATTAGAACCAGTCTTATATTTTATAATAAATCATGAACACAAAGAAGAATTATTAAAAATCTTAGACCAAGAAATAATAGAATCACAAGGCAAATGTTTGCAAGGTAGAATATCTAGAACAATAAATATATTAAATGGTTATCATAATTCTGTTAAAATAAATATATCAGATAACGAACAAATAAGTAATTTAATAATTAATTTACAAAATAAATTTAATGATTTATTTGAATTAAAAGATAATTTTATAAAAGAAATGATAGAAAGAAATTATAATAATGAAATTATTGATGAATGGATAAAACATGTAGACGAAAATGTTTAAAAAAAATGAAAATAAAAATTTAATATTTGGTTTTTTATATAATAATGGTATAATCATATATTATTATTAATATGCTAATTTTAGACAATATTGACAGTAAATATCATAATAAATTCACATATGTTATTTTTTAAAGTTAGACGATTTTAAATATATGCATAAAAAACAGCCAATTGTATAATTTGCGCAAGTTATATTAGTTGATAATCTTATTGATTTACAGTGGATTGTTAGTGATCATAGATCTATGTTATGCGATGATGGTATTTATAGGTATTATCCTGCATGTTTCGATTCTTCATGCCTAATATTAGAAAATATAAACATTGGTTTTTAACTTTAACAAGACAATCCTTCTAGTATAAAAAAATATTAAATTAGTTTTATTTAAAGAATCTATCAAATGTTTAAAGTCTTTCATAATTATTTTTTGTTTGTTTTGATCAATATTATCCAATATTAATATTTTATTATTTATTGGATATTAACAGTCTATTTTAAATAAATATATTTCATTTTTTATAATATAATTTTATTATAATTTTAATAATGTCAATAAAAAATAATAATAAAAATATTATAATATAAATGAATAATTATGTATCAAAAAAAATAATATTAAATACATTAAATATAAATTATAAAATGTTAGCCAAAATAGAACAAAAAGGTAAAATAGAAACCATAATATTAAATAATGTTAAATTATATAATTTGAATAAATATATTAAATCTAATAATAAATTAATACATGAAATCCCAACATCAAAATTAGCTAAAAATATACAACGCGAATATAACAATATTGTCATACAAATTTCTTTGATTCCTAAAAACAAACGTTCAGTAAAAATTATCAAAGGTACAGGTGGTTTGATAAGTGTGAATGACCTTATTGCTTATCAAATTGGTTGGGGTACTTTGTTACTTGGTTGGTATCATAATGGAATCAAAAAAAAAGAAGTAATTATGCCCGGTGATGGTTTTAATAAGTGGAATTACGTAGAATTAGCACAACATTTTTATAAAAAATATTTTTATACAACGAGTCAAAAATATGACAAAAAATTTTATGAAACAGTTACAAAAATTATTAAAATTGTTGATTTTGAAGAAGCAATAGGTCGTTTAAATATTCCGGGTTTATGGCCTTGGACTATATTAAAATCAGGAAAAAAATGGCCATTAGCTAAATGGATACAAATAAATACTGTAGCTCCTTATAAAAAAGCAATAATATTTATAAAATCAATAAGATAATTTTGGTTTGAACGGTACACGAAACAAAAAAAGATTTTTACATATACGACTAAAAATATAGTTGTATATATTTTGATATCAGTTATTAAATCAAGATTATTCGTATCTTTAATTATATTCGTTATTTTTTGTTGTTTATTTATACATATAGGCTATACCACATAGCCCACCTTGCCTATATATATATAAATTTATATAATATAATAATGCATTATATTAATTAAATATGTTATTTTTTATAGACGATTTTAAATATATGCATAATTATTGCTATCATTTTTAGAATAGTATTTTAAGAATATTAATTTCATTTTTTATGTTGTCCATATAATCTAAATATAGTTAACCTTGATTCATGGAATCTCCGTAAATAACGATACAATGAAAAATGAAATTAAAATTTGAAATACTATATATATTATCAATAAATATTTAAATACATATGGAATATAAAACAAACATCAATAATACAGAATTTCAAAAATGTAATATTTTTGAAGATACTAAACTAAGTAAATTATTTATATATTCAAGTATAAATTATAATGATCCGAACGAATTTGCAAATATAATATATCATTTATATGAAAATACTTTAATCTACACTAAATGTAATGAATGGTATAAATTTGATGATCATATTTGGAGAAATATAACAGAAACACAATTAATTAATAATATAATAACACCTAAATTGAATGAAATATATACTAAAGTTTTAGAATATTATAATACAGATTTTGAAAAATATAACGCAGTAATTAAAAGAATTAAAAAAATAATTACTAATTTAAACAAATCACCATTTAAAAAGAAGATTGTATTAAGTTTACGAGCTCTGTGTTCGATTCAAAAAACTAGCCAGGATTTTTTGGAAAAATTAAATGCTAATTATAATTTATTAGCATTTAATAATGGAATATATGATTTACAAAACTTTGAATTCAGGGAAGGAAAACCCGAAGATTATATATCAATATCTATAAATTACAATTATTCTGAAAATCATACAGAAAAATATGAAGAATTATTAAAATTTTTAGAAGACATATTACCAAATGAAGCTGATAGAACGTACTTTTTAACTTATTTAGGTATAGCATTATCAGGTAATAAATTAGAAAAAATTATTACCTTAATTGGTTCAGGAGCAAATGCAAAATCTAGTTTTATGAATTTATTAAACACTACTCTAGATACACATATTAATGTAATTCCATCAGAATATTTTACACAGTTATATCCAAATCAGGCATGGTTAAATTTCAGGCATAAACGAATAATATATACAGAGCCAAAAAATGATCAAAAATTAAATTGTGGTCTTATTGAATGTTTTTTACATCATATACCATTAAAAAAAATGTATTCAAACGAGATATTGGATGTTTCATTTAATTTTACGCCTATCCTTTTATGTAATACTGAGCCTAAATTTGATAATATTGATCACGCTTTTAGCCAACATTTAAGATGTATTAATTTTCCTACTCAATTTGTCAATAATCCAATTAATGATAATCAAAAAAAAAGAATTCCTGATATATGTGGAAATTTTGATCATTGGAAACTAGATTTTATGTTATTGTTAATAGAATATCGTAAAAATTATTATAAAACAGGAGAATTAATTGAATCTGATAATATATTGAAATTGACAAAACAATATTGAGAAAATGTTTCAATTTAAAATTATTAATTAATTTATATTTAATATTATTTTATTATTTTTTATTTTTATACAAAAACACTGATAAAAAAATTATTTTATTTTTTATTTAAAGTTATGATATACGAATAAGTTATTTTTGTTTTTTGATTTTTACTTTTTAAATCAAGAATGTATTAATTGGTTGATAAATAAATTAGAAAATAATAAAAAAAACGATAATTATTTTGAGCCATTATTTACCATCTTATTATTTGATAGCAAAAAAAAAAAATATCAAAGTTATTAATAGTATGTAAATGATTTAGATTATATAATGAAAAAATATAACATATTGGTTATTTGGACATTCTCGTATATCAACAGATTTAATATTATATGATACTAAATGTTTAATTCTTATGGTTATATTATTCGCAATATTGGAGAAAATAATAATTATGAAAATAAAAAAATTTTAATGATATAAATTTTTTTATTTAATTTCAGTTTTTTTAATTGCTGCTTTTATCACAGGTTTACGTTTTTTTTTGATTAAATAACACGAATGTCCTTCATCGAAAGAACTTATTTCAGTAATTTCAAATAATGAATGTAAAAAATGATTTTGCATTAGATTTACTTGACTAATCGCGATTATAGGTAATTTATTTTTTATTCTATTAACCTCCTCACATAATTGTGTGTCATTCATTTTCTCGTCAAAAAGATATTCATAAACAGCTATAAAAGGATCAATATTATCTCTAATTTCGCTCAATATGACTGATCCTTCAGTATATGAAATAATCGAATAAAATGAATATTTATTCGATTTAACGTTAAAAAATACTGAAGTATTAAATTCCTTACCCATGAATTTATAATTTGGATTATGATGTTTTTTTCGTAATGTAAAATTGTATTTCAAATTTAAAATTGCGTAACTTAATGTCTGGCTAGTAATTTTTTTTTCATCTCGAATATTAACAAATATTATGTCATAAATATTAGGTATTTCTTTAAAATTGTATCGATAGTCTTCTAAATCACATAAACACATTTTATCATCATTTTTTTTCCTTTCTAATATGAGAATTTTAAATTCCATTATTTTGCTATTTATTATTTATAATGAGGTGTATTTTAGTTTTTTTTTTCAATTTTAAATAAAAAATTAATTATTTTTAATCGATGCTTTTATCAACAATATTGATAATGTTAATATTAGATAATATTTAAAATCAAAATTGTGAAAAATTTTATTAATAATTTTAATAAAATGCTTAAAATCATAGTAATGCAAATTTTAGTTTTTACGAGATAAATTTTTATTTTAAAAGTAGTAATCATAATAATATCAGAATTTATATTTTTGCATATAATTTTTATACATAATTTTAATCACATAAATAATTGTAAATATATATAATTTTAATCACATAAATAATTGTAAATATATATATAATTTTATTAATAAATATATTAAAAAAATAATTAAAATTTTAATTTATATAATATTTTTGGAATATTTATTATTAATGTTTAAAGCATTATTTATAAAAATTGTATCGTCGATTATATTATTATTATTATATTTGATATCAATTAAATATTCAACTAATTTTTTAAGTTCATTACAGCATAGATATAAGGCATATTATATCTTATATATGTTTGAACCTGAGACCATAATTTTTTTTCATTTGGTTTTATATCATAAACATTATTATTTTCAAAATAATAAAATTTTATACAAGGTTTTGTAAAAATATTATTATAACCTTTGTTTAAATTATATGCTTTTGGTATTACCTCACCTTTAACTGAACGTCCAATATTAACAATACCCGAAACAATTTTATAATTATTTAATTTAGTATTGTCAGACAAATAATATGCTATATTTTTATTTAAGGTAGCATCGTGTCTAGATTTAGAAATGTCTATAGGATTATTTATAGAATTAGCATTAGTATATACCAACATTATTTTATTTTTAATTCGAACACCAAATATTTTTTTCATTAATTCAATTAATTTATCATCTTTATCACATGTTTTTTCTAATATATCAATACATATTATAACTACGTCAATATCACCTATTAAACTAATATCATATATTATATCATGAATATTATTATCATTAATACTAGGTCTAACAATAAATTTTATATTGTAATCTAAATTATAAATATCATTTATATCAAAAGTATGAATATTAATATTATCGGTTTTTATTATTTCCTTCTCTACAATATTATTAATTAAATTTATTTTTCCTGTTGGTTCTTTGCTTATAACTAGAACATTAATAACGTCAGAATAAACAAGACAAACAAATACTAATAATATAATAGTCCTCATTGTTTTTATATTTTTATTTTTAACAAGTTATTTATTAAATATATTTTTCATTTTTTATTTCTATTAGCAAATTATCTTTAATAATATTAATTGACAATAGTAAATCTGTGTAAATATAAATATGTGCTAAATATTTTTTGTATTCTGGTATATTAATATTACTTAATTCTTGAATATTTATATTTTTTAATTTTTTAGAATGATTGATAATTTCATTTATTTCTGGCCAAATATTTGTGATATAATTATGATCATAGTATATTGGTAATGAATACTTTAATGTAATATTGTTAGATCGATTTAAAATATTAATTACGTCATTATTTTGCGTATTATGAATTTTGTTTTTTTGTATAATTAGTATTGTGGATGTTAACATGATTATAATAGTAATTAATATAATAGTATTGTTTTTATTGGTATTATTTATAGTTGTCATTTTTGTATTAGTATATATATAATTTAATTATTAAGGTATAAATTCAATTTTTTAACTCGAGATTGTAAATCTACGCCAGTGAAAAAGATTAAAATTGATTATTGATTGGATAAATATAAAAAAATATTAAAAAGTATTTATATTTGATATAATTAATTGTAATTGTAATTATAATTATATGAATTATTTTAAAAAAGTTGATTAATTATATATTTATTATAACATGCGCTTTAATATTTTTAATTTTCTGTTATATTTTTTATATTTTTTACGTTCTAATGTTATTATATTTTTTATCATATTTTTTTTATTTGTTTCATTTTTCTAAATCATCTATACATTCAATATTTTTTTTGCATTTTGTAATGCATTTTATAATGGTAGATAATTTACATTGAAAAAAATCTTTTTTATTTGTATATCTATATTTATATAAATAAGAAAATACACATAATTCAAGTTGTCTTGGACATAAAGATTCTGTATAATAGATTATTTTTCTATTGTATAAATTGTGCGTGTTATATGATTTTTTACGTTTATTTAAATCGCTAGTCATACCTATTCTGTAAATATTCTTGTCGTATTCAATAACATAAATATGACCACCTTTAGGATATTTTTCTGTTTTTAACAAGCTTCTTAATTTTCTGTTTTCATTTTCCAAAAACTTTATTTTTTGATTTATCGTATTTAGCAAGTTTTCAGTTTCTTTTTTATGTTTATATATTCCATATTTCCTTATGGCGGGTAAAACATCACGTGTTAACCATTCTTTAAATTTAATTGCAGTTTTTAATTTTGATCTCAATATTAAATTATATAAGCCTGTTTCATTTAAATATAAAGTTTGAGGTTGTTTTGTATGATGTTCATAATTAATTTTAATTTTATAAAAATATATTTTATCTGATTTGGAAACATATTTTTTTATTATTTGTTTCGGATCTTTATAACCTAAAGCTATGGCAGCTTCATTAGAATTAAACCAAATATTATCTTCAATATCAATTACTATTGATATTTTATTATTTTCAAATATTAAATATTGATGGTCTAGTTGATTAAATATATTATTGTAATTTTCCATATAAATTACTATATATATGATATGTTTTATATATATATATATATTTTATTATTTTTATAAAGTATATATTTCATTTTTATATTGATGAATATATTCAAGAATATATTAAGGAATATATTAAGGAATATATTGAGGAATATATTAAGGAATATATATAAAATATTACATTTTTGATATCAAAGGGGGGTATAGGTTATACCCCCCTTTAATATCAAAAATTTAATTTTTATAATTATAGCTGTATAATAAATAAAATATTTTTTAAAGTCAGATTTATAAAAATATTTTATTTATAATTATAGCTGCATAATAAATAAAATATTTTTTAAAGTCAGATTTATAATAAATATCCTTAATAAATTAAAAATGAAAAAATTATACATTATACTAAATATCATATATTTAAATACATATAAATATGATAACTAAAATTTTTACAATTAAATGGATAAACAAAGTATTAAAAAATCATGATAATATTAATTGGCAAACTATTGATAATATTTTATCAAATAATCAATACCTAGATAATTATTTACCATCAGTTTATAATAAAATAAAAGGTGATTTATTTGAAATTATAACTAAATATATGTTACTACAAGAATATAAAATATGTTATCTTTATCAAGAAATACCTAATCAATTGAAACAAACATTAAATTTACCTAATCAAGACAGAGGAATAGATTTAATTTGTTCTAATGATAATATTAATTTTATAGGAATACAATGTAAATGGAGAACTAATATTAACCAATCAATTAAAAAATGTCTCGTTACTGAATTTCTACACGAAATCAACAATTCTAAATTAAAATATGGTATAATGGTAACAAATGTTAAAAGAATAACACCAACATTTAATAAAATACAAAATCTGAAATGGATATTAAATAATACACTAAATCAAAAAATAAATAAAGATGCCTTAAATAATATTTTAAATTCATTATTAACATTAATAAAACCGCCAATAAAAGAAATAAAAAATATAGAATTAAGAAGTTATCAACAAGAAGCAATAAATGCATTAATTAATAATAATGATCCAAATAAAAAATGTATAATGGCATGTGGAACAGGTAAAACTATAGTCATGTTGGAATATATTAATAAAAAAGGATTAAATAATAAAAAAATATTATTCTTGTTTCCAAGTTTGCATTTAATTAATCAAATATATAAAAATTTTATGAACAAGTTTAGAACTAAAAATATTCTATGTATATGTTCTCAAATGGATAAATTAACATTAACACAAAATGAAGCAAATGAAGAAAGAGCAGAAGAATTATTGAATAATTTTTTGGCATTAGATACAGAAAAAAAATTTACGACTGATATAAATATAATTAAAGAAAGATTAAAACAAAATGAAATAATAGTTTTTTGCACTTATCAAAGTAGTGAATTATTAAAAGATCAAGAATTTGATATAGGTATATATGATGAGGCTCACAAGACAGTTAATAATAAAAGTTTTGGTTTTACTTTAAATGATACTAATTGTAAAATTAAAGAAAGAATATATTTTACGGCTACACCAAAATATTTTAAGGGACCGGAAGATAAATGTATTAGTATGAATAATGTTCAAGTTTATGGTAATGAAGCATATAATTATACATTTAAAAAAGCTATAGAAGAAAAATACATATTGGATTTTAAAATAATAGGTTATGTAGTAAATAAGGACATAGCAGATATAATAGAAGAAAAATATATTAAAAAGGATGATATAAACGTTCCTAGAGATGTTATTGTTAGCGCAATAATGTTGGCAGAACATATTAAGAAAAATGATAATTGTAAGAAAATATTAACATATCATAATACAGTAAATAATGCATTGGAATATAAAAAAATATTGGATTATGTATTAAATATTTATAAAATAGATGCATCTATATTTACAATGAGTGGTAATACAAATATAACACATAGAGAAGAAATAATAAATGAATTTAGTCAAGCAAATATAGGAATAATATGTTCAGCACGAGTGTTAAATGAAGGTATAGATATACAATGTATTGATAGTATAATGTTCGTTGAGACAAGAAAAAGCACGATAGACGTTACACAATGTATTGGCAGAGCTATGAGATTATATCTGGGAAATGAATATTGTAATATTATAATACCAATTCATTATGATAAATTATTAGAGGAACATAATTTTAGTAGTATAATTAATATTCTGACAGCAATGAAGGAAATAGACGATAAAATAATCGAGTATTTTGTTGGCAGAAAAGAAGGTAATAAAATTGCGGTCAAGAATATGGAATATTGTGAGGTAATAAAAGATGAATTGCAGGTAAAATATAATGTGGATAATGTGATTGGTAAAATGGAATGTAGGATGATGGATAGTGTTAATTTGGGTTGGGATATTAAGAAAAAATATTTATTCGAGTATGTGGATATTTACAAAACCCTTCCTAAACCAAAAATCATTTATAAAAATATTAAATTGTATGTATGGTATCACAGTCAATTATCTAATATTGATAACGATAAGCATATTATATATACTGAATTAAGCAAAAATGAATTAATAAAAAATTCTATTGATAATTATTTAAATAATAAAAAAAATAAATTATCTTTTGATGATAAATTAAAACTTGTTGATGAATTTTGTAAAAATGAAAATAAAATACCTTCGCGCAATATTATATATAAGGATATTAAAATTGGTAAATGGTTATCTAAAAGGCGACACAAAATAAACAGTCAAGACGACGAATTATATAAAAATTTATGTATTAACGAATTAATTAAAAAAGATTTGGATAAATTTTTAATAATACATAACGTAAATTTATCAAAAAAAATATTAAAAAAAAAATTAACTTTTGATGAATGTGTAAATCTATTAATAAAATTTTGTGAAGAATTTAATAAAGTCCCACAAACCGATACTATATATGAAGATTTTAAATTGGGTAAATGGTATTTGGGTAATAAAAATAAATTAATAAAAAATTCTGATATATATAATAATAAATTAAGTAAAAACATGCATATTAAAAATAATTTAGAAAAATATGAAAAATATAAAGATACGAATAAAAATAATAAGAAATTAAGTTTTGATGAATCATTTGATAATTTAATAAAATATTGCGAACAAACTAATGCATTGCCTATAGCAAGATCTAAATTATATAATTGGTATATTATACAACGTGTTAAAGCAGTTAATGATCCGAAATATTATAATAAATTAACAAAAAATAATATAATTAAAAATGATTTAGATAAATATATTTCAAATCATGGTAATAAAAAACCGAATAAAAAACCGCCAAAAAAATTTGAAGAATCACTTTCCATATTTTTAGACTATGTAAACACATATAATAAAATACCTATTCGCTCAACAATGCACCAAAATTATAATATATATGACTGGTTTCATGGTATGAAAAGACAAATAACAAGTTCTACAGACGATTTATATATAAAATTATGTATAAATGAATTAGTAAAAATTAATATAGATAAATGTTTAAATAATAAAAAAAAAGTAAATAATTAATCCGCACAATATATTTAGTAAAATTTATTTTATTTATATCAATATAAAATTTAAAAATGAAAAAAATCTATGATGCATATTTATTATATAAACATAAAATTATATATTACAAAAATATAATCGTCCTTTACAATTTAAATCACGATAAAACTTTTTCATATAAATACGGAACATGCAACAAAAAAGAGATTTTTTTTACATATATTTTTGATATCAGTTATTAAATCAAAATTATTCGTATCCTTAATTAGATTTGTTATTTTTTGTTGTTTATTAATATAACATAATGATGCTTACATAAATATATTAAGTTTTATATGGAATATTATCATGGTTACCATTTTATAGTCTTATTAACTTGTGTATATTAATATAAAAACATCATATTAATTGAAAAAAAATAATTTTTTATACATTTTAATTTTTTTTTAATTTTTTTGTCATACGTATTACCATGTTGTTATAAGGTATATTATATATTAGTGTTTTATATTCACATTTACACAATATGAATATTATTATGAAAAATAATAATTTTGTTATTTTTAACATCATATAGGAAGAAATATAGATTTTATGTCAAAGGTATTTTATTCTTTTAATATTTCGATAAATAAATTATCTAGATCTTTATTTTTATTAATGTTCCTTATTATTTTTGTTTTAAATAAAATAAAAAATAAATAAAATTAAGACAAATAAAAATTTAATAAAAATTTATTAAGGTTTAGTATATATATTTTTGGTTTATTAAAACATACTAATAAATAAAACATAATTATAATTTAATATTTTTATTTTAGATTACATAACGTTATTTTTTATCATAGTAATGTGTATTTATTTCTATTAATGATATTTCGTTCTACATATGGAACAAAAGGATAACCATGGCATGGATCTTTAAAACCAAGGAGGTATCGTTTTAATACCCCCTTGATTGTATTAATAATATATATATATATATAATTATTATATAAAAACAAACGTATATATTATTATATAATATGTTATTAGAAAATATTGAAAATGGGTTTATTGTTTTTAAAAATAATATGATCAAAATAATCATAGATGACAATGATATACCATGGTTTTATGGTAAACAAGTAGCTCACGCATTAGGTTACAAGAATACAAAATTGGCTATAATTATGCATGTTGATAAAGAAGACAAGATACAATTTAAAAATATGAAATGTAATAAATATGTAAAAGAAAAGAACACACAGCCAAATGGCATATATATTAATGAATCTGGTTTGTATAGTTTAATATTATCTTCTAAATTACCAAATGCTAAAAAATTTAAAAATTGGGTAACACGTGATGTATTACCTAGTATCAGAAAATATGGTATGTATGTCCAAATAAAAAATAATAACAAAAATGTTATTATGTTAGAAGAAAAAATAAAATATTTAACCAATACTGTAACTAAATTAAAAAACCAATTAAAATGTGAAAAATATCCTACAGGTGGAATAGTATATGTAATAGACTATAGTACTGACCAAGAAGAAGCATATAAAATAGGTATGACAAATGATATGAAAAAACGAAAAAAAATATATGATACACATTCATTATATAAACGTAAAATTATATATTACAAAAAACACGATTGTCCTTTACAATTAGAATCATGTGTTAAAGCTTTGTTATATAGATACAGAACGCAAAACAAAAAGGAGACTTTCGCATGTTCTAAGAATATAATAATAAAAAGTTTTAAAAAATGTATTCAATCAATTAAATGTGTTAATGATGCAAAATGTAATCAAGAAGGTGGGAACAAACAATTTTTATATGATAAAATATTACGTGATACAGTTAAAGAATATGAACTTATAAAAAATAAACAATTGAAATTATTTTCTCAAATATTTAATTTAATTGTTTAAATATTTTGTGAATATAACATTATCAAAAGCAAAACAATATTATATAATCAATGTAATATATGTTTTGGTATAAAAATGGTCATGCAATCTAAAGGGAAAAATTATATAAAATAGAATAAGAATAGTAGGCGAGCAACGCGGAGAGAAAATACGTTTTCTAAATTTAAATTATTCAGAAGAGTGAAGTAAATTTACGAAAAAAATATAGATACGTATATTCAATTATCATATTTAGTAATGGCAAGGATAATGCATTCTATAATATGATTTATTTACGTATTTTCAAAAAAAAATACATGGTTAAGGGGAACTTTTTTTTCATTTTTTTATTTTTTTCATACTTTTTAAAAGTATATAAGAATACAAATTTGTGATTTTATTAAAAATATCTAAGAAAAATAAAATATATTATAAATATATTATTTAATTTGAAAATAAATGAATCTATAAAAGATACTATAGATGGACGTAAATATTTAGAACAAATAGATACTACTATTACTACTAGCGAAATATGTTTTAAAATATTAGATTATGATGGATATAAATTAGATAATTTAAATAAAAAAACACTAAATGCTAATTTAGATAGAATACCAAGTTTATTTGAACTAAAATTAATAGGTCAAAAATATTTATAAAATTAATATTTTTTATGTAACGACAAAAATGAAACTTTTATAATGAATGCATAAATTTAATAATTATATGATAATATGAATATTAGGTAATTATAATTATAATTAAAAATAATTTGATGATTGTTATTTGATTCAAATAACAATTATGAAAAATAAATTTTACACATGAACTAAGAAAATGTAATTATTTTGAGATAAAATTCTTATGATCATATGAAATTTATAAAAAAAAATGAGCAAAATTTTTACCAACACACAAGGTAAACCT
>Ga0208826_1000920_pt1 | contig 27409 bp, 26 predicted proteins | sample AD_UKC115_MetaG_FD_184451 | JGI IMG/M metagenome (GOLD analysis project Ga0208826, IMG submission 184451) | Active sludge microbial communities of municipal wastewater-treating anaerobic digesters from Hong Kong - AD_UKC115_MetaG (SPAdes)... | ecosystem: Engineered > Bioreactor > Anaerobic >...
AAAATGATGGAAAAACTCAAAGAAGAGTTTTTTTGTTTCATTTTTCGATTACTTTTTCGACAAAAATTTTATAACCTTGCCGCTTAAAAATAGACTTTTTAAGGAATGACTATATACTTTTTGGGATAGTACTTAGTTGGATACTGTCTTTTCTACAGCTTTCAAATAATTAATCAAAGGATAAGCATACATTTCCAACATTTTGGTTCGTAAGAATTGTTCATCTTTATTTTCCAATTGAATCTTTGAAATTTGTTTTAATATATATTGCTCAAAATCAATCCTTTCCATTTCTGAATAATCTTCTACAAATCGATTTTCGCCTGTCAAAGCATCGTAAGCAATCTTATTATTAGGGAAAATAGCATAATGAGAGTGAATTTGTTTGTCAATCAATTGAGCCACCTGTTCAATTTGCTGATTGCGATTACTGACTTTATTTTCAATCTTTTTTAAATCTTCATTTATGCAACCCGTCAAGTAAAAAACTACTTTTCCTTTGAAGCCCAGAATACCTGTTACCATATTTTCAATATCATCAGCAGGTTGTTTTTTATAATTTACATTATCTCTACGTAATTGAAATTCCTTTGCTTTTAAATAATCACAAGGGTCATATTCATATGAAATGCTTAAAGGACAGATATTTAGTTCTTTCATATTTTCAATAAAATTTCCTTTGCCTGCTAAACTTAACATTTTGAGAAGACTTTCTTGTGTTTTATCATTGGAGTCTTTCGCACGACCTTCCCGCTGAGCCATCCAAATGGAATGTTTTTTTTCATGAAGCGTGTACCAAATATATTCAGAAAGTAATTTCGAACTTTCCAGCATCTGACGGGTAGTCAAGCCACGTTTTACAATAAAACTTTTGTTCAGACGTACTAAATCTTCAATCCAGGGATAAATCAATAAATTATCACCAATAGCCACTTCAACAGTATCGAAACCATTTTCCAAAAATTTATAACAAAGAAACATTGGATCGGAAACAATATCCCGATGATTAGAAAGATAAAGGTAAGACTCTTCCTTGATGATTTTCTCAAGTCCTTGCAAAGCTATTCCATTGGTTGTTACATTGGCAACAAGATATTGAAGAAAAGGTAAAATAATCTCTTTCTGAAAATCCAATTGAGTATAAATGCTTAACAGACGTTTTTTTATCATTTCCTTAGGCATGAACGGATAAACAGTACTCATTATTTTCATAAACTGTTTTTCGTTACACAACCGTTCTAAAACATCATGAACTTCCTCATCATTATAGCAACGTATTTCGTCAAAATTAAGTCTCATTTTTATTTTTTAAGGAGAATAGGGCATGTTTATTTTAATCACATAAAAGTAAAGAACTTACTTGAATAAAAAAATCAAATAAATAAGAACAGCAGGAACTACCATCAACAAACTGTCAAAGCGATCTAAGAAGCCTCCATGTCCTGGAATAGCATTTCCACTATCTTTAATTTGAAATGTTCTTTTCCAGAGTGATTCCAGAAGATCGCCAAAAGTTGCAAAAACACTAACTATTAAAGACATAAATAGCCATTGTAGCAAATCAAGTTGGTGAAACCACAAAGAAAGCAAATAAGCTGTTAATAAAGTTACGAGAATACCTCCTGTAAAACCTTCCCATGATTTGTGAGGTGAAACGTGTGGAATCATTTTGTGTTTCCCCAAAGCTATGCCGATTAAATAAGCTCCTGTATCATTCATCCAGACAAGAACAAAAATTGAAAGGATAAGAAGTGGTTGATAATTATCAAAATATACAATAAAATTAAGAAGTGAAAATGGCAGCGCAATCCAAACCTGTCCTAACAAAAAATAAGCCCAATTGTGAACTGGGTTGGAATTTCTCAAAAACAATTCCCTGATAAACATCCAGAAGATGAGAATAATATAATAAGAAAAAATAGAAAGGAAAGCTTTTCCAGAAAAATAAAAGAAAGAAATCAAAAAAAGCAGAAGGCTGATTCCCATTGAAAGCCAGCGTGGTACATTTACTTCTGGTTGTTGATTGATAATTTTATGAAATTCATAAATACACATAGACATAAAAAAGGCAAAAACAATTACAAAAGTTGCGGGGCTGATAAAAAGGCTTGCTACGACCAACAGTACATAAACAACAGCACTGATAGTACGTTTTAAAAAATCATTTGTTATCTTTTCCATTGTTAATTTTATAAAAATTCAGAATTAAATTTCGAAGCTTTATAAACTTTCTTGAAATGAGATGGAATTCTTTTTAAAAATGCAAAGATAATAAAAGTCTGTTTAGTTAATAAAAAAACTATTAATTCTTCCAGAGTTGGTGCATTCAATTTTTTAATAATTGTAAAAGAAATTGGTTGTCCCAACCAGCTTTAAACGGTTTGTAACTATTGAATTTTTAGACTTGTCTTTCTTCAACAAATTAATCGCAATTTTTCGAATAAAAAAAATTCTTAACAGAATTATTCATTCTCTTTCTCTGCCTGTCTTCATCAAATACCACGTCCAACTTCCAATGTAGTTTATTTTTAATATCCCAGTGCTCATGAATATGAAATTTTTGAAGCTATCTTCTATGCTGGTAATTAATGCCTTACTTCGGTTTTTTTGTTTTTTATCTATATTTTGTTGAGTTGTAATTTTTATAATGGTTTTTTCGTTCTTCCAAATTCTTATCACAGGACAAAAATTGTTTTAGTTACTTAGCTTAGGTACCAATGGCATCAATAGTTACAATACTGCCTTCAAAATCAAGTAACTGAAGTAAGAAAAATAAAAGTAATCTCATTGTTTTTCTCAGTTTGCTGTATCGTTCGAAGAAATACCATTAGGTAATTTGAAAAACATTTTTCAGAAAACAATCTTTGTCTTGCCAAATTCTTCAATCGAATCCATGATTCAGCTCCACAAATAGTGGCAAAAATGGCTAAAATAATAATATCCGATAATTCATCTTTTTATTTCTGTTAACACGATAATCAGGAAAATTTTTAAAATACTTGTTTAAAGACGTTTTTTGCTTTGTCATATCTTTTTTATTTTAAAGATAGACAATTTTTTGTTATTTACAACATAAATTATTGATAATCAATTTATTAAATTGTCAGTAGCTGCTTATTTTTCAAGTTTTTTATACGTTGACCCTGAAAAGGTTTTCGTTAATTTGCCAACGAATATGTATATTTGTATCGAAAATTAATAAATAAAATGAGTTATCTGCAAAAATATAGTTTATGCATTTGCTGGATGTTAATTTTATGGGGTATCGGAAATTCTTGTTCCACCACTGATGAAGTTTGTCGAGAAGAAAAGGATGTTAAATTAAAAGTTGGTTTTTATACTCAAAATTTTAATAGTAGCACACAAAAATATGTCAATTCTTCATTATCTGTTGATAGCTTGACAATTGTTGGCATCGATTCCTTAGGACAGTTAATGGATTCTGTTTTATATAACAATTCAAAGAATATTTCGTCAGTAAAATTGCCTTTAAATAAATTTTCAAAGGAATCAAAGTTTCGATTAATTTTGAATGATGAGTTAGATACCCTAACAATACATTATACCAATCATTTACAGTACCTCTCATTTGAATGTGGAAGTATTATCACTCACACTATTGACACTGTTTATGCAACTTCACACTTTATTGATTCCCTGACAATTGTTGAACCAGACATAACAACTCTTGATGTTGAAAATTTGCAAATATTTCATTATTAGTTTTTTGATTTTCTTTTTTGGTTATATAAATGTTTTTTCTCAAAATAAAAAAGAAAATTTGCCTAAAATTAAGTGGTGGAATGGAATTATGTTGAATTTTGATGTTTTTTCTCCTATTCAATCCTCTTTATCCAGTTCACAAAATTTCTCAGCGGTAGGAAATGTACAAATAAATTTAAAGGATATTTTTTTACCTGTTTATGAAATAGGCATTGATGGAATTAATAAAACTTCTTCACAAGAGATTTATTACAAAGCTAATGGAATTTATCAACGTGCAGGTATAGATTTTAATTTATTAAGACAAAAAAAAGAAGCTGAACCAAATAATAATAAATTATTAGGTGGAATTCGTGTTGGATGGTCAAATTTTAAGTATGATGTGACCAATATTACTATTACAAACGATTATTGGGGTGGAGAAAGTACATTAAATTATGAGCGTCAATCAGCTTTAAAAGTCTGGTATGAAATTGTTTTTGGAATTCAAGTGGAGGTATTTAAAAACGTATATTTGGGGTGGAACATTCGAAGCAAAAATTTGTTTAAGCAAAATACTTCAACAGAAGTTTCTCCGTGGTATATTCCAGGTTTTGGTAAAAATAATACTTCTAATGTTGGATTTAACTATACTGTCGGATATCATTTCTAATAACTTAAAAATGAATATGTTGAATAAAATAATAAAATGATATTTTTTATGAATTCAATTGAAACTTTAAATCGGGCGGCTGACAACATTCGTATTTTAGCAGCAGCAATGGTAGAAAAAGCAAAATCAGGACATCCTGGAGGCGCCATGGGAGGTGCCGATTTTATAAATGTACTTTATTCTGAATTTCTTGAATATGATCCAGAAAATCCTTTTTGGGAAGGACGCGATCGCTTTTTTCTTGATCCAGGGCACATGTCAACGATGCTATATGCAGTACTTGCTTTTTCTGGGAAATTTACCTTAGACGAATTAAAACAATTCAGACAATGGGGAAGTCCTACCCCTGGACACCCTGAACTGGACGTAAAAAGAGGAATTGAAAATACTTCTGGTCCGCTTGGGCAAGGACATACGTATGCTGTAGGAGCAGCCATAGCAGCAAAATTTTTAAAAGCTCGTTTTGGTCAAGTAATGGATCATACCATTTATACATTTATATCTGATGGAGGTATTGAGGAAGAAATTTCACAGGGTGCTGGACGTATTGCTGGTCATTTGGGATTGGATAATTTAATTATGTTCTATGATTCAAATAATATTCAACTTTCTACTGAAACCAAAGTGGTTACAAGTGAAAATACTGCTCAGAAATATGAAGCTTGGGGCTGGAAGGTGATCACTATCGATGGCAATGATGCAGCACAAATCCGAAAAGCTTTGATAGAAGCCAAAGCCGAGAAAGAACGACCTACGTTAATTATCGGAAAAACTATTATGGGAAAAGGAATCAGAAAAGCTGATGGTTCTCCCTTTGAAAATCAGGTTTCTACTCACGGTATGCCTATCAGTGAAGCAGGAGGTTCTTTTGAAGAAACAATAAAACATCTCGGAGGGGATCCTGCTAATCCTTTTGTTATTTTTGAAGAGACAAAAACTTTATATGCTAAACGTGCAAAAGAATTAAAAGAAATTGTTTCAAAAAAACAAGCCATTAAAAATTCTTGGGCAAAAGAAAATCCTCAATTGGCTGAAAAGTTAAAATTTTTCTTCTCCGGTGAAATTCCACCTGTAAATTGGGATGCTATTGTTCAAACCCCTAACAAATCTACTCGTGCTGCTTCTTCAGTGGTATTAGCTGAATTGGCAAAGCAGGTTGAAAATATGATTGTAGCAAGTGCTGATTTATCCAATTCTGATAAAACTGATGGATTTTTAAAGCAAACCAAAGCTTTTGCAAAAAATGATTTTTCAGGTGCTTTTTTACAAGTAGGTGTTTCTGAACTCACTATGGCTGCCCTTTGTGTTGGGATGAGTTTACATGGAGGCGTCATTCCAGCTTGTGGAACTTTCTTTGTTTTTTCTGATTATATGAAACCAGTAGTACGTATGGCTGCTTTGATGGAACAACCTGTTAAATTTATCTGGACACATGATGCCTTTCGTGTAGGGGAGGATGGACCTACGCATCAGCCTGTGGAACAGGAAGCGCAAATTCGTTTGATGGAAAAATTGAAGAACCACAGTGGAAATAACTCGATGTTGGTGCTTCGCCCTGCCGATGCAGAAGAAACGACAGTAGCGTGGAAATTGGCTTTGGAAAATACAAAATGTCCAACTGCTTTAATCTTTTCACGCCAAGATATTGTGAGTCTTCCAGCTATTGAAAATCGTAGAAAAGAAGCTGAACAAGCATGCAGGGGAGCTTATATAGTTCAATGTGATGGGAATCCAGACATTATTCTCGTAGCTTCAGGTTCTGAAGTTTCTACCTTAGCTGAAGCAGCAGCGTTGCTTCGGAAAGATGGGATTAAAGTACGTTTAGTATCCGTACCTTCTGAAGGTTTGTTCCGTTTACAACCAGTTACTTATCAGGAAAGAGTTTTACCTTCCAATAGTAAAATTTTTGGACTTACAGCAGGACTCCCAGTAACACTTCAAGGTTTGGTAGGAAATAATGGAAAAATTTTTGGAATGGAAAGTTTTGGTTTTTCGGCTCCATATAAAGTATTGGACGAAAAGCTTGGTTTTACCCCTCAAAACATTTACGAGCAAATCAGAAAAATATTATAATTAATTTTTCAACAAAAGTAAGAAGAAAATAATACACACTCACTTACTTTTTTAATTTATATTATGGATATTGTCTCTATTATTCTAATTGCTCTTGGATTAGCAATGGATTGTTTGGCAGTTTCTATCAGTAAAGGAATTGCAGTAAGAAAATTTTATTTTTCATCAACTTTATTAATGGCTTTTTTGTTTGGCTTCTTTCAGGCGGTGATGCCTTTGATTGGTTATTTTGCTGGATTGAATTTTCTTACAGTTATTAAAAATAGTGATCACTGGTTGGCTTTTGTCTTGCTGTTATTAATAGGAGGAAAAATGTTGTGGGAAGGTATAAGAAATCACTCTTCAGAAAAAGATAAGGGAGAAACTCATCCTTTTCACTGGATGAAGCTTTTAACCTTATCATTGGCAACCAGCATTGATGCTTTAGCTACCGGAATTATTTTTGTTCCTTATCCATTGATGGTTTGGAAAGCAGTTACAATTATCGGAACTATTAGTTTCTTAATGAGCATATTAGGTATGTATATTGGAGTACGTTTTGGGAAACGTTTTCGTGTAAATGTAGAAATTCTTGGTGGAATTATTTTGATTGGAATCGGTTTCAAAATACTTTTAGAACATACCGTTTTGGCTTAGCTGATTGGAGAAAGGAAAGCATCTTCAATATGCTCAATACGAAATCCATTTTTTTGTGGAATTACAGAAATGACATCAAAGCGAGTTTCGCCTTTCCAATCGAATTTTAAAATATATTCTTGAGTGGCATTTATTATATTTCGTATTTTTTTCTTTGTAATGGCTTCTTGAGGATGTTCGAAATTTTCAGTTGAACGAGTTTTTACTTCTACTATTACCAATAAACCATCTTTTTCTGCCACAATATCCAATTCATATTTTTGAACATGCCAATTCGTATGTCGAATTTTATATCCTTTTGTAATTAAATATTCCTGAGCACGTTTTTCACCAGTTGCTCCAACTTCGTTATGAAATGACATAAAAACTGTAAAATTTATTGAAAGTATTTACTCTTTGAAGAACCTTATTGACTTTTCAAAAGTAAAAAAACTTAATAAATGTTGAAAAAATTTCGTATTATTTTTTAAGTTATTTAAATGATTTCAGTTAAACAAATAAATTTTTCACTTATCTTTCGGTAGCCATTTGCCAGATAAATAACTAACTTTGTATATTAAAATTAGATTTTTTAAAAATGCAGCATTTATTAGTATTTATTGAATAAATATTCATTTAATCAGCAATGAATTACGTGAAATATAACAAGATATTAAAATAAAAAATAAAACAGCATAAGATAATCTACGTTTGAAACAAATAATCAGTAAGGAAAGGAAAGGAAAGCAGAAACGAATTATCTAAAATATCAAATAACCACAAAGTAGAAATAGTGGTTTTTAAGAATCGTTCCCTTGTGTTAATTTTGAAAATTATGAAAGATGGTTTTTTAAGTGCCTTTATTTTATTTCTATTATTCTTTTTCTGGGTAAATAGCTTTGCACAATCCTATCAGCTTGACAGTGTGAATATTAAAGAAAATGAAATTATTAATTTAGATAGTTTATTGAATGTAATGGAAAAAGAAAAATTAATTAAGGTTTCTAATTCCATTATAAAAGTACCAAACGAATTTCAGTCAAAAGATTCTTTTTTATATGAAAATTTTATAAATGCTAAAGATACTTTTCAAAGTAATAATTTTCATTATACCTTTAAAAATAGGTTTGATTCATTACTTTATTGGGCAAATCCATTTTTTATTGATTTAGTTTACATGGGATTTCCTTTAAATTTTAAATGGACTTATTTAAGTACCGATTTACGTACTCTTTATTATGGACAAGAAGCAACTACTCTATCAGAAAATGCCTATATACCAATAAAAAAACTGTCTTTGGATGAAATTTTATTCAATTTACGCCAAGAGGCTCGTAATGAAATTACTCGTACTGATCTTGGATTATATAAAAAAATGTTTAATGAATTATCAAATCCTTATGTAAAAGATGAACATTCTATAAAAGTAAAGCCAGTAGAAAAAGTAGAATTTGTTGAAGAAAAAAATTATTATAAGCGTTATGGTAAAAAAATTCCTATACCGGAATTTAAAATAAGTCCATGGAGGCACGAAGGAAGATTTTTGTTGCAATTTTCAGAAAACTATATTTCAGAAAACTGGTATCAAGGCGGTAATAGTAATTTAGCTGTTCTTAGTATTCTTTCGGGAAAATGGAATTATGATGACAAGTCAAAAATTCAATGGGATAATACTGCTGAATGGCGTGTTGGCTTCTATTCCGTATTTAAAGATACTACCGCTCTTCGCGACATCAATATCAATGAAGATATATTAAAAATTACCAGTAAGTTTGGATATAAAGCCAGTGGTAATTGGTTTTATAGTGGTTCGCTTGATTTTGCTACTCAATTTTTAAAGAACTATCAATCAATTAGTTCTAATGAAATGAAAGCAGCTTTTCTAACCCCCATCAGGTTAAATGTTAACTTCGGAATGGATTATAAGTACAAAAAAATGTTCTCACTTATGTTTTCACCTATTTCATTAAAATACATTTATGCCAAAGATACTTTAAATATTAATCCAAATTTATTTGGTATTGAGAAAGGTAAAAATCGTCTTATTGATTTTGGTAATTCATTAAATGCTGTTTTATCTTACAGTCCTAATCATGAAACCCAAATAGATTCAAAATTAACATTTTATACCAACTATAAAAAAGTAGAAATTGATTGGGAAATAGTGGGTAATTTTGTTATCAATCGTTTTCTTTCTACTCGAATTTCTTTACATCCTCGTTATGATAATACTATTATTTTAGCAGAGGGTCAACGAGCTAAACTTCAATTCAAACAATTATTGAGTATTGGTTTCTCACGTAAATTTTAAAATATCTATTATTTAAAACGAGCATGCCATTCATCGAATTTTTCTACATGAGAAGGACCATATTTTTTTAAATATTCTCTTATTTCTTCTACAGTATAGGGAGTGGTTAATTTACTTTTTGAAAAAAATTTATCAGCATAACAAATTACTTGTTCTTCTAACGAAGTAGGCACCATATCCCGATGAGGAAGTGGAAGTTTTTCTTTAATAATGATTTCTTTAGTAAAACCTATCCCAGTATGTCTTTCGGCTACCAAAGCGTGAAGAGGTAATCCTTCTTTTCTTAATAAGTCGGCTCCTAAATAACCATGTTCAATATATTGATGAGTTCCATAACAATAAATATCAGGCGCATAACAAAGAAAAATGCCAATGTCATGCAACAAGGCAGCTTCCTCCAAAAAAGTCTTATTCAATTGTAATTCAGGATGTTTTTCAGCTACTCCAAGAGCTTTATCTTTTACTTGATTGCTATGTGTTATTAAAATATGATAAAGTTTAGTCTCTTTTTGATAGAATTTTTTAATAATAACAAATGGATCCAATTTTGAATTATCTTTCATTTTTCAATTTTCTTAAATTTTAAAAACTCTCCGGAAAATAAGCAATTAAAAAATTTTTCTTTAATTATAGATTTTAATTGTGATTAAACAAATCATTTCATAAAAATAAAACTATTGCATGGAAATATGACTTTTTTAATTTCCATTGAAAAAATCCTAAACGTTTGTACAATCAATTTTTTAAAACTTCATTTAAAATGACAGATTAAAATACAAAAGCCCACTGAAACCAATGAGCTTAAAATAGAAATAATGATAAAATTGTCAACTTAAAATACTTAACAAAATACCAGCAGCTACTGCTGAACCAATTACACCTGCCACATTTGGTCCCATTGCATGCATCAATAAGTGATTGTTTTTATCGTATGAATTTCCTATAGATTGAGAAACATGAGCAGAAAGAGGAACAGCCGATACTCCTGCTGATCCAATTAAAGGATTAATTTTATTGCCATCTTTTAGAAATAAATTCATAATTTTAGCAAACAATACACCTCCTGCTGTGGCAATCATAAATGATAAAGCTCCCAAACCAAAGATTAATAAGGAATCGACAGTTAAAAAGCGGTCTGCTTGGGTAGAAGCTCCTACGGTTAATCCTAACAAAATAGTTACAATATTAATTAATGCATTTCGTGCAGTATCAGCTAAACGTTCTGTTACTCCTGATTCTTTTAAAAGATTACCTAAAAACAACATTCCCAAAAGAGGAATAGCACTTGGAGAAATGAAAGTGGTTAATAAAAAACCAACAATGGGGAAAGCTATTTTTTCTAATTTTGTTACTTGACGAGGAGGTTTCATTCTGATAACTCTTTCTTTAGAAGTAGTAAATAGTCTCATTACAGGTGGCTGAAGCACGGGCACCAATGCCATATAAGAATAAGCAGCTACTGCAATTGCACCCAATAATTCAGGGGCTAACCTCGAAGATAAAAAGATGGCTGTAGGTCCATCAGCACCACCAATAATTCCGATAGCGCCTGCTTGCGCAGGAGTAAAACCTAAAGCGTAAGCACCAATAAAAGTAAGAAAAATGCCTAGTTGAGCAGCGGCACCCAATAACATTAATTTAGGATTAGAAATCAATGAAGAGAAATCGGTCATGGCGCCAATTCCTAAAAAAATGAGTGGTGGATACCATCCTTGAATGACTCCACTATATAGTAAATTCATAACAGAACCTTCTTCATAAATTCCTATTTCATATCCTTCCATAAAAGGAACATTACCGATTAAAATTCCAAATCCGATAGTTACAAGTAAAAGTGGTTCCCATTCTTTGGCAATTCCAAGAAAAATAAAAAAAATACCCACCAATATCATTGCCAGATACTTAAATTCGAAATTTGCTATTCCTGTGCTCAACCAAAATTTTTGAATACTTTGAACAATCAAGTTTCCCCCTTCATTGGACTGAGCAAAAATGGTAACAGGGAATAAAAAAACAAAAAAGAAAAGTAAAAATCCTATTTTAAGCTTTAAATTTTTCATTGATATTCAAATTCATTCTATTTCAAATAAAATTTCATCTTGCAATACAGATTTACCTGGTGTAACACATACTTTTGTTATCTTACCACTTTTTTCGGAAAGAATATTATTTTCCATTTTCATTGATTCAAGCACCATTAGCACATCTCCTTCTTTAACAATATCTCCTACTGAAACATTTACTTTTATAACGTTTCCTGGAAGAGGTGATTTAATAACTTTGGTACTGGGTTTATCTGTAGATGGTACCGGATTAAATTTTTCAGCTACATTCATATTACTTGGAGTAGGAGGAATTTCTTTCCTTACCAGAATGGGTGTTTTGCTAACTTTTACTTCTTGATTGAGAGTAACTGTATAGGGTGTACCATTGACTTCAAGTTCAGCTAAATTTCCTTCCACGGATTTTATTAATACGTGATATTCATTACCATTGATAGTAAAATCAAATTTTTTCATTATCTATGCAAATTTGTAAGTCCATAAATTTTTGAATTCCATGGTGAATAACGACGTTCAATACGCTTAATGGTAAGAACGTGATTTTCTTCGTCATGTAATGAGGTGAAATAAAGATGTAAAGCTAAAGAAATGGCAGCAATGTCATCGGCTGGAATATCCTTGATTTCTTCTATTTTTTTCCCTTCTTTTACTACTACTTTTTTCTTGGTCATTGAAATAACCATCTTTTGAATAAATTCAAATAGAAGTACTAAAATAGTTAAAGCTATAAAAACCACTATAATTCCAATAGCAGCTCCTATCAAAAGTTCTTCCCACGAATTGATAACCAATAATTTCATATATATTAAGTTTCATTATTTATTTGTAAACTAATTTTACAAGGGAATATTGCAATGTTTTTTTAAAGGATTTACTACTTTTTTAGTTTGTAAAGTCTCTAAAGCGCGAATGACTCTGAATCGAGTATCACGTGGTTCAATCACATCATCAATATAGCCATAAGAAGCAGCTTGATAAGGATTGGCAAAAGTATCATTGTATTCCTCTACTTTTTTTGCAATATATTTTTCTTTTTCTTGAGGATCAGTAATCGCTGCAATTTTACGTCCTTCCAATATTTCAATGGCTCCTGAAGCACCCATTACAGCAATTTCAGCAGTGGGCCAGGCATAATTGAAATCTCCGCGTAATTGCTTGCAACTCATAACATCATGTGCTCCTCCATACGATTTTCGAATAGTAACAGTAACTTTCGGAACAGTAGCTTCACCATAAGCAAACATTAATTTTGCTCCATGAGTGATTATACCAGCATATTCTTGACCAGAACCTGGAAGAAAACCTGGTACATCTACCAACGTAATCAATGGGATATTAAAGGCATCACAAAAGCGAACAAAACGTGCTGCTTTTCGAGAAGCATCGCAATCAAGCACACCGGCAAGAAAATTAGGTTGATTGGCAACAATCCCTACCGAAGCTCCATTCATCCGAGCAAAACCAACAATAATATTTCGAGCATATTGTTGATGAACTTCTAAAAATTCACCGTTATCTATGATAGATCGAATAATCTCTTTCATATCATAAGGTTGATTGGGATTGTCGGGTACAATTGTATTTAATTTATCATCTACTCGATCAATCGGATCAAAATTTGCTACCAAAGGTGGTTCTTCCAGATTATTTTGAGGCAAGTAGGATAAAAGTTTTCGAATAAGTAGCAAACCTTCTTCTTCTGTTTCTACTTTGAAATGAGAAACTCCTGATTTTGAAGAATGTACATTTGCTCCTCCTAAATCTTCCACAGAAATATCTTCTCCAGTAACTGATTTTATGACTTTGGGACCAGTTACAAACATGTAACTATTTTGTTCGGTCATTAAAATAAAATCAGTCAATGCTGGTGAATATACAGCACCGCCAGCACAAGGTCCAAAAATAGCTGATATTTGTGGTATTAAACCTGAAGCTAAAATGTTTCGTTCAAAAATTTCTGCATAACCGGCAAGTGAAGTAACTCCTTCTTGTATTCGAGCACCGCCAGAATCATTGATACCAATAATAGGAGCTCCCATTTTCATAGCCATATCCATCACTTTACAAATTTTGAGAGCCATTGTTTCAGAAAGCGAACCGCCAAATACGGTAAAATCCTGAGCGTAAACATAAACAGTACGACCATCAATAGTCCCATGACCAGTCACTACACCATCGCCCAGATATTTTTCTTTTTCCATTCCAAAATTCGTACAGCGATGAGTGACAAACATATCCAGCTCTTCAAAACTTGCATCATCCAGCAACATTTCAATACGTTCTCTTGCTGTATATTTTCCTTTAGCGTGTTGGTTAGCTATTCTTTTTTCTCCACCTCCCAACTTTGCCTTTGAACGAAGTTCAAGAAGATAATTGATTTTTTCCTGATTGTTCATCTTATTTTATAATTAATTGATTCCCATTTTTTAAAAAAACTTTTCAAAATAATCCTTAAAATTATTTGCCTGTCTGTTCGCAAAGTTCAATCAAAATTCCACCTGTTGATTTGGGATGTAGAAAAGCAATGTTTAATTTTTCTGCCCCTTTTCGTGGTTGATTATCGATAAGCCTGATACCTTTTTCGGAAGCTTCATCCAGTGCTTTTTGTACATTATCCACTAAAAAAGCAACATGATGAACACCTTCTCCTTTGTTTTCAATAAATTTCCCTATCGCTCCTGCTGGATCGGTTGATTCCAATAATTCAATTTTTGTTTCTCCCACTTTAAAAAAAGCTGTTTTTACTTTCTGATCAGCTACTTCTTCTATTGCATAACACTTTAATCCCAATACATTTTCATAAAAAGGAATAGATACCTTTAAACTTTTTACTGCTATGCCGATATGTTCTATTTTTTTTAGTTCCATAAATATATAATTTAAGTTGATAGATAATTTTACTAAAATATTCAAATTTTTAATTCTTTTAATAAAATAAAAAGTTGAATTAAAGAAATAATTCAGTATTTAATTTTTGCACAAAATTAATAAATATAATTCATTTATGCATTAGAAAACACAGATGAATTTGTATTTTTTAAAAATGATTGAGTATCAATTACACTAAAAGCCTATAACTTTTATTGAGGAGTGAAATTTGAAAGAAAATAGTTAAAAAAACTATTTTTTATTGAAAATAACTTCTTACTTCAACTTTTAATTTTTCGATGGCTTGTTCGGTAGGAGTATGTTCACTGGCATTATAAACTTCAATGATTTTTTCTGCCAAAACATTCGCGGAATCAGCAGGATTACATTGTGAAGCACACATGTTTATCAGTCGAAGTAAACTTTCTTCAGTAGCCTGAATGTAATTCCATAATTCATTACTAACATAAATTTGTTGTGAAAGATTGTGGGCAAATTCCTGCCTGATAGTATTTAATAATTCTGTTTGAAGATCGAAATTAGTCATATTGGGTTTTAGAACATTCAAAATCAATTTATTGGGTGCTGTTCTTTCTAATAAAATTATGAGTCGTTCGTAAGCTCTCAAACGAATAGGTGTAATAATTGAAACATTATTTTTAAAAATTTCGAAATTACGTTTTTTTTCTTCGTTGCGGAGCAATTTATCTAATAATAAATAGGCAGTTAACAAAACAAGTAATGCGGGTAATATAATTTCAAGTATTTTCACTGAAACAACAATTTTAATAAATTAACTTTTTTACAAAGATATAACAAGTAAAGTTATTTATATTTCTTTTTCTATCAAATAATTATTTCGTTCTGAAGAATTTCTGATAATAAGTTCCGCTACAAAACCTGCTAAAAAAAGTAAAGTTCCCAAAATCATAGCAAGAAGCGCCAGATAAAAATAAGGACTATCGGTTACCAATGGAGCTTTGACGTGTGCAGATAGTGCCATGAGTTTTTTAACTCCTACCACAATGACAGCAATCAAACCCAGCAAAAACATCAAGCTCCCGATTAAACCAAAAAAATGCATAGGCTTTTTCCCGAATTTTGAAAGAAACCACAATGTCATCAAGTCTAAATAACCATTTACAAAGCGATTCCAGCCAAATTTTGACTTACCGTATTGTCGTTTGTTATGTTCAACCACTTTTTCGCCTATTTTGGTAAAACCAGAATTTTTAGCCAGATAAGGAATATAGCGATGCATCTCGCCATAGAGTTCTATATTTTTCACCACTTCGTTACGATAAGCTTTTAATCCGCAATTCATATCATGAATTTTAATACCGGTAACTTTTCGAGCGGTAGCATTGTAAAGTTTTGAAGGAAGATTTTTGGTGAGTTTTGCATCATATCTTTTCTTTTTCCATCCTGATACGAGATCGTAGTTTTCATTTTTTATCATGGCATACAGAGCAGGAATTTCTTCTGGACTATCCTGTAAATCAGCATCCATTGTAATTACAACATCACCTTTGGCTGCTTGAAATCCAAAATGCAAGGCTACTGATTTGCCATAATTCTTCCTGAATTTGATGCCTATGATGTGAGAGTTTTTTTGTTTTAATGATTCAATCACATTCCATGAATTATCTGTGCTGCCATCGTCCACAAAAATCACTTCATAACTGAAATTATTTCCATTCATTACTCGTTCAATCCATTCGAAAAGTTCGGTGAGTGATTCTTCTTCATTATATAAAGGAATGACGACTGAAATGTCCATAATTATTACTTTATAAGCCTTTGTTAATTATATTATTGTTGTAAAGAATTTTATTCTTGCTCAAAAATATTCTTGTCTTTTTTGATAAAAGCTGACATTATTAATCCCAAAATAATTCCTAAAAAAACATCTACCCAAATACTTTGTAAACTATAAGTAATAGGCTTCATCATTTTTTCCATTTGGTCATAAAATTCTTCATTGACAGGTAGTTGCATGCTGTCAATTATTTTTAAACTTTCTTGCAAAAGATTAGTAAGATAGTCGGGATTAATAAATTGAAAATAGAAAAATTTAAAAATAGAAGATATGATGGAAGCAAAAAAGAAAGTAAGCAAGATAAATGAAAATGCTTTACCATACGAGATGTACCCACCACATTCATTGTCGCGATATTTAACGGAAAAACGGTACATGGCATAAACAATCAAAATAATAATCAAAAAAGAGAGAAATCTGAATATTATTCCTTGTGGAAGTGAAATGAAAAAGTTGGCGGTAAACAAAATTCCCATAAATAGCCCATAAATCATGGAAGATTTAAAAATATTGGATGTCATAACAATTTTTTTAAAAATTATATTTGACAAAAATACAAAAACTAAATTAAAAAAATAAGTTATATTGATTTTCTGGAAAGAAAAATAAGGAATTAATTAAAAAACAAGTAAAAAAGCTTTTAAAACTCCGAAGTGAAATGGAATTTTATATTTTTAAAGTCATTTTGAGCCATTTGTAAAATATAAGGTGAATCAGCCATGAAAACATCCCTACCTTCCTTGTCTTTTACCAGATATTGATTTTTTCTTTTTTTGAAATTTTCCAGTTCTTCTTTGTCTTCACTTTCAATCCAGCAAGCTTTATAAAGGGGAAGAGTTTCCCATCGGCATTGAGCATTGTATTCATGCAACAATCGGTACTGAATTACTTCAAATTGAAGTTCACCTACTGTCCCTACAATTTTTCGACTATTATGCTGATTAATAAATAATTGTGCAACGCCTTCATCCATTAATTGTTGAATACCTTTTTCCAGTTGTTTGGCTTTCATTGGGTCAGAATTTTCAAGGTACTTGAACATTTCTGGTGAAAAATTTGGCAATCCTTTAAAATGCAATTCTTCGCCTGAAGTTAAAGTATCACCAATTTTAAAATTTCCATTGTCAGGAATACCTACAATGTCGCCTGCATAAGCTTCATCTACGATTTGTTTCTTTTGAGCCATAAAAGCAGTAGGATTCGAAAAACGTATAATTTTATTTTGTCTGACATGTTTGTAATTGATATTTCGCTCAAATTTTCCAGAACAAACTTTCACAAAAGCAATACAACTGCGATGGTGAGGATCCATATTAGCATGAATCTTAAAAACAAAACCAGTAAATGCTTCTTCATCTGGATTTACCTTACGCTCCATAGCTTCTACAGGACGAGGTGAAGGGGCGATTTCTACAAAACAATCCAATAATTCTTTAACACCAAAATTATTTAAAGCGCTACCGAAAAAAATAGGAGCTAATTCACCTGCCAGATATTTTTCAATATCAAATTTAGAATAAATACCACTTACGAGTTTCAATTCGTCGCGAAATTGCTGAGCTTCTTTTACTCCAACACATTTTTCTAATTCGTTACTACAAACATCTGAAATGTCAATGGAAGAACCAATGACTTGTTTATTTGGCGTAAAAAGTTGTAAATTGTTATAATAACGATTATATACCCCTTTAAAAGAAATTCCCTGACCGATAGGCCAGGTAAGCGGGCAAACTTCCATTTGCAATTCTTTTTCAAGTTCATCCATCAAATCGAAAGCATCTCTTCCTTCCCGGTCCATTTTGTTAATGAAAACGATAACTGGAGTATTTCGCATCCTGCAAACATTAATTAATCTTCGTGTTTGTTCTTCTACGCCTTTTGCCGCATCGATTACAATAATTACACTATCCACTGCTGTAAGTGTGCGATAAGTGTCTTCTGCAAAATCTTGATGACCAGGAGTATCCAGAATATTAATTTTATAATTCCGATATTCAAAACCCATAACAGAAGTTGCTACCGAAATACCTCTTTGTTTCTCAATTTCCATCCAGTCTGAAGTTGCGGTTCTTTTGATTTTATTTGATTTCACTGCACCTGCCACATGAATAGCACCGCCAAAAAGTAAAAGTTTTTCTGTCAAAGTAGTTTTTCCAGCATCGGGATGGCTGATAATGGCAAATGTTCGTCGCCGATTTATTTCGTCTTTGAGATTCATTTTCAGATAGTTAATTTTAATGTAAACCTTTGTAAAGGGTGTGCAAAGTTACGATTTTTTCATAAAATTTCAAAGAACTTATTGTCTGTTTTTCCCAAAAGAGAGGTGAATATTATTTTATAGACGCCCCAAAATTTCGATAAAATAGTTTTATTAGAAAAAAAAATAATATTTTATTTGTATGTATCAAATTTACTGAAATGTTTTTAAAAAACCGATTCGCATTGGTTTTTAGCTTACTTTTTACAAAATTCGGGAAGAAAAAATCTTTTACAACTCTAATTTTAAGGTCATACCGCATTGCAGAGGATTGCCTTTTTGAAAAAATGAGTTACCAAACGACTCAAAATAGAAAGCATTGTAACTGGTATTGAAAAGATTTTTTGCCCATATATCCAACCCAATATCTCCTTTCCTGACGCCAACTTTTGCATTCACCAATGTGTAAAATTTTTGTGAAAGTGTATTGGCTTCGTTCCAATATATCTTACCTGCTCCAAGAAATTGTGCATTTGCCATAAACTGATCTATAAAAGCATGTTTAAACAAATGTACATAACTACCTCCTAAACAAAGCGTCTGTTGCGGTGCATAGGGTACGTATTTACCTTTATAATCGACTTGTTGAAAATTTCCATTCATGGCTACTGAATCAATATAATTGGTAAATATTGCATGAGCATAGCCGTAATTAATAGTAGCACTAAAACCTTTCCCTAAATTTGCTTGAGTGGAGAATTCAATCCCTTTACTTTTGGCTTTTCCGGCATTGGTTATCATTCGCCCATTCCCACTTGGAACGAATTTAGTTAACTGGATGCTATCAATATCCATGTAGAATAATGAAATTTGTGTTTTTATACGATTTTTCCAAATGGTTCCTTGAAATCCAACTTCATAATTCCAGCTATATTCAGGATAATATAAAATTGATTTTCGAACATCAATTTTTGGTGCATTGGGGTTTCCTGTATTCATTAAATCTTTTTGCATCAAATCAGAAAACATTTGTACATTGAAACCGCCTGCCTTGTAACCACGTGACACATTGCCATAAATATATTGATGTTCGTTCCACGCATATTTAAGAGCAACTTTGGGCAATACTTCTGAAAATGGCTTCGATGCTTTCCCTTTTAATGTGTCAGCCAAAGTAACTGGACGGGGTGTATTTCCCATTTTCATATTGATATTCAAGCTTGTATTGGTATTGTAATCCAGTTTTACTTTTTCAAAATCGCCACGCAAACCAGCCGTTATAGAAAATCCTTTTACAAACAGATTATTGTAAGTGGATTGATGAAACAAAGCTCCTCCATACGTTTCCGTATTATAAATTCCGGGGATATCCATTTGTTCACTGGTGATTATCATTTGTGGTGCACCTTGTGCAATAGCTTTATCAAAAGCCGGTTGAAGAATTTGAGTTATGGCGTCTTTTTTAAAAGCAACAGGAGCATTCATGTCTAATTTCTGATAAAAAGAAGTGAGTCCAAAACTCCATTGATAATTATTTTTAGTATTCGATTTAAGTGTGAACTCCTCATTTACAGCATGTTGCTTTTGAATTTGTTCCAGTGAGAAAAATGACAAAGGTGTAAAATCTTGATCCATTTTCATATCATCAGAAAAATATTGATGAGAAGTGGAAGAACTGAATAAAATTTTATCGTTTTGATGTTCAATGAATAAACTATTTGTTACCATTGAACGATTATAAGCCCCTGGATCATTAAAATTTGGATTTGCTACTTCCTCTGTAGTTTTATCGTATAATCCATAAGGGAAAGCTGTTTGATCAACGTAATCATAATTAAGAATATACTGCATTTTCCATTGAGGATTGATTTGCCAGTCAAATTTTGCTCTGCCACCGGCTGAAGTTTTGTCATCGGCATCTTTGCCAGTATAAGTATTGGTAAAAAATCCATTTCTATGATTGTAATAGCCACTTAATGAAAGACCCATTTTTGAATTAAATTTGGCATAATGAGCTGCTTGAGCCCTAACTGATCCATAGTTTCCTCCTGCAACTGACAATTTTGTTCCTTGATAAATAAGTGGAGACAGTGTATAAATATTAACAACTCCACCCATAGCATTTCGTCCATAAAGTGTACCTTGTGGACCGCGTAGGACATCAATCTGAATAATATCGTAAAAATCAAAATCAAAAGTAGTTTTTTCAAAATAAGGGACATTGTCTACATATAATGCCATTGTTTGTCCTGTGCTTCGCGAACCAACTCCGCGAATATAAGGAGCGGTTGACATGGCTGATCCATACTCGGGAATAAAGAAATTAGGAACATATATGCTTAAGTCTTTTATTGTATTAAATTGAGCTCCATTTATTAAATTGGGAGTAATGATGGTATAAGAAACTGGCATTTGCTGTGGCATTGTTTCTTTGTGAGAATATATATTTATTTCGTTGAGCTGAATGGTACGCAAAGAATCGTTTTTCTGCTCTTCTTCAGCATATAAAGATAGAGGAAATAACAGCACAACGGCTATTAAATTTTTTTTCATTTTAGTTTATGTTTAATATTGTTTAAAATGAATTGAATCTCCAATAAATTAAAATTCAAAATAGTGGAAAGTAAATTCCCTATTTATTTGAAATAAGAATAATGAATAGAAAAGGTTTTAAAAATCACTGAAAATCAGCAGAAAACAGGAGGTGGACGGCAGAAAAGTTTGAAAGAAAATTTTTCAGAAATTTTAAAAAAATTTGTGATAGGAAGTCTGATTTCGCATTTGCAAATTGGAACAGCGAGGTTTTTATTATTCTCAATATAAAAAGGAACATCAGAATGAAAATCAACAACAAAAGTAGAGTTGTTTAAAGTTTGATTTTCAGAAGAATAATAGCTGATGGTTTTTGATGATTCAGAAATTGAAAAAGTTGTTGAGTTTGTAGTTGCCTTCGGTGCCAGCAGACAGAACAAATATCCCACCAACATTAAAATTTGTGGAATAAAAGTAGCAAACAATATGTTGTCGAACATCAACATTTTAATAACTTTTTCAACGAAAAATTCGAGCCTTTTTGGGGACTCGAACCCCAGACCTATTCATTACGAATGAATTGCTCTACCAACTGAGCTAAAAAGGCAATTTATAAAATTGCAGTGCAAACTTACACAAAATTTTTGAAAAGACATTTTGACAAATAATAAAATTGCCTTTCTATTATTTACTATTTGATTATAAAATATTTACAGAAACAAGGCTATAAATAAAAATGCATCCGATGCTGACAAATAAAATAATGAGTGGAATTTTAACGTTTATTTCTTGTCGATGATAGTTTTTGTCAAATTTTGATTGAAAAATCGACGGCAGCATTTTTTTAATAAGCCAATAGCAAAAATAAGCCACAATAAAGCCAACAATAAAACCTCCCAATATATCAAACGGATAATGAACTCCTAAATAAATTCGGGTATAAGCATTGATAATTGCCCATAGAAGAATACACCAGGTATAAAATTTATTTCTGAAAAAATAAGCAGTTAAGATAGCAATACCCAACGAGTTAGCAGCATGCGAAGAGACAAAACCATATTTACCACCTCTGTAACCATTAACGATATGAACCAGTCCATCGATACTTTCTTCATGTGATGGTCGAGGGCGCTGCACTAAATTTTTAATAAGACTTGAAGAAATCTGGTCAGTTAGTACGACACACAAAATCATGATGAAAATCACAGCTACTGCATCTCGTTTCCAGTATTTTATAACTGCCCAGGCAATAGTTAAATATAACGGTACCCATATAAACTTGTTGCTGAAAAGGTACATGAAAGTATCAAAAAATGAATTATGTAAGCCGTTAAAAAAAAGGAATAAATTGGTATCCAACGTATTTAATGCCTCTAACAAATTCATTTTCTGGTATTTTAAAGAAATAAAAATGTACAGAAAAAATTAAATTACTTCCATGTCTTTAGTCTCCAACCATCCTACACTGCCATTAGCAATTTTTATTTCTACCCAATTACCCAGTGAACTTTTAATGGTGACTTTGGTTCCTTCGTGCAATTGAAACAAATCTGTTCCACTCTGATCAGGAGCACTTTTTACTGTTACTACACCCGAAAGAATAATAGCTTGATTGTGATTTACTTCCTCGTTTTTTCGAATGCCAGAAAAAATCAAGCAAACAATGGTTAAAATCAAAAAAACAATTCCACAGGATAATGCAATTTTTCGGACGCTCACTTCTCTTTTAAAAAAGAAAATAAAAACGCATATCAGCGTGACAACAAACAAAATAAAACTGATAATAAACCATTGATTAGAAGTACAAAAATTAATTAAACTTGTCAACCAACGTTGAATAAAAAAAGTAGAAGATTCACTGATATTATCTACCAGTTTCTGTTGAGCCATTTGTAAGTTGAAACGTGCATCTTCGAATCGTGGCGATAGACGCAAAGCCCGCTCGTAATTCAAAATGGCTTTCCCAATTTCATTCATTTTATAATAAGCATTCCCCAGATTATAATAAAGTTCAGGAGAAAAACCTTCTTCTTTTAAAATTTTTTCATATTCTTGAGCTGCTGCTTGATAATTCCCCTTTGCATAAAAATCATTAGCTCGTTTGATAGCGTCACTTTGAGCCACAAGAGGTAGAAAAAAAATCAATGAAAAAAAGTAAATTAAAAAGAAACGTTTCATAATTTTAAAAGTCTAATTTCTTTTTTATTATTTAATGCAATCTTCTAATTGCTCAATAATTTTAATGGCATCAGAGTATAAATCACCCATCTCTTGTTGCCCCGATTGAGGCGCATAACGTGCAAACTCACAAGAGTTCAAAATATTGATTAATTGTTCAATAATGGATTGATCTACTTCTTTCTTATTTAATTCTGTAATAATTGTTTCTCTGGTCAGCGAAGCAATCGGTATATTTAATTTATCACTCAAATAATTCCAGATTCCTTTTAAAATTTCCTCATAAAATTCATCTTTTTTACCCATCTTTAAAAATTTGAGAGCAGTTTTGAGCCTTTTTTGTGCAACTTTGCTGGCTCTTTTATTTTTTACTAACACTATGTTTTCATTTTCTTTCATTTTCTTAAAGAAAATAATGAACAAAACAATGGCTACCAAAAAAGTGATAAGATACATTAACCAACCTGTTAACGAACCAAATAGCGGCTGAGAAGTTCGGTTAAGTTTAATGTTTCCCGTATAAATATACCGTATATCTTTCCCTAATTGTTTAATTTCCTGTTTATTACTATAATTACCGACAACTGTCGTAGTGGGACTTTCATTTCCTTTCAGTACGTGTAAAGTATATTCAGGCGTTCGAAGAGTTTTATAAACATTATCTCTTAAATCAAAATAAGAAAATTCTGCTGAAGGAATGGTGTACTCTCCATGATGACGAGGAATAAATAAATATTCAATTGTTTTTGTGCCTTGAACACCGGCAAGAGTTGTTTTAAAATTGTTAGTAATTTTTGGATCATAAACCTCAAAATCGTTAGGAAATTTTATTTCAGGAGCTTGAATTAACTTTAAATTACCAATTCCAGCAATGTTAATTTTTAAAGTAACTGCTTCATTTTCTTTTATTTGATTTGCAGAAAGAGAAGAGCTCATGGTGAATGTTCCCACTGCACCAGCAAAAAGTGATGGTTTGTTTTGGGGCAATGGTTTTACATTTATTTTTACACCAGGGGCTATCAGATTTTTAGAAACATTAGTATAAGAGTCGAAAAAATCATCAAAAATGCTATGAATAGAAGTTTGATTTTTGACTTGAATTACAGCTTCAAAATTTGCATTATCAATGGAAATGACACCTGGTCGTTGAGGATAAAGCAAAGCCTGATATAAAACCACTGTGCCATAATTTCGTCCATTGTAATTTTCATAAGAAAATTGTTTGTTTTGTGCTTGCTCAATTTCCTGTTTCAAAAAACCGTCAAAATCAGGCATTTTCTTATTAATACATTGTACCACATCCAGTAAAGTGTATAGTTTATAGGTTAATAATACTGGTTCCTGTTCGTACACAGTAGATTTGGAAACGGAAGTACGTATAAAAATATTTTTTTCAGAAATGTTGCTTGGCGAAGTTGAACTTTCTTGTTTCTCCGATTTGGATGATTCCTTGTCAGCAGGTAAAACTTTTATGGTTAGTCCATTGGAAGTATACTTCTGATTATCAACCATGATGCTTGCAGAAGGAATGGTAAAAGTCCCCGTTCGTTTAGGCAACAAAGTATAAGTATATGAATTACTTACGCTTGTAGTGCGTTTCCCGTTGATAATCTGGATACTTGAACTGTGGGATTCAAAGGGGCCTGCCAGAATGTCGAAATCTTTTATTTCTGGAATACGTAAATCTTTCCCTACTGCATTTATTGTGTAAACCAATTGAAATGGTTTATCCAAAATAACAGTACTCGGTGCAGAAGCCGTAAAAGATACTGGTTCATCTGCTTTTACAGAAAGAATTCCAGTCAAAAAAACTAAGCACAGAAGTATTTTGCGTTTCATTGGTTACAGTATCTTCAAATTGTCTTTTAAATTAATAATTTGCAATAAATAAGTTACGAACATAATTTTACCAGTCTTTATCTGAAGATTTGCTTTCTTTTATAGGTTGTTCCTTTACTTTTTTTAAAGCATCTTTTTCGTCCTGCATCAAAGCATCTAAAATTTGTTGTGCATTTTCTTTTGTCATTTGAGGCGGTTGCGAATTTTTGTTCTGTTGATTTTCTTTGTTTTTATCTTTATTTTGCTGTTGTTGCTGGTTCTGGTTTTTATCCTGATTCTTTTTTTGATTTTTCAGAAGTAATTGTGCATAAGCTAAATTGTAACGTGTTTCATTATCTTTGGGATTATTTCTTAAAGCATTTTTATATGCTTCAATACTTTCTTCAATTTTGTTTTGTAGCAAAAGTGAATTCCCCAAATTATGATAAGCTGCAGCTTTTTTTACTTTGTCATGCAAAGATAATGCAGCAGATTTTTCAAATTGTTTACTTGCTTCATCGTATTTTTTTTGACGGAAAAGTGTGTTTCCCAAATTATAATTTGCCTCAAATGAATTTGGATTTTTTAGTAAACCTTTCCGATAGTCTACTTCAGCTTCGATATATTTTTTGTTGTTATATTTTTTATTGCCAGCTCTAATATCATTGTTTTCTTTTTGTGCAAAGGTTGAAGTTGCAAATATAAATGTTAATAATATCAATATGAATTTTTTGTTCCTCATTGTTTATCTTTGATTTTTTAACTTATACCAAATTAAAAAAAATTATTATTCATTTTTCCTTTTTTGAGGAGTAAAAGTTTCAAAAATATTAATTCTACTTAATTTTTTATTTTTTCGATCAAAGATAAAGAAATCAATAATTAATAACAAAAGTGCTATTAATACAAATGATTGAAATTGCTCGCTATAATTCGAAAAAATCTTGGTTTCCACTGTCGTTTTAGCCAGATTATCCAATTGTTTAGAAATGACATGATAAGCATTATTGGTATTGTCGGCTCGAACACAAATTCCGTTCCCTGCGGCAGCAATACTTTTACACATTTCTTCATTTAACTTTGAAACCACTACATTACCCTCTTTATCTTTTTTGAAACTCATTGTTCCCGGAATAGGAATAGGGGCTCCTTCTGGTGTGCCTACGCCAATTACATTTACCATGATGCCATTTTCATAGGCAAGTTTTGCAGCTTCTACTGCATTATCTTCATGATTTTCGCCATCAGTTATAACAATAATTGCTCTACCAGCCTGACTTTTCTGACCAAAAGATCGTATTGCCAGATCAATAGCTGAACCAATAGCCGTTCCCTGACGAGGAACCAGTTTTGGTGAAATGGAAGAAAGAAAAATCTTAGCTGAAACATAATCTACCGTAATAGGCAATTGTACGTAAGCATCGCCGGCAAATACAATTAACCCAATTTTATCATTGGTCATCTGGTCAATAAGTTTAGAAAGAATTTGTTTTGCCTTATCCAGTCGGTTAGGAGCTATATCTTGAGCCATCATTGAATTTGAAACGTCTAAAGCAATCATAACTTCTATTCCTTGCCGTTTAACATTTTCAACTCTGGTGCCAAATTGTGGTTCGGCTAACGCAAAAACTAAAAAAACAATCGCAATTAATTGAAGTATAAATTTTAAAACCGGACGCCTCTGTGAAACATTAGGCATCAAAGGTGACAACACCTCTGGATTACCAAAAGTTTTCAGGCGACGGTGCTTTTGAATCTGACTATAAAGAAATATTCCTATTAATACGGGAATTATCAGCAGCAACAGAAAATAACTTGGATGTGCAAATCGCAACATAAAATTATTTTTTAATCATAAAAGTTGGTAACCAAATAAATACAAAATAATTAAGGTAATTTATTTAATATTGTATTTCGCAATACAATTTCTAAACTCAGCAAAATAAAAGCAATCATTACAAAATAAGGATACATTTCATTTTTTTTGCTGTATTCACTAATGTTTATTTTTGTTTTTTCCATTTTATCAATTTCCTGATAAATGCTTCTTAGTTTGGTGTTATCAGTAGCTCTAAAATATTTTCCTCCTGTTACTGTTGCGATTTCCTGAAGTGTTTGTTCATCAAATTCGGATTCCATCATTTGATATTGTAGACCAAAAGGCGTCTGAATAGGAACTCTCACCATACCATGCGAACCGACACCTATGGTATAAACTCTTATTCCAAAAGTTTTTGCAATTTCAGCAGCAGTAATTGGGGCAATATCACCTCTATTATTAGATCCATCAGTGAGCAAAATAATAATTTTTGATTTAGCTTTTCCTTCTTTGATGCGGTTCACAGCATTAGCAAGACCTAAACCAATAGCTGTTCCATCTTCAATCATACCATAATTTACTCCCTTAATAAGATTGATCAAAGCATCGTGATCAGTGGTCAATGGACATTGTGTAAAACTCTGAGCTGCGAATACAACCAGACCAATATTATCATTGGGACGGGACAAAATAAATTCTGTGGCTACTGCTTTTGAAGCTTCCAACCGATTGGGTTTCAAA
>Ga0208826_1000921_pt1 | contig 27384 bp, 21 predicted proteins | sample AD_UKC115_MetaG_FD_184451 | JGI IMG/M metagenome (GOLD analysis project Ga0208826, IMG submission 184451) | Active sludge microbial communities of municipal wastewater-treating anaerobic digesters from Hong Kong - AD_UKC115_MetaG (SPAdes)... | ecosystem: Engineered > Bioreactor > Anaerobic >...
CTGGTCTATGCTCGTCCCTCGGTTCCCAGAAATGCCCTGCCGCTGGTGTGCGAGGGGCTGCGCGCCTGGGGCTGGAGCGATCCGCGCTGCAAGCACTGGCAGGTGCTGGGCGTCGGCGAATTGCAGCGCGACCTTGACCTCGGGCCCTTCGTCCTGCGCGGTCTGGGCAAGCTGGCCCTGGCCGATTATCGCGAGCGCCTGCAGCAGGCGGCCATCGGCATCTCGCTCATGCTGTCGCCCCATCCCAGCTATCCGCCGCTGGAGATGGCTGCCTACGGCATGTCGACCATCAGCAACACCTTCGCTAACAAGGATCTGTCACGGGACTTCGCCAACGTCGTGTCGCTGCGCGAGGCCTCACCGGCGGCCTTGGCCGACGCCCTGCGCGGCGAGGTCGACCGCTGGGAGGCCGCCGCCATGATGCAGCGCTGGAGCCTGCCGTGCGAGCACGCCTTCCTCGGACCGGCCAACCACGATGCCGTCGCTGCGGATATCGCCGGCTGGACGGCCGCGGCGTGGTGAGGTCGCTGGCGATGGAGACGCGGGCTAGCCCAGCAGTTCGGGCAGTTCGCTGCGGATGCGCTGCATCCACTGGATGCGATCGATCTCGGGCAGCGGCGCCTGCTTGCCCAGGCTGACGTGGAATTCGCCGTCCACACTGTCGAAGAAGCGCGTCTCGCCCATGGCCAGCATGCCCAACCGGCGAAGGTCGGCGATTGCCAGCCGGAAGCTCGTCGGTGTGAAGACCCAGGTGTGCAGGTCCCGGTAGGCACCCGTCTCGATGGCCTCGCGCATGAACTGCTCGGCCTGTTCGAAACTGTGCACGAGGGCGTAGCGGCCGGGTCCGGGCTTACCCCAGACGATGGCGCCGTCGCGCGACACCACCGTGGTGAAGTAGTCAAAGACCTTGCCCGGGCCGTGCGTCTTGCGCCGGTCCACATGGGCCTGCAGCAGTTCCCCGGTCGTGGTCGGCCAGCGCATGCAGTCGAAGGAGTTGCGCAGGTCGGGCACAGCCAGCGAGAGGACGCCCTCAGGCGCGAGCAGGGTCGCGCACTGGTTGACGAAGCCGACGAGGTCGGGCACGTGCTCGATCACGTGCGAGGCGATGATCCAGTCGTACTGGCCGTGGTCGCGGATGATGTCGGTCAGGGCCTGGCCCTGCCAGACGTGGTCGACCGGCTCGATCCGGTCGAGGTCCACGCCGTGCCCGCGGTACTTCGCGATCAGGCCATCTCTGTCCAGGTGGTCGACGGTCTCGACGCGGAATCCGCCACGTTTCGGTGCGACCGGATTGTGGCTCGGTCCGATTTCCAGTCCGCGGCCCTCGCGGCGCAGTCCGTGCAGGATTTTTTCTATTCTGTTCATGTCGGGATTGCGGTAGGCTCGCCGGCCAGTGTGCTTCCCGGGTCATGGCGCTGCGCCGGGATGCCGCACTTTCCGGGAATTGAATGGCTGCTGTCGGCCGTTTCCCGCTGGCCGGAAGGTCGTGTGCCCTAGCGTTGGCCACGCCGGCGCAAAATGCAATGCGTCCGGCGCAGGGGACGCCGCGGTCCGGCAGCGATCCGCTCGCACGGTGGCGACCGCAGCGCAGTCGCCGCGCCTCCCTCCGGCCCCCATCGTGGCGCGCCGGCGGTCCGTCGCTGTCGCAGGGGAATCGCTAGGCTCCATGGAATCCAAGATCAATCCGCCTCCCGCCATCACCGTCACCATTCCCTTCTACAACGAGGAAGACAACATCGCTCCGCTGTACGGGCGCGTGCGTGATGCGCTTGACGCCCTGGGCAAGGCCTGGGAACTGGTGCTTGTGAATGACGGTAGCCGCGACGCCTCGGCGCAGAGGCTCGATGAGGTGGCCGCCGGCGATGCCCGCGTCACCGTCGTGCACCTGCGGCGCAACTACGGCCAGACCGCGGCGCTCATGGCCGGTCTGGACCACGCGCGCGGCGAGATCATCGTGCCGATGGACGGCGACCTGCAGAACGATCCCGACGACATCGGCCGACTGCTGGACAAGCTGGCCGAGGGCTTCGACGTTGTCTCTGGCTGGCGCAAGGACCGCCAGGACCACGCCATCAAGCGCAATCTGCCCAGCCGCATCGCCAACGGCCTGATTTCCGTGGTGTCGGGCGTGCCCCTGCATGACTACGGCTGCTCGCTCAAGGCCTATCGCCGCGATGTGCTCGACGGCGTCAAACTCTACGGGGAGATGCACCGGTTCGTGCCCATCTATGCCAGTTGGAACGGTGCGCGCGTTGCCGAGGTGCCGGTGCGCCACCACCCGCGTCTGCACGGAGAGTCCAAGTATGGGCTCGAGCGCGTCATCAAGGTGATGCTCGACCTCATCGTTGTGAAATTCCTCTTCCGCTATTCCAACAAGCCCATATACGTGTTCGGCGGTTTCGGTTTCCTCGCCCTGGCCTGCTCGATGCTGGTCGGGCTGTGGGCCCTTGGCCTGAAATTCATCGAGGGTGTGTCCCTCATCCAGACGCCGCTGCCGCTGGTCGCGGTCTTCCTCGGCGCTATCGGCTTGCTGAGCATCCTCATGGGCCTGCTGGCGGAAATGCTCAATCGCACCTACCACGAGTCGCAGGCCAAGCCGGTCTACCGCGTCGGTCGCGTGGTGCGCAGCGGCGTGGCGCGGCAAGGGTAGGCAGGCCATGTGCGGCATTGCCGGATTCGTCGGAGCGCCGGACCGCGATGCGCTGCACCGCATGGCGCGCGCGCTGGCGCACCGCGGCCCGGACGGGGACGGTTTCCTGGAGGACACCGCCTCGCGCGTGCACCTCGCGCATCGACGACTCGCCATCCTGGACATCGCTGGCGGCCATCAGCCCATGCGCACGGCGGACGGCTCGCTCAGCGTGGTCTTCAATGGCCAGATCTACAATTTCGCCGAACTCCGCGCCGAACTCGAGAAGCTCGGCGCCCGGTTCGTGAGCGACCACTCCGACACCGAAGTGCTGCTGCACGCCTGGCGCCACTGGGGCGCCGGAATGGTGCAGCGCCTCAACGGCATGTGGGCGTTCGCTCTGCACGACCGCGAGCGCAGGCTGCTGTTCTGTTCGCGCGACCGCTTCGGCAAGAAGCCCTTTTTCTACTTCTCCGGTCCGAATGACTTCGTCTTTGCCTCCGAGCTGATTGCCTTGCGCGAGCACCCGCGCGTGCCGTCTGCGCTGGACGAGCTGGCGCTGCGCAAGTACTACGCCTACGGTTACGTGCCGGCACCCCGCACCTTTCTGGCCGGCGTGCGCAAGCTGCCGGCGGGCCACAACCTCACGCTTGACCTCAGCAGCGGCAATTTGCGCATCGAACGCTATTGGCGCTATCTGCCCGAACCCTTCGAGGAGCGTCCCGCCCAAGCGGAGGCGCGCTGGGCCGAGGAGCTCCTGGAGCGCCTCGACGCTGCGGTGGCGCGACGGCTCGTCGCCGACGTGCCGGTGGGGGCCTTCCTCAGCGGTGGTATCGACTCGTCCACCGTCGCCGCCCTGGCGATGCGACATGTCGGGCGCGATCGGCTCAAGACTTTCTCCATCGCGTTCGACGAGTCGAGTTTCGACGAGAGCGCTTACGCGCAGCTCGTGGCGCGACACATCGGTGCGGAGCACTACGTCGATACCCTCGGGATTGCCAGAGCGCTGGAGATCCTGCCTGAGGTGGCGCAGCGGCTGGACGAGCCCATTGCCGACTCGTCGTTGCTGCCGACCTTCCTCGTCAGCCGGTTCGCGCGACGGCAGGTGACGGTGGCCCTGGGTGGCGACGGCGCGGACGAGCTGCTGGCCGGTTACGATCCGTTCCGCGCGCTGCGTTACGCGCGCGCCTACGAACGTCTCGTGCCGCGACCCGTGCATCGGGCGATCTCGCTGCTGGTCGGACGATTGCCCGTATCGCACCGCTATATGAGCCTTGATTTCCGCCTGAAGCGCACCCTGCGCGGGCTGGACCACGCCGCACCGTTCTGGCTGCCGGTTTGGATGGCGCCGGTACCGCCTTCCCAGTGGCAGGAGCTGTTCCAGGCACCCGTGGATTGCGAGGAAGTCTTCAGTGAAGCGATCGAGGCCTGGGACGAATGCCCGAGGAGCTGCCCGGTGGAGCGGACCATCGCTTTCTATGTGCGCACCTACCTGCAGGACGACATCCTCGTGAAGGTCGACCGTGCCAGCATGATGAACTCGCTGGAAGTGCGCGCTCCCTTCCTCGACGTGGACGTGGTGGACTTCACGCGGCGTTTGCCTGCGGACATGAAATTGCGCGGGGGGCAGACCAAGTACCTGTTGCGCCGCGCCTTGCAAAAACTGCTGCCGGCGCCGGTGCTGACGCGCAGCAAGCAGGGGTTTGCCGTGCCCGTCGGTCGATGGTTTCGCGACGGCGCCATGCCGCCCTGGCGCCAGTCCGAGGGGCCCGCCTGCGCCTTTCGCACCGGCCGCCTCGCCGCGCACCGATCGGAGCGCGCCGACGAGCGCATGTTCCTGTGGAGCGACTGGATCCTGGATGCCTCGCACCTGGGCGCGCTACGCGCGCCGGCGCAGGGCGCGGCGTGAGCGCGGCGGCGCCCGCGCCGGGTCGCGGGATGCGGGTCGTGACGAGTATCAATGCGAGGTGCCCATGCTGCGTACCCTGACACCACAAGATCTGCAGCGCCTGCTCGGCTTCCTGGCCCTCGGCCTGGTGGTGATCGGCAACGCTTGCGGCAACGTGCTGCTCAAGCTGGGGGCGAATGCGCGCGGACCTGCGCTCTTCGGTCCCGTCGCCTGGCAGACCCTGGGGGGGGTCGCCTGCTTTGGCGCGGGCATTGGTCTATACGCCTGGGCCTTGCGGCAGTTCGAACTGCACGTCGCGCAGGTGGTGGTATCGCTGCAGTACGTCGCGGCGATGTTTCTCGCGTCCTGGGTGTTGGGCGAGCAGATCTCGCCCGGCCAGTGGCTGGGAATTGCCCTGATCGCGGCGGGCCTATACATGTGTTTGCGTTGATTGCCCAGGAGGATGACCTCATGCAGCACGCCTACGATGCGGCGTTCATGGAATACACCGAGCGCACGTCGCGTCACTCGGCGCAGGCGATCGTGCGCGTGCTGCGCGAAGTGCTGTCTCCGCAAAGCGTGCTCGACGTGGGCTGCGCACGTGGCACCTGGTTGAATGCCTGGCGCGAGGCCGGCGCGGAGGATGTATTCGGCGTCGACGGTGAGTACCTGGACCCGGCGACGCTGACCATTGCGCCAGAGCGCTTCCGTGCGGCCGACCTGTCCAGGCCCCTGGACCTGGGACGACAGTTCGACCTGGTGCAGTCCCTGGAAGTGGCCGAACACGTGCCGGCCGCCGCCGCGCCGCAGTTCGTGGAGAACCTTGTCAGGCACAGCCGCGGTGTGGTGCTGTTTTCCGCGGCGCCGCCGGGCCAGGGCGGCGAGTTCCATGTGAACGAGCAGCCCTACGACTACTGGCGAGCGATGTTCGCCCGTCATGGCTTTGCCGCCCACGACTACGTGCGTCCGCACATCGCCGCGGACACCAGCCTGTCGTTCTGGTATCGATTCAACACTTTGCTGTATGTGCGTGACGACGTGGAGCTGCCCGCGGCCGTGCGCTCTACGCGGATCGCCGACACCGTGCCTATCGCGGACGTCTCGCCGGCGTTGTTCCGCCTGCGCAAGCTGGCCATCCGCGGACTGCCCTACACCTGGCAACAGGGCCTGGCGCGCTTCAAGGCCCGCGTCCTGCGTACCGGACGCTTCTAGTTCGCGGCGCTGGCCCGCACTGGCGGCCTGCGCAGCGCGGCGCGGCTCCTCAGCCGTTGCCGAAGGCGGCGATCGCGACGAAGGCGAAGGCCAGGGCCGAACCCACGCCGCCGATGAGCACGCAGGCGCGGAACAGCCGCCGCGGCAGGGCGGGGCCGGCGGCCACCAGCGGCAACGCGAACAGCGCTGCGGCCGGAAAGAGATATCGGCCCTGCGCCTGGAAGTCGTTCACCCAGCTGTGCAGCAGCGACGCAAGACAGACCAACACCGCGCCGCCGAGCACCACCACGGCCTGTGGCGCCGCCGCTTCCGGGCAATGCCGGAACAGGGCCCACAGGGCCAGGCCACCGAGCAAGGCGAAATTCGCCAGCAGCAGTCCATAGACCCAGGTCGGAGCGAAGATGCTCATGTAACCGTAGACACCGAAGGCGCTCCGCACGCTGTTGGCCAGCCAGTGCCAGGGGGCTCCAACCACCTGCGGCAGGGAAACGCCCTTGCGGATCAGCGAAAGGCCGTAGTAGCCGCCGCCGTGCTCGATGACCGAGGACTTGAACTGCGGTTGCGCCCGCTGCTCCTGGATCTGCGCGATGGTCGCGCGCTTGCTTGCGGGCGGGCCGTTCTGGTGGATGTCCCACACCAGGCGAGGCGCGGCTAGCGCCAGTATGCATGCCGCGAGCAGCAACCAGCGCCGCAGGCGCTGGCGCAGCAGCGGATCGGGCAGCGTGCGGCGCAGGAACACCACACCGGCCAGGCCGGCCACGCCCAGGCCCGCGCCGAGGAGCGCGGGGCCGCCGGGCAGGGCCGTGCCGAATAGGGGAGAGCGCAGTGCGGCGCCGCAGCCCGCCAGGGCCAGGCCGAGCACGATGGCCGCGGCTTCCGATGCCTTCAGGCCGAGCTCGCGCGCGGCCAACCACAGCAGGAGCAGCGGCACCACGACGAGGTAGTTGCGCTTGGAAACCAGCAGCAATGCCGCGCTCGCGCAGAGCAGCAGGGTGTCGCGGCGCAACACTCGTCCCTCGCTCAGGTAGGCGGCCACGCCGCCCTCCCGGTCCGCGGCCAAGGCGGCGGCCAGCAGGGCTCCGACGAAGGGCAGGGCGTCGCCGTTGAAGTAGGAGAACACGTACCAGATCTGGGGTGAGGCCAGCGGCACCGCCAGCAATGGGGTCCAGCTGCGGCGCGCGAGAGCGGCAGCGAAGAGCAGACCCCACAGACTGGCATTGAACAGGCGGGCCGCCACCACGGCATCTTGCGGCGAGACGCCCAAGGAGCTCAGCGCGGCGGCGGCCGCGGGATAGACCACGTCCAACTCGAACAGATAGGAGAATCCGTACGGCGAGATCGACGGGGCCAGGGCCGGATCGTCGACCCGTGGTGGCAGCAATCCGTGCGTCATGTGAAAGATGACCGCGACGAGATGCGACATCTCGTCCGGGTGTGCCGTATCGGACCGCGTGCTGCTCAGCGCCAACGCCAGGATGAGGGCCGCGGCGGCCGCGCCGCAGGCGGCGACGAGGCCGCGCACATCGGGGCTTGCGGCCGCGGCCAGGCGTGCGCAGGCAGCCAGGAGGCCCGCCAGCAGCAGGGAGCGCCACAGGTCAAGCGCAAGCGCGTGGCCGCCCGCGTCCAGATGCAGCGGCCGGGCGATCGACAACTGCGGGTCTGTCGTTGCCGGCGTGGGCACGGCACGAATGCCGCCGGCCTGGTGCTCGAAGATCGCCACGTTCGCCGCCGGCTCGACGCTGGGCAGCAGGTCGATGGGGATGGCCTGGTTGCCGACCCAGATGAGCACCTGGCGCAGGGTAAGGCCGGCGGCATTGTTGGTCGGGTCCAGGCGCAAGCCGCGGTATTCACCCTGCGGCAGGGGAAAATTCAGAAGGTTCGATCCGCGCCGGATGGGACGCTGCAGCGAATCCGCCTCACTCAGTCCAGCGCCCCGGTCAAAGTACACTTGGGCCACGCCGTCGGCCTCCGCGTCAAGCCGCACCTGCAGCAGCGCGGCGTCGTGCGAAGACAGGCGCAGCGCGACCAGACAGGCCAGCCAGAGCAGCAGCCACAGGCGCCAGGGCAATGCGCGAATCGCTTCGGCGGGACTCACGTCGGTGTTTCCTCGCAGACATGGGCCGACGTAGCGCCGGTCGAGGAGGAGCGCAGCGGTCGCGGGTGGGCAGCGGCCTGTGCCGGACGATGGCGTTGCCGCGCGCTCACAGACGCAGCCGCCGGAAGATCGGTTCGGGAATGGCGCGAATGACCGCCATGATGCCGCGCCAGAACGCGGGGACGTAAGCCACGCTGCTGCCGCGATCGCTCGCCCGCACGATGCCTGCCGCCACACGGGCTGGGCTGGACCACAGCGCATTCTTGCGGAAGTGCCGCGTCATCGGCGTGTCGACGAAGCCGGGCTTGATGGTCACCACGTGCACGCCGCTGCGCCACAGGCGCTGGCGCAGTCCGGACAGGAAGGCGGTGACGGCGGCCTTGGCGCTGCCGTAGACATAGTTGCTGGCGCGGCCGCGATCGCCGGCGACGGACGAAATCACCGCGATCGTGCCGTGGCGCTGCGCCTCGAAGCGGTTGGCGAGGTGGGTGAGCAGGGCCAGCGTGGCGACCGCGTTCACCTCGAATTCGTGCCGCAGCGCCGCCACCGAGGCCTGGCAGGCCGCCTGGTCGGACAAGGTGCCGTGCGCGATCAACACGGTGTCGATGCCGCCGAGTGCACGCTCGGCCTGGTCGAGCACGGCGACGTGGCGCTCGAAGTCGCACACGTCCAGGCTGGCGCATTCCACGCGCACCGCACCGCGCACGCGCAGGTCGTCGGCGATCTGTGTCAGGCGCGCCGCGTCGCGCGCCACCAGGAACAGCGCGTCGCTGCGCGCGGCGAAGAGGCGCGCCGTGGCCTCGGCGATGGCCGAGGTGGCGCCGACGATGAGCACTCGTTTCATGCGTCCTCCGTGACCCGGCGCCAGAAGCTTGAGGAAAACCGCGGATCGATGTGCGCGTGCATGGATTCCCAGGCGGGAAAGAAACGGCGGAAGTCGGCGCCAGCCATGCGCGCGTCCTTGGCCGGATAGACCGCTCCGCCGGCGTCGGCGACCACGCGGTCCAGGGCGTCCAGCAGGCGCAGGGTCGTGGCGCCGTGCAGGGGAAAATCCAGTGCCAGGGTGATGCCCGGGCGCGCGAACGACAGCAGGCCGGGAGCGGACTGATCGCCGAACTGCTTGAGCACGGCAAGGAAGGAACCGCCGCCGTCGCGCGCCACGCGCTGCAGGATCTCTGCCAGCGCCTGTGGGGCGACGTCGGTGGGGATCACGCACTGGTGCTGCAGGAAGCCGCGCGGACCATAGATGCGGTTCCAGTGCGTCACCGCGTCAAGCGGGAAGAAGTACGGTCGGTAGTGGCACAGCCGCGGCGCGCGCCGCTGCGCGTGCACGGCCCGGTAGACGGTGTTGAACAGGCGCACGCCGGGTCGATTGACCAGGCTCAGCGGCGGCGTGAAGGACACACTCCAGCGCCGCCGGCGCGGATCCGCCCGCGTGGCCGGCTGCGCATTGGCGCGGAAGAACAGGCCCGGCGCCGCGCCGCGCGCAGTGCAGTCGATCCAGGCGACCGTGTGGTCATGGCTGGCGGCCGAGGCGGCCGACAGGGCCAGGAACTCCTCCAGGCCGCGGAAGGGCAGGGTCTCCGCCTGCAGCCAGGGCGAGGACACGCGCTGCAGGCGCAGTTCGGCCCAGGTGACGAGTCCGGTCAGGCCCAGGCCGCCGACGGTGGCGGCGAAGAGCGCGGCATGCTCGTGCGGGCTGCACTCCAGGCGCTGGCCGTCGCTGCGCAGCAGCTCCAGTCGCAGCACGTGGTGTCCGAAGCTGCCGACGCGGTGGTGATTCTTGCCGTGCACGTCGTTGGCGATGGCGCCGCCCACGGTGACGAACTGCGTGCCGGGCAGCACCGGCAGGAACCAGCCGTGCGGCACGATGAGGTCGAGGATCTCGCCCAGCAGCACGCCGGCTTCGCAGCGCAGCACGCCGGCGTCAGGGTCGAAGGCGATGAAGCGGTCCAGGCCGCGCGTGTGCAGCAGGGTGCCGCCGGCATTGAGGCACACGTCGCCGTAGCTGCGCCCATTGCCGTGCGCCAGCAGCGTTCCATTGCCGGCGGGCAGCGCGGCGTCACGCCGGGACAGGGGCAGCACCTCCTGGCGCACGCGCGGGTATCCGCCCCAGCTGCGCACGGGCGCGTCCATCACAGCGCGGCCAGGGTGGCACCCGCCGCCAGCGCCAGCACCAGCCAGCTCACGCGGTCGCGCGCGGCGAAGACCAGGGGATCGTCGTGCATGGCGTCGCGGTGGGCGATGACCCAGGCCCGACTCACCCAGTACAGCAGCAGCGGGCACAGCAGCCACAGCACCTGCGGGTGTCGGTACAGCGCCTCGCTCGCCGCGCTGTTGATGTAGAGCGCCAGCACCAGCACCGCGAGATAGCCGCTGGCGCCGCCCAGCGACTGCAGCAGCGGCAGGTCCTCCACGTCATAGCCACGACCGCTGGCCTGCTGGCGGCCCTGCTGCAGCAGCCCGCGCAGTTCGGTGTAGCGCTTGAGCATGGCCAGGGACAGGAACAGGAACATGGAGAAGGCCAGCAACCAGAACGACAGCGGGGTGGACGTGACGACGCCGCCAGCGACGATGCGCACGGTGTACAGCGCCGCCAGCACCACCACGTCGAGCATGACGATGCGCTTGAGAAGGAGCGAATAGGCCAGGGTCAGAGCGTAGTAGGCGCCCAGTACCAGGGCGAAGCGCGGTGCCAGCCACAGCGCCAGGGCGAAGGCGCCGAGGGTGAGCAGCGGCGCGGCGATCAGGCCGTGCTGCAGCGGCAGGGTGCCGGCGGCGAAGGGGCGCAGGCGCTTGCGCGGATGGCGCCGGTCGGCGTCGAGATCGAGCAGGTCGTTCAGCAGGTACACGCCCGATGCACACAGCCCGAAGGCGAGAAAGGCCAGGCCGGCGCGTCCGAGCGCCGCGAGGTCGAGGGCGTGGTGGGCGGCCAGCAGGGGCAGGAACACCAGCAGATTCTTCAGCCACTGATGCAGGCGCAGGGCCTTGAGCCAGCCGCGCAGTCCGCCGCCCTCCCGAGGGAACTCGCGCTCCACCTCGCACTCGGCGGCAGCGGCTCCGGCCAGGCCGGGCGCGGCGTTCACCACCACCGCGCGCCGCGCCTGGCGCCATACGGAGAGGTCACGCGATTCGTTGCCGGCGTAGTCGAAGCCGCGGCTGCCGTAGCGCTCGGCCAGCACCTGCGCCTTGTGCGCGCCGGCCAGGTTGCGCGCCCCGTCGCTGGCGATGACCGCATCGAACAGCGCCAGGTGGCTGCCGACCCCTTCCGCCAGGCGTGCGTCCGCGGCCGTGCACAGCACCAGCGGTCGGCGTCCGCGCTCACCCTGCAGCCACTGCAGCACCCGCTCGTCATAGGGCAGCAGGGCGGGATCAAGTTCGACACGCGCGGCGATCTGCCGCTTGAGGTGCGCGCGACCGCGCAGCAGCCACAGCGGCAGGACCAGCGCCCAGGCCGGATGGCGCCGCAGCAGGGCCAGGGTCGATTCGAGCAGCAGGTCCGAGCGGAGCAGCGTGCCGTCGAGGTCGACGCAGAGGGGCGGTGGGGTGTCCGGCATGGGTGGGGCAGGAGGCGGGGTGGCCCGCGGGGCGGGACGGCGCAGCTTAGCCGATGCTCGCCGTGTGGCGCAGGCGACGCCTGCACCCGCGGGTCGGAAGGACCGACTGGCCGCCGGGTCCGCCGGCGGCGCCCCCAGGGGCCGCGCCGCCCGCAGCGCGCGGCCGGCCGGGGCCGGCAGGGCGCGGTGCCGCAGGTGCGCGCATCAGGCCTGCAGCTCGGCGCGCAGCGCCTCGTACAGCGCCAGCGCCTGCGGGTTGGCTAGAGCGTCGGTATTCTTCACCGGCCGGCCGTGCACGATGTTGCGCACGGCCAGTTCCACGATCTTGCCGCTGATGGTGCGCGGGATGTCGGCCACCTGCAGGATCTTCGCCGGCACGTGGCGCGGCGTGGTGTTGTCGCGGATCTGCCGCCGGATGCGCTCGCGCAGGGAGTCGTCGAGCGCGGCGCCCTCGCGCAGGCGCACGAACAGCACCACGCGCACGTCGTTGTCCCAGTCCTGGCCGATGCACAGGCTCTCCACCACCTCCGGCAGCTGCTCCACCTGGCGGTAGATCTCGGCCGTGCCGATGCGCACGCCGCCGGGGTTCAGGGTGGCGTCGCTGCGGCCGTAGATGACCACGCCGTCGTGGGCGGTGAGGCGCGCGTAGTCGCCGTGGCACCAGACGTTGGGGTGCTTGGAAAAATACGCGTCGTGGTACTTGCGCCCGTCCGGGTCGTTCCAGAAGCCCACCGGCATGGACGGAAAGGGCGCGGTGCAGGCCAGCTCGCCGGTCGCCTCGCGCACCGGCCGTCCGTCGTCGTCGAGGATCTCCACCTTCATGCCCAGGCCGCGGCACTGCAGCTCGCCGCGGTAGACGGGCAGCAGCGGGCTGCCGAGGGCGAAGCAGGAAATGATGTCGGTGCCGCCGGAGATCGAGGCCAGCAGCACGCGCTCCTTCACGTCGCGATACACGTAGTCGTAGCTCTCCGGTGCCAGCGGCGAGCCGGTGGAGAGGATGGTCTTGAGGCTGAGCAGCTTGTGCGTCTGGCGCGGCTTGATGCCGGCCTTGTCCACCGCGGCGATCCATTTGGCGCTGGTGCCGAACACGCTGATGCCGAGCTCGTCCACCAGGTCCCACAGGCGGTTGCCGTCGGGATGGAAGGGCGAGCCGTCGTACAGCACCACGGTCGCGCCCACGGCCAGGCTGGACACCAGCCAGTTCCACATCATCCAGCCGCAGGTGGTGTAGTAGAAGATCTTGTCCTCGCGCTTGAGGTCGGTGTGCAGTACCAGTTCCTTGAGGTGCTGCAGCAGGGTGCCGCCGGCGCCGTGCACGATGCACTTGGGCACGCCGGTCGTGCCCGAGGAGTACATGATGTACAGCGGATGGTCGAAGGGCGTGGGCTCGAACTGCAGCGCGTGGTCGGTCTCGCCCATGAAGTCAGGCAGCGACACCGCGTTGGGGATGCCGTCCAGCGCCAGCGGCGCCCCGCTGTAGGGCACCACGACGAGGCGCTCGATGGCGGGAATCTGTGCCAGCACGCCGCGGATCTTCTCCAGGCAGTCGTGGCGCTTGCCGCCGTAGGGATAGGCGTCGGCGGTGAACAGCACCTTGGGCGCGATCTGGCCAAAGCGGTCCACCACGCCGTTGATGCCGAAGTCGGGTGAGCACGAGGACCACACCGCGCCGAGCGAGGTTGCGGCCAGCATGGCGATTACCGTCTCGGGGATGTTGGGCATGAAGCCCGCCACGCGGTCGCCGGCCACCACGCCGGCCGCACGCAGAGCGTGCGCCAGTCGCCCGACCTGCTGGTGCAGTTCGGCATAGCTCAGCTCGCGCGCGTGGCCCCACTCGTTGCGGAACACCAGGGCCGCGCGCTCGTCGCGGTAGCGCAGCAGGTTCTGGGCGAAGTTGAGCTTCACGCCCGGAAACCACTTCGCGCCGGGCATGCGGTCGGCATCGATCAGCACCGGCTCGAAGTTGCCGGAGGCGCGCACGCCGCAGAACTCCCACAGCAGCGACCAGAACCGCTCCGGCTGGCGGATGGAGAAGTCGTACAGCGGAGCGTGGCGGCGCAGGTCGTCGTTACCGGTCTGCTCGCGCACGAAGCGCATGAAACGCGACAGGTTGGCGCGCTCGATGCGCTCGGCGCTGGGTTCCCAGATCGGCTTGTCGATGTCCATGCGGGGGGCGGTCCTGTGGCTGGCCGGGTGGCAGGAATGCTAAATCGTGCGGCGCACAAAACGGAACCGCCCCGGCGTGCGGGGCGGTACGTACCTTGGTCCGATGCGGCGGCCGCGCCCGGCGCGGGCGGCGGGCTCAGCCCAGCGCCTGCTCCAGCTCCGGCAGCAGCTTGAACAGATCGCCCACCAGGCCGAAGTCGGCGACCTCGAAGATCGGCGCCTCGGCGTCCTTGTTGATGGCGACGATGGTGCCGGCGTCCTTGATGCCGGTGAGATGCTGGATGGCGCCGCTGATGCCGATGGCGACGTAGAGCTCGGGCGCGATGATCTTGCCGGTCTGGCCGACCTGCAGGTCGCTCGGCACGTAGCCGGCGTCCACCGCGGCGCGCGAGGCGCCGACGGCGGCCCCGAGCCTGTCGGCGAGGCTGTAGATGACGCGGAAATTCTCCGCCGAGCCGACGCCGCGGCCGCCGGACACGACCTTGGCGGCACTCTGCAGATCGGGGCGGTCGCTCTTGCCCTGGGCCAATTCGATGAAGCGCGTGTGCGTGGGCAGCTCGGCCGTGACGGCCAGGGCTTGGACGGGCGCCGCCGCGGCGGCCTGGGCGGCGGCCGCGTAGGAGGCGGTGCGCACGGTGCCCACCAGCACCTGGTCGGCCGGGGCCTCGACCGTGACGATGGCGTTGCCGGCGTAGATGGGGCGCTGGAAGCGGTGCGCGCCGTCGGCGTGCATGATGTCCGAGACCTGGGCCACGCCAAGCAGGGCGGCCACGCGCGGCATCAGGTCCTTGCCGAAGGTGGTTGAGGGCGCCAGCAGGTGGCTGTAGCCCGCGGCAGCCGCCACGACCTGGGGCGCGTAGACCGCGGCCAGGGCGTGGGCGTTGGCCGCGTGCGCCACGCTCAGCACCTGGGTCACGCCCTCGATGCGCGCGGCCGCGGCGGCGATGGCGTCGGGCGCGTCGGCCAGCACCAGCACGTCGATGGCATCCGCGCCGAGTTGGCGCGCGCAGGTGACGCAGCGCGCGGTGGAGGAGTTCAGCTGGCCGTTGAGGTGTTCGGCGACGATCAGGATCTTGCTCATGCGATTCTCCGGGTGCAGCCGCGGTGCGGCCTACACCAGCCCCTTGGTCTTGAGTGCGGCGACGAGTTCGGCCACGTCCTTCACCATCACGCCCTTGCTGCGCTTGGGCGGCGGCGCGTAGGCGGTGGTCTTCAGGTGGTCGCCCGAGACGACGCCGAGATCGGCCAGCTGCAGCGTTTCCAGCGGCTTGGTCTTGGCCTTCATGATGTCCGGCAGCTTGATGAAGCGCGGCTCGTTGAGGCGCAGGTCGGTGGTGACGACCGCCGGCAGGTCCACCTCGATGGTCTCCAGGCCGGCGTCCACCTCGCGCGTGACGCGGGCGACGGCGCCGTTCACCTCCACCTTGGAGGCGAAGGTCGCCTGCGGGCGGTTCCACAGCGCGGCGAGCATCTGGCCGGTCTGGTTGCAGTCGTCGTCGATGGCCTGTTTGCCCAGGATGACGATCTGCGGCTGCTCCCTTTCCACCAGCTTCAGCAGGGCGCGCGCGGCGGTGAGGGGCTGGATCGCCTCGCCGGTGACCACGTGGATGGCGCGGTTGGCGCCCATGGCCAGGCCATTGCGCAGGTGCGCCTGGGCATCGGCCGGGCCGATGGTGGCGACTACGACCTCGCTGGCGATGCCCTTCTCGCGCAGGCGCAGGGCCTCTTCCAGGGCGATGTCGTCGAAGGGGTTGGCGGACAGCTTGACGCCGTCGGTGACCACGCCAGAGCCGTCGGGCTTGACCTGGATGCGCACGTTGTAGTCGACGACGCGCTTGTAACCCACGAGGATCTTCATCGATCGCGTTCCTTCAGGCAGGAGCGGACCCGCCGGGCGGGTCCGTGCGGAAAGGCCGGATTGTACCCGGTCGGGCCGCAGCGGCCGAGCCGCCGCCGGGCGCCGCATCCTCGCCGGCATGCCTAGAGCTTGCGCTCCAGCAGCGCGACGGCGCGTGAAACCGGGCCGCCCGCGCGCGCCGGCCCCACACCTTCGGCACATCTGCCCGGCACGCCCAGGTCCTAGGCTGGGGACCTTTCCCGGAGGATCCGCCATGGCCCTGAGCCGCCGTCTCACTGCGTTTGGTCGCCGCACCGCGCTTGCGCTGTTCCTGTCCCTCGCCGTCGGCGGGGCCGTCGCTGCGGCCGACAGCGGCTGGGTCGCGCGCAGCAATGCCGACGCGCAGCCGCTGCTCAAGGTGTTCGGCGATTTCAGCCCCGAAACCGCGGGGCAGCTGGGCATTCCCGGTTACGACGAGCGCGTGGCTGACCTCAAGCCCGACGTCGGCGCGCGCTTCCGCCGCGCCAGCGCCGAGGCGCGCCAGGCGCTGCAGGCCAAGCTCGCCGCGGAGCAGGACCCGCAGGTGCGCCAGGACCTGCAGATCATGATCGACGCCGCGCAGCGGCAGATCGACTCCAGCGCCATCAACGAGAAATACCTGCTGCCCTTCACCGACGTGGGCCAGACGGTGTTCCAGGGCGAGTTCGTCCTGCTGCAGGACCAGGTGGCGGAGCAGCGCCGCGCCAGCGCGCTGGTGCGCCTGAAGCGCTACACCGGCCTGGAAAAGGGCTATACGCCGCTGACCGAACTGGCCAAGCAGCGCTTCACCGAGCGCATGGGCGACGCCCAGCTGCGCGGCCCGTTCAAGCGCGAGGTGGAGCAGGCCCTGGCCAACACCCAGCGCTACAGCGAGGGCGTCCGCAAGCTCTACGCCAAGTACAAGATCAAGGGCGCCGACCAGGCCCTGGCGGCGCTGGACAGCCAGCTCAAGGACTACGCCGACTGGGCGCGCGCCACGGTGCTGCCGCGCACGCGCGAGGACTTCCGCCTGCCCGAGGATCTCTACGCCGACAACCTGAAGAACGTTGGCCTGGACATCCCGCCGCGCGAGCTGGTGGCCAAGGCCGAGCTCGCCTACACCGAGATCCGCAACCAGATGCAGGCGCTGGCGCCGCTGGTGGCCAAGCAGCACGGTCTCACGCTGACCGATTACCGCGACGTGATCCGTGCGCTGAAGAAGGACCAGCTGCCCACCGACCGGATCGAGCCGACCTACCACGAGGTGATCGGCCAGATCGAGGACATCATCCGCCGCGAGCACATCGTGTCGCTGCCCAAGCGCGCCATGATCATGCGCCTGGCCTCCGAGGCGGAGACCGCCGCGCAGCCGGCGCCGCACATGGACCCGCCGGCCCTGGTCGGCAACACCGGCGAGCGCGGCACCTTCGTGCTGCCGCTGGGCAATCCCTCGGCCAGCGGCGACACCTCCGACAGCTACGACGACTTCAACCACAAGGGCGGCACCTGGACCCTGACCGCGCACGAGGGCCGTCCCGGCCACGAGCTGCAGTTCTCCGCCATGGTGGAGCGCGGCGTGTCGCTGGCGCGCACCCTGTTCGCCTTCAACAGCGTGAACGTGGAAGGCTGGGCGCTGTACGCCGAGGCCGAGATGCAGCCCTACGAGCCGCTCGACGGCCAGCTGTTCGCCCTGCAGGCGCGCCTGATGCGCGCCGCCCGCGCCATCCTCGATCCCAAGCTCAACCTGGGCGAGATCAGCGCCGAGCGCGCCTACGAGGTGCTGACGCAGGAAGTGGTGCTGTCGCCGGCCATGGCGCGTCAGGAAGTCGACCGCTACACCTTCCGCGCTCCCGGCCAGGCCAATGCCTATTTCTACGGCTACACCAAGCTGATGGAACTGCGCGCCGAGGCCGAGCTGGCCCTGGGCAAGAAGTTCGACCGCCTCGCCTTCAACGACTTCGTCATCGGCCAGGGCCTGCTGCCGCCGGCCCTGCTGCGCCGCGCGGTGATGGACGAGTTCATCCCGGCGCAGATGAAGCGATAGGCGCCGCCGCTGGCTCAGTGCTGCACAAAGAACGCCGCGTTTGCGGCGTTTTTTGTGTCCATCGGCCGGGAGGCCGCGCGATTCCCGGCGCCGCTGGCTCTCAGAACGCCACCTGGGCGCGCAGCTCGAACACGCGCGGGTCGAGCGCGAGGGTGCCGCGCTCGCTGCTGGCGCGGACGTAGTTGGCCTGCAGCTTCAGGTGGCTGCCGAGGTACCAGTTCGCGCCCAGGGTCCAGTCGTGCTCGCGGCCGCCGCGCACCGCGCCGTCGTCGAGATCGAGCGTGGCGTAGCGCAGCAGCAGTTCCACCGCGCCCGCGTCGCGGCCAGGCTTGGGATTGCCGAAGGCACCGCCGCGGTAGGGCTTGCTCTCGCCGGTGAGCATCCAGCTGCCGAAGACGTACCAGCCGCCGCCGCTGAAATCGCGCAGGCCGGCGCGGCGCGCCACGTCCACGCCCAGCAGTTCGCCCTGCAGCAGGAACGGCCCCTCGCGCCAGGCGCCCTCCAGGCCCCAGCGGTCGAGGTGGTCGGTGCCGGCGAGGTTGCCGGTGTCGAGCAGGCGCACGGAGGTCAGCCCGGCCTCGGGCTTGGCGCGCAGGCGCGCGAGCTCGTCGTCGCGCCACTCGCGCGAGGCGGCGGCGCCGAGGTGGATCAGCCGGCGCGCATCGGCGACGGGCGCGAGTACGGCGCGCCCGGCCAGCGTGCGGCCGTCGTTGTCGCCATTGAGGTCGCCGCCGTCGAAATAGCCGAGGTTCAGCAGCCAGGCCGGGTGCGGCGCCCAGGTCCAGTCCGCGCCGAGACGGCGCCCCTCGTGCACGGTGGCCTCGGGCAGGGCGCGTTCGAGGAAGGGAGTGGCCGCCGTGGCCGTGGCACCGTCGTCCATGCCCACGGGGGTCTTGAACTGTCCGAGGCGGAAATCGCCGGCCTTCGCGGTGTTGAGGCGCAGGAAATTGTCCGCCCAGGTGCGCAGCTGGAAGTCGTAGCCGCTGACCAGCTCGAACGCGCCCTTCTTGCGCGCGTAGAGGTACAGCTCCTTGCGCCGCCAGGTGGTGAGGTCGTCGAAGCGCGCGCTGCCGTTGGGCAGGGTGTCGTGGCTGAAGCGGTTGGTGTCGACCTGGAACGTGCCGCGCGTGCCGAATTCCAGTCCGCCCGCGGTGGTGAAGTGGGTGGGCCAGTCGTCCCAGTCGTAGGCGGCGGCGTGGCCGCTGGCGGCGAAGAGCGCGAGGCCGAGCAGGCGAAGGTGGCGCATGGGGCGGTGGCGTGCCGCGCGCAGGGGCGGCTTCAGGGCGATCCTCGGTGACAGCGGCGGCGCCGCCCAAGGAATCGCGGCCATGAGCTTATGGCGCGGCCGCCGCGGCTGCCTTGGGCGGCGTCAGTGACTGACCTCAGCGCCCCCACCAGGCGCCGGGAAAGTACACGCCCGGGTCGGGGCGTTCGCGGAACACGTCGTGGCGGAAGCGGAACAGCTCGGCCGGGCGGCCGGAGGTGCGCGCCAGGCGGCCGGTGCCCTCGACCAGGCCCGCGCTTTCCACCAGGCGGCGGAAGTTCTGCTTGTGCAGGCGGTTGCCGGCCAGGGCCTCCACCACCTGCTGCAGCTGCAGCAGGGTGAACTCGGCCGGCAGCAGTTCGAACACCACGGGGCGGTATTTCAGCTTGCCGCGCAGGCGCCCCAGCGCGGTGGCCAGGATGCGGCGGTGGTCCAGCGCCATGGCGCGGCCGGGGTGGGTGGCCTGCGACGCTGCGGTGGTGGGTTCGGCCTCGGCCACCGCGCCGGCTTCCCACAGCAACTCGTAGCGCTCCAGCGTGCGCTCGGGATCCCAGGGCGCGGCGTCCATGCCGAAGGACAGGTCCACGCGCTCGCGCTTGCGCCGGTCGCGCGCCGCCCAGGCGTGCAGGCGCGGCGCCAGCTCGCGGTCGATCAGGGCCGGGCGGCCGCGGCGCCAGTCCTCCCAGGGCAGGAAGGCGTACCAGTCGCGCCAGTGCGCCTGCAGCTCGGGCGGCAGTGGCTGTTCGCGCACCAGGGCGAGGTAGGTGCTGGACACCACGCGCGGTCCGCCGGCGCGCTCGCGCGGGTCGCGGTAGCGGTCGCCGAAGGTGTACAGCTGCTCGACGTAGCCGAGCTGGAAGCCGGTCTGCCGCGCCACCCAGTCGCGCACGCCGCGCTCCAGGGTCTGGTGCTGCTCCAGGTCGAGCGGGCCGGAGGGCAGGGCGTCGAGGACATCCGCGCCGCGCACCGTGAGCACGCGCGGCGCCTCGGCGGTGACCGCGACGATCACCGCGTCGAGGCTCAGCAGGATGGCAGACGCAGGCATCCCGGCAGGATAGCCGAAAGCCGCGGCCGTCCCGCGCGCTTCAGCCCGGCATGGCCTCTAGCTCCACGCCGCGCGTCTCGCGCACCGCACCCAGCACGAAGAACAGCGAGACCAGGGCGAAGGTGGCGTACAGGCCGTAGGCGAAGGAGAGGCCGAGCTCGGCCAGGGCCGGGAAGCTCGCCGTGATGGCGAAGTTGGCCAGCCACTGCGCTGCCGCGGCCACGGCCAGGGCGATGGCGCGGATGCGGTTGGGGAACATCTCGCCCAGCAGCACCCAGACCATCGGCCCCCAGCTCACGCCGAAGAACACCACGTACAGGTTGGCCGCCACCAGCGCCACCATGCCCCAGGGCGCGGGCAGGCTCAGCGCCGCGCCGCTGCCGCTGGCGTGGGCGAAGCACAGCGCCATCAGCGCCAGGGTCAGGGCCATGCCGGCCGAGCCCACCACCAGCAGCGGCTTGCGCCCGACCTTGTCCACCAGGGCGATGGCCACCAGCGTGACCAGCACGTTGACGATGGACGTCACCACGGTGATGGAGAAGGCGTCGGCCTCGCTGAAGCCCACCGAATGCCACAGCGTGGAGGAGTAGTAGAAGATCACGTTGATGCCGACGAACTGCTGGAACACCGACAGCAGGATGCCGCTCCACACCACCGGCAGCAGGCCGGCGCGCGGGCCGCGCAGGTCGCGCAGGGTCGGGCGGTATTCGCTGCGCAGGCTGGCCTCGATCTCGCCGAGCTTGGCGTCCAGCGCGGTGGGCTCGCGCAGGTCCAGCACGTGCTGCAGCACCTCGCGCGCCGCCTCGCGTCGGCCCTGCGCGACGAGGTGGCGCGGTGATTCCGGCAGGCCGATCACGATGCCGTAGTAGACCGCGGCGGGAACGGCGGCGATGAGGAACATCCAGCGCCAGGCGGCCAGGCCCAGCCACAGCGGCTGCGCCGCACCGCCGGCTGCGCCGGCGAGCCAGGCGTCGCAGAGCAGGGCAGCGAAGATGCCGAGCACGATGGCGAGCTGCTGCAGCGAGCCCAGGCGGCCGCGCGCCTCGGCCGGCGACACCTCGGCGATGTAGGCCGGCGCGATCACCGAGGCCACGCCCACGCCGATGCCGCCCACCAGGCGCCACAGCACGAGATCCCACAGGCCCACCACGAAGCCGGCGCCGAGCGCGCTGACGATGAGCAGGGCCGCGGCCACCTGCATGGTGCGCACGCGGCCGTGGCGGTCGGCCAGTGGGCCGGCGTACCAGGCGCCGGCGGCGGAGCCGAGCAGGGCACAGGACACCGCCAGGCCGATGCGTCCGGCGTCCAGGCCGAAGGCGCCGCGCACGGCGTCGACGGCGCCGTTGATCACGGCGGTGTCGAAACCGAAGAGGAAGCCGCCCAGCGCCGCGGCGGCGGCGATGCCGACCACCCGTGCCGTGGTGCGCTGCTGCGCGCCGTCCTGCCCCCGTGCCTGCGCCATCGCCTACTCCCCGCGTCGTGGACTGCCCGCCGGATTCTGCGCCGGGGGCCCGGGCGCGGCGCATGAATACGAATGCATTGCGGGCGGGCGCGGGCAGCGCCGCGCGGCTGCTCAGTCCAGCCGCTTGTGCACGCGCGCGACCGACACGCCCAGCAGCACGGCGGTGAACACTCCCAGCGCCGCCAGCTCCGGCCACAGCTCGGCCAGGCCGGCGCCGCGCAGGGCGATGCCGCGGATCAGACGGATGAAATGTGTGAGCGGCAGGATCTCGGCCAGCCACTGCGCCGGTCGCGGCATGCCGGCGTAGGGGAACATGAAGCCGGACAGCAGGATCTGCGGCAGGAAGGTGAAGAAGGCCAGCTGCATGGACTGGAACTGGCTGCGCGCCAGGGTGGACAGGAACACGCCCAGCGAGAGCGAGGCGACAATGAACACCAGGGCCGCGGCGTAGACGTCGACGAGGTGGCCGCGGATCGGCACGGCGAAGATCAGGCGTCCCAGCAGCAGCACCACGCTGACCTGCACCAGGCCGATGGCGACGAAGGGCAGCACCTTGCCCAGGGTCAGCTCCCAGGGCGACACCGGCGTGGCGATGAGCATCTCCATGTTGCCACGCTCGCGTTCCCGCACCAGGGCCATGGCGGTGAACAGCACCATGGTCATGGTGAGGATCACGCCGATCAGGCCGGGCACGGTGTTGACCGGCGCGCGCCGCTCGGGGTTGTAGAAATTGACGATCTCCACGCCCGGTGCGGCGCGCGCATCGGGGTTCTTCAGCGACTGCAGTGGGAACGCCGCCAGCTGCCGCGCGGCCTGCTGCACCACCTGGTCGGAGCCGTCCACCACGATCTGCAGCGGCGCGCGGTCGCCGCGCTCCAGCCGCGCCTCGAAGTCCGGCGGCACCACCACCGCGGCGCTGACCTTGCCGGCGCGCAGCAGATCGGCCACGTCGGCCGGCGTGCGCGCGCGGTAGGCGGCGTGGATGACCTGGGCGTTGCCCAGCTGCGCCACCAGCTCGCGCGAGCGCGCCGTGCCGGCCTGGTCGAGCACGGCGGCGTCGAGGTGGCGCACGTCGAGGTTGATGGCAAAGCCGAACAGCAGCAGCTGCATGGTCGGTATGCCGATGATCATGGCGAAGGTGAGACGGTCGCGGCGCAGCTGGCGCAGCTCCTTGAGCACGATCGAGGACAGGCGGCGCAGGCTCATGCCGCGGCCTCCGCGGCGCGCGCCGGGCGCTGCGTGGCGGCGACGAAGACGTCCTCCAGGTTGGGTGTGCCGCGCTCGATCTGTGCCGTCACACCTGCCGCGGCCAGACGCGCGCCGAGCGCGTCGCCGTCGACCACGTTGCGCTGCGCCAGCACGCGCAGCTCCGCGCCGATCTGCGCCAGCGCCACCACGCCGGGCAGGCCCGCCAGGGCCTGCTGCGCCGCGCGCGGGGCCTCGGCCTGCACCAGCCACACGCCGTGGGCCAGGTCGGCACACAGGCGGCGCGGCGCGCCGTCGGCGACGAGGCGGCCGCGGTCGAGGATGGCCAGGCGGTGGCAGCGCTCGGCCTCGTCCATGTAGTGGGTGGACACCAGCAGGGTGGTGCCGGCGTCGGCCAGGGCGAACAGCGAATCCCAGAACTCGCGCCGCGATTGCGGATCGACCGCGCTGGTGGGTTCGTCCAGGAACAGCAGCTCGGGCCGGTGCAGCACCGCGCCGGCCAGGGCCAGGCGCTGCTTCTGCCCGCCCGAGAGCGTGCCCGCGAGCTGGCCGCGCAGCTCGCCCAGCCAGTAGGTGTCGATCAGCTCGGCGATGCGCGTGCGCGTGGCCGCGCGCGGCAGGTCGTGCACGGCGGCGAGGAATTCCAGGTTCTCCTGCACGGTGAGGTCTTCGTACAGGGAGAACCTCTGCGTCATGTAGCCGATGCGGCGCTTGAGCGCCTCGGACTGCGCCGGGATGCGCAGGCCCAGCACCTCGATGTCGCCGCCGCTGGGCGTGAGCAGGCCGCACAGCATGCGGATGGTGGTGGACTTGCCCGAGCCATTGGGGCCGAGGAAGCCGTAGACCTGGGCGCGCGGCACGTCGAGGTCGACGCCGTCCACCGCGGTGACGGTGCCGAAGCGGCGCGTCAGGCCGCGCGCGCGGATGGCCAGCTCAGGGCGATCCATCGGCCACCACCTCGGCCTGCAGCGGCAGGCCCGCGGCGAGATGCGCCGCGGCGGCGCCTTCCAGCGGCGCCTCGGCGCGCCAGGTGAGGCGGCTGGCGTCGTCGCCCGCCAGGGCGTAGTAGGGCGTGAACGCCGCCTCGCTGGCCAGCCGCACCACGCGCGCGGTGTAGGGCGTCGCCAGGCCGTCGATCTGCACGCGCAGGCGCGCGCCGGTCGCCAGCGCGGCGCGCTGCGACTCGGGTACGAACAGGCGCGCGTAGGGCGCACTGCCGGTCAGCAGCGAGACCACGGTGGCGCCCTTGGGCGGCTGATCGCCGAGCTTGAAGGGCAGGGCGTCGATGCGTCCGGCCTGCGGCGCGCGCACGCGGTAACGCTCGCGCGTCAGGCGCAGCTCGTCCACCTGGGCGACCGCGCCGGCCAGCGCCGCCTGGGCCTGGTCGATGCTTTCCGGCCGCGTGCCGTGGGTGAGTTCCTGCAGGCGCGCGCGCGCCGCCGCGGCCGCCGCGTGCGCGCTGCGCAGGGCGGTGTCGGCGCGGTCGAGGTCGGCCTGGGCGTTCAGGCCGCGGCGGCGCAATTCGGCCGCGCGCGTGCGTTCGCGCTGCGCATCCGCGCTGGCCACGTCGCTGCGCGCCAGCTCCGCGCGGGCGGCGTCGATGCTCTCGCTGCGCGCGCCGTGCAATAGCTCCTGCAGCGCCGCCTCGGCGCGCGCGCGCTCGGCCTCGGCCTGGGCGAGCTGTGCCTCGACGCGGCGCGCGTCGAGTTCCAGCAGCAGGTCGCCGGCCGCCACCGTGTCGCCCTCCTTCACGGCGATGGTGACGATGGGTTCGGCCGCTTCGGCGGCGACGCCGATGCGGTCCCACTCCAGCGTGCCGAGCAGGCGCGCGGGGGCGGCGCCGCGCTGGCAGGCGGCCAGGGCGAGGAGGGCGGGCAACAGCAGCAGTTCACGGCGCATGGCGCAGCTCCAGCCCGCGCGTGAGCAGCGCGAGCACATGACGGACGAGATCGTCGGAGGTAACGTCGCCGGCGTCGAACACGCGCTTCCAGATCGGCGCGGCGGCGACGGCGAACACGGTGAGGCCGAGCAGCGACACCAGCAGCAGGCGCGGGTCGAGGTCGGCGTTCATCTGCCCGCGCGCCTGTGCCGCGGCAGCGAGGTCGCGCACGCGCGGTGCCACCCGCGGGGCGAGATGGTCCAGCACGTGCTCGCGCAGCGCGCCGCCCTCGCTCAGGACTTCGCGCACCCACAGCGGCGGCAGCCAGGGCGCGCGCCCCAGCGCCTGCACCACGGCGGCCACGAACAGCGGAATGGCGCTGGCCGGGTCGTCCGCGTGGGCGGCAAGGTCGGCGCCGAGGCCCGACAGCAGGGGCAGCAGGCGCTCCTCCAGCAGGGCGTCGACCAGGCGCTGCTTGTTGCCGAAGTAGTAGTGCAGCAGGGCCGGGGTGACCCGCGCCTTGCGCGCGATGGCCGACAGCGGCGTTGCCTCGATGCCGCGCGCGGCGAACAGCTCGGCCGCGGCGTCGAGCAGCCGCGGCCGCAGCTCGGCGCTGCGTGCCGTGGGGCGGCCGGGGCGGCGACGGGCGGGCGTGGAGCTGCGTGGCATGGCGCAGAAATTAATTGAATAGATAGTTAATTGCAAGCGACGGTACCAGGCCGGGCCGCGCGCCGGCGAGGCGCCGGTCGCACGCTGCGGCGCCTCCGACAGGCTGCCGCGCCGACCGCGCCGCGCTGCCCCGGGGCCGCGGGGTGGTCGCTGCCGGCGCGCGCCCCCGCGCCGCCACCGCGGCCGATTCGCAGCCCCTGCGACTGCGCCTCTGCTAAGGTGCGGCGCTGCCGCGCGACGGGGTCGTGCGGCCTCCCCGGTTGACCGCATGACCTCTGCCCTGCTCGGACCGGCGCTGGCGCTGTTCGCCCTGGCGCTCTCGCTCAGCCTGCGCCGCCACCGTGCGGCCATGGTGCTGCTCGTGCTGTGGCTGGGCGGCACGGCGCTGCTGGGCGCGCCCCTGCTGCACGAGCCCTTGGCCGCGCGCGGGCGCGACGCCGTGGCCCTGTTCGCCCCCTGGCTGCTGCTGCTCGCCGTGGCCCTGCCCGAGCCGCCGCTGCGCTCGCGCCGCATGGCCGCCTTCGTGCTGCTCGCCCTGGTCGCGGTGTGGCTCAGCGCCAGCGCGCCGCCGCACGTGTGGGACGGCCTGCTCAACTGGCTGCCGTTCAATCCGGGGCGCACGCGGCCCGCGCAGGCCGCGGCCTGGATGACCCTGGCTGCCGCCCTGCTCGCCCTGCTGCGCTGGCTGCTGCGCGGCGCCCCGCTGGACTTCGCCCTGGCCCTGAGCCTGGGCTCTGTCGCGCTGGGTTTCGTCGCCGCAGTGGGCGGTGGACTCGGCGGCTGGCTCGGTATCGCCAGCGCCGTCGCCCTCGTCGGCGTGATCGTCGCCACCTACCGCATGGCCCTGCTCGACGCGCTCACCGGCCTGCCCAATCGCCGCGCCCTGGACGAGACGCTGGCGCGGCAGTCCGGCGCCTACGCCCTGGCCATGGTCGACGTGGACCACTTCAAGCAGTTCAACGACACCCACGGCCACGACGCCGGCGACCGCGTGCTGGTGGCGGTGGCGCGCACCCTGGCGCGCACGCCGCACGCCCACGCCTTCCGCTTCGGCGGCGAGGAGTTCTGCCTGCTGTTCCGCCGCGCCGACGACGCGGCGGCGGCCTGCGAGGTGGCGCGCCAGCGCGTGGAAGCCCTGAGCGTGACGCTGCCGCGCAAGCGCCCGGCCAAGGGCTCGGCCGCGCGCAGCGACGCGCCCAAGCAGGTGCAGGTCACCATCAGCCTCGGCGTGGCGCGGCGCGAGCCGGGGCGCGATGCGCCCGAAGATGCGCTCAAGCGCGCCGACCAGGCGCTGTACAAGGCCAAGGCCAAGGGGCGCAACCAGGTGGTGCAGGACAAGACGCGCTGAAGCCCGTGCCGCTCCTTGCCCGGGGGGCGCGAGCGGGCCCCGCGCGGCCCGCGGCCAGCGCCGTGCCGGCGTCACTGCGCCAGCAGTTCCAGCGCCGCCTGCGCGGCGATCCATTCCTCGTTGGTCGGCTCCACGCCCACGCGCACGCGGCTGTGCGGCGCGGAGATGACCGCTGCGTGGCGCGCATTGGCCGCAGCGTCGAGCTCCACGCCGAGCCAGCCCAGCGCGGTGCAGACGCGCGCCCGCACCTCGGCGCAGTGCTCACCCACGCCGGCGGTGAAGACCAGCAGATCCAGGCCGCCCAGCACGGCGACCAGCGCGCCGAGCTCGCGCACGATGCGCTGCACGTACAGCGCCAGCGCCAGGCGCGCGCGCGCGCCGCGCTCGCCGGTATCGGCTTGGTGCTGCAGCAGCACGCGCGGTTCTGCCGACAGGCCCGAGACGCCGAGCAGGCCGGACTCGTGATACAGCAGGTGCGCCACCTGCGTCGGGTCCAGGCCCTCGCTCTGCATGAGATACAGCAGGGCGCCGGGATCGAGCGCACCGCAGCGCGTGCCCATCATCAGGCCGTCGAGGGCCGAAAAGCCCATGGTGCTGGCGACGCTGCGCAGCTCGCGCAGGGCGCACAGACTGGCGCCGCTGCCCAGATGCGCCACCAGGGTGCGGCCGGCGGCGAGGGCGCCGTGGCGCTCGGGCAGCGCGCTGGCCATGTAGGCGTAGGACAGGCCGTGGAAGCCGTAGCGGCGCAGGCCGCGCTGCCACTGCGCGTAGGGCAGCGGCAGCACCTGTTCGACCTGGGCCTGGGTGTGGTGGAACGCCGTATCGAAGCAGGCGACTTGCGGCAGTTCCGGGCGCTCGCGCAGCAGCACCTCGATCGCCTCCAGCGCGAAGGGCTGGTGCAGCGGCGCCAGCGGCACGTAGCTGCGCAGGTCGGCCAGCACCGCGCCATCCACGCGCGTCGGCGCCAGGTACTTGCTGCCGCCGTGCACCACGCGGTGGGCCACGGCGACCATGCGGCGCGCCTCCAGCCGCTGCAGCACGCGTGCGCGGATGCAGGCGAGCGCA
>Ga0208826_1000922_pt1 | contig 27378 bp, 20 predicted proteins | sample AD_UKC115_MetaG_FD_184451 | JGI IMG/M metagenome (GOLD analysis project Ga0208826, IMG submission 184451) | Active sludge microbial communities of municipal wastewater-treating anaerobic digesters from Hong Kong - AD_UKC115_MetaG (SPAdes)... | ecosystem: Engineered > Bioreactor > Anaerobic >...
CAGCGATGCCGCAACGACCCGGGTCTATTACATGGGCGTGGAGGGGCTGAGTACGGTCTGCGCCGATCTGCAGGCGCAGGGGCTGAGCGCCGGCACGCCCTGTGCCTTGGTGGAAAACGGCTCGCGTCCCGAGCAACGGGTTCTGCACGCCACGCTGGCAAGCATGGCCGCGCAAGCGCAGAGCCATGACGTGCGCGCGCCGGCATTGCTCATCGTGGGGGAAGTCACACGCCTGGGTCGGCAATTGGCCTGGTTTGGTGAAACCCTGGATTTCGTCCCCGACGCGGTCGATGCGGGTGTGTCGCCCGCTGCGCTGGCGGCTTGAAAAGGAGATCGTCATGAATTCGGCCATCCACGCGAACCCCCGCCTTGACGCTGAACTGGCGGCACGTTGGCAGAGCTTGTTGACCCAACTGGGAGAGATCGCCCGGCAGCACCCGGATGCCCTGCTCGCTTCCTCCATGGGCGTGGAAGACATGCTCTTGATCCACGCGCTCGCGCAATACCCGCAACCGCTGGGCGTGTTCATGCTCGACACCGGCCGACTGCACGCCGAAACCCTGGCCATGGTGGCTGTCGTACAGCGGCGCTATGGCATCGACGTGCAGCGCGTGCAACCAGAACCCGAGGCCGTGCAAGCGTATGTGGACGCCCATGGCGCCAACGCGTTTTACGACAGCCTCGCGCTGCGCCAACGTTGCTGCGAGCTGCGCAAGCTGGCGCCGCTGCGCCGCGCACTGACCGGTCGCTCGGCCTGGATCACGGGCCAGCGCCGCGAGCAAGCCAGCACGCGCGCCGAGTTGCCCGAGGCACAGTGGGACGACAGCTTCGGGCTGCACAAGTACAACCCGCTGGCGCACTGGTCGACCGAACAAGTGTGGGCCGTGGCGCAGTCGCTGGACGTGCCCGTCAATCCGCTGCATCGGCGTGGCTATCCATCCATCGGCTGCGAGCCCTGTACCCGCGCCATCCGTCCCGGCGAGGACCTTCGCGCCGGACGCTGGTGGTGGGAACAACGAGACAGCCGCGAATGTGGCCTGCATGCCAACCCCGTCACGACCGCCCCGAGCGCCACTTCTTCCGTACATTTTTCGACATCATGACGCTTACCACACTACCCCAGCGCACCCATCTCGACTGGCTGGAATCCGAGTCCATCCACATCCTGCGCGAGGTCGCCGCCGAGTGCGAACGCCCGGTGCTGCTGTTTTCCGGCGGCAAGGATTCCTGCGTCCTGCTGCGCCTGGCGGAGAAAGCGTTTCGACCCGGCAAATTTCCTTTTCCGCTACTGCATGTGGACACCGGGCATAACTTTCCGGAAGTGATCGCCTTTCGCGACCAGCGCGCGACCGAGCTGGGCGAGCGCCTGATCGTGCGTCATGTCGAAGATTCGATCGCACGCGGCACGGTGGTGCTGCGCCACGAAGGCGATTCGCGCAACGCCGCGCAGGCGACGACATTGCTCGAAGCGATCGAGGAATTCCGCTTCGACGCGTGCATCGGTGGCGCTCGCCGCGACGAAGAAAAAGCCCGCGCCAAGGAACGCATCTGCTCCTTTCGCGACGAATTCGGCCAATGGGATCCGAAGAATCAACGCCCCGAATTGTGGAATCTCTACAATACCCGCGTGCATCCGGGGGAAAACATCCGCGTGTTCCCGATTTCAAACTGGACGGAACTGGATGTCTGGCAATACATCGCCCGCGAGCGACTGACCCTGCCCTCGCTGTACTTCAGCCATGAACGCGCCGTAGTGCGCCGCAACTCGCTGCTGGTGCCGGTCACGCCACTGACGCCGGCGCGCGCCGGCGAAACGGTGGAGCAGATGGCCGTGCGCTTTCGCACCGTCGGCGACATTTCCTGCACCTGTCCGGTCGCCTCCGAAGCGGAGACGGTGCAGGACGTCATCGCCGAAACGGCGCTGTGCACCATCACCGAACGCGGCGCCACGCGCATGGACGATCAGGCCAACGAGGCCTCCATGGAGCGCCGCAAAAAACAAGGCTATTTCTGACTTCACCATTTCCACAGGAGATTCCGATGAATGCAATTACCGATCGCTGGCTCCAGGAAGGTGGCAATCGGGGCGTGCTGCGCCTCGTCACCGCCGGCTCCGTCGATGACGGAAAATCCACTCTTATCGGTCGTTTGTTGCTCGACAGCAATGGCGTGCATGACGATCAACTGCAAGCCGTTGCCAAATCGCGCTATTCGCGCGCACCGAAAGATACGCTGGATCTGGCGCTGCTGACCGATGGATTGGAAGCCGAGCGCGAGCAAGGCATCACCATCGATGTGACCTACCGATATTTCGCCACGCCCGCACGCAAGTTCATCATCGCCGACGCGCCCGGTCATGAGCAGTACACACGCAACATGGCCACGGGCGCCTCCACGGCGGATGCGGCCATCATCCTGATCGACGCCGCCCGCGCCGCCACCGGCGAACTGCTGCCGCAGACCAAACGCCACGCCATGTTGGCGCGCTTGCTGGGGCTGCGCCACACGATCGTGGCGGTCAACAAGATGGATCAAGTGCAGTGGGATCAGTCCGTATTCGAGCGCATCCAAACAGCCTGCGCCGAGCTGGCCCAACGCCTGGAGCTGCCGGCGCTCACCTGCGTTCCGCTGTCGGCATTGACTGGCGACAACGTGGTGCAAGCCAGCGCGCACATGCCCTGGTACTCCGGCCTGCCCTTGCGCGCACTACTGGAAAGTTTGCCGGTGGGCGTGGAAGCACCGCAGGAAGAGGCACGCTTTTTCGTGCAGTGGGTAATCCGCCATGAAGGCAGTACCGTGCAGGCGTTTCGCGGATACGCCGGGCAGTTGCAAGGCGCTGCCTGGCATGTGGGCGACCGCGTGCAAGTGCTGCCCAGCGGCGAGTCGGCCTGCATTCGCGCGCTGTATCGCGGCGAACAGTCGCTCGATCATGCACAGCCGGGCGACAGCATCACCGTGGTGCTCGATCGCGAAATCGATGTCTCGCGCGGCGACTTGCTCGTCAGCGGCGGTACACCGCCCAGCCTCGCGCGCGATTTCGCCGCCGACCTGTGCTGGCTTGATCGACAGGCGCTGCAACCCGCGCGATGGTACTGGCTCAAGCAAGGCTCGCGTCTGACCCAAGCGCGCGTGACGGCAATCGATTCGCGCCGCGATATCCACGAACTGCGCAGCGTACCCGGGCAAGGGCAACTGACCGGCAACGATATTGGTCGCGTGCAAATACGCACCCGCGATGCGCTGGCACTGGATGCCTACGACGTTCAGCGCAGCACTGGCGCGTTTATCCTGATCGATCCGACCAGCCACCAAACGGCGGCGGCGGGCATGGTGCGGCTGACGTAGCGGCGCGACGCCTTCCTGTCACGGCCGCTCGTCGAGCCACGGCGCGCTAACCCGCCCCGATGGTTGCATCGACCACTGTCTGCGCTTCGGCGACGAGGCGTTTCAAATGGACTTCGTCGATGAAACTCTCGGCATAGATTTTGTAGATGTCTTCGGTACCGGAAGGCCGTGCCGCGAACCAGCCATTGGCGGCCATCACCTTGATGCCGCCGATGCGACCGTCGTTGCCGGGCGCGCGGTCGAGCACACGCTCGATCTTTTCGCCGCCGAGTTCGCGCACGTCGATTTTTTCCGGCGTGAGTTGCGAGAGTTTTTTCTTCTGCGCGGCATTGGCGCGCGCATCTACGCGCGTCGACAGCGGCTCGCCGTAACGCAGGGTGAGATCGCGGTAGTACTCGCCCGGATCGCGCCCGCTGGTTGCGCTAATTTCCGCCGACAACAACGCGGCGGCAATGCCGTCTTTGTCGGTCGTCCACACGTTGCCGTCGATGCGGCTGAACGTGGCGCCGGCACTTTCTTCGCCGCCGAAGCCGAGCGTGCCATCGAGCAAGCCGCCGACGAACCACTTCAAGCCAACCGGCGTTTCGTACAGCCGCCGCCCCAGCCCCTGCGCGACGCGGTCGATCATGGCACTGGACACGACCGTCTTGCCCACGCCCGCCTGCGCGCCCCAACGCGGGCGATGACGGAACAGATAATCGATCATCGCGCTCAGGTAATGATTGGCCGGCATCAGGCCGACGCTGCGCGCGACGATGCCGTGGCGGTCGTGGTCGGTATCGCAGGCAAAGGCGACGTCGTATTTTTCGCGCAGGCCGATCAGGCGCCGCATGGCGAATTTCGATGACGGATCCATGCGGATGCGACCGTCCCAGTCGAGCGTCATGAAGCGGAAAGTTGGATCGATCGTTTCGCCGAGTACGTCGAGATCGAAGCGGTAGCGTTCCGCGATGCGCGCCCAGTAGCGGGCGCCAGCGCCGCCGAGCGGATCCACGCCCAGCTTCAACCCCGCGCCGCGAATGGCGTCGAAGTCGATCGCGTTGCCGAGGTCCTCGACATAGTTGCCGAGAAAATCGTGCTCGCGCGTGGTGCCGGCTGCGCGTGCGCGTGCGAACGGCATGCGCGCAACCTCGGCGAGCTCGCCTTCGATCAAACGATTGGCTTCTTTTTCGATCCAGCCGGTGGCGTCGGTATCGGCCGGGCCGCCATTGGGCGGGTTGTATTTGAAGCCACCGTCCTCGGGCGGATTGTGCGAGGGCGTGATGACGATGCCGTCGGCCAAACCGCGCGTGCGCCCGCGGTTGTGGACCAGAATTGCGTGCGACACGGCCGGCGTCGGGGTGAATTCGTCGCCCTGCGCGATTCGCGTCTCGACCCCATTTGCGGCCAGCACTTCAAGCGCACTCGCAAACGCCGGCTCGGACAAGGCGTGGGTGTCGATGCCGAGAAACAATGGCCCATCGATGCCGTGCGCACGACGATACGCGCACACCGCCTGAGTGACCGCGAGAATGTGCGCTTCGTTGAAGCTGCCGCGCAGGCTCGACCCACGATGCCCGGACGTGCCAAAGGCGACGCGCTGCGTCGGCTCTTTCGGATCCGGCTTCACAGTGAAATACGCCGTGACAAGCCGCGGGATGTTTTCCAGGGCCGACTCCGCAGGCAATTCTCCGGGAACCGCCCGTACCCGCAAATCGCCGGTGTGCGCGTGTGTTGCCGCCATCGAACTCTTGCCTCAGGTCTTCACTCGATAACACGGCACATACGCCGTGCCGGGCAGCTTCATGCGCTGCTGCTCGACGAAACTCGCCAGCATCTTGTCGAGTGCGCGCATGATGTCCGGATCGCCGTCGATCACAAACGGACCCTGCTCGGCGATCGCGCGCATGCCTTCTTCCTTGACGTTGCCGGCGACGATGCCGGAGAACGCGCGGCGCAAGTCGGCGGCCAGCAGATGCTTGGGCTGATCGCGATGCAGATTCAACGCCGCCATGTTGGCATGTGTGGGCTTGAACGGCTGCTGGAAAGGCAATTCGATGTGCAGCCCCCAATTGAAAAAGAACGCATCCTGACTTTCGATCCGGTACTCGCGCACCTTTTCGATACCGCGGTGAACGACCTTGGCCGTTTCCAGCGGGTTTTCGATGACGATGCGATAGCGTTGGGCCACCTCATCGCCGAGCGCCAGGCGCAGAAACGCGTCGATCTGCCCGAAGTACGCCGCCGATTCCTTCGGCCCCGCAAACACCAGCGGAAACGGCACGCCCGCGTTCTGCGGATGCAAAAGAATACCGAGCAGATAGAGAATCTCTTCTGCCGTACCGACGCCGCCGGGAAACACAACAATGCCGTGGCCAAGGCGCACGAACGCCTCCAGTCGCTTCTCGATATCCGGCATGATCACGAGCTGGTTGACGATCGGGTTCGGCGACTCCGAGGCGATGATGCCGGGCTCGGTGATGCCGATGTAGCGCTTGGTGCGCTGCCGTTGCTTGTCGTGCGCGATCGTCGCGCCCTTCATCGGCCCCTTCATTGCCCCAGGCCCGCAGCCGGTGCAGATGTCGAGCCCGCGCAAGCCGAGTTCGTAGCCGACGAACTTGGTGTACTTGTATTCGGTGCGGTCGATCGAATGCCCCCCCCAGCAGACGACGAGATTTGGATCGGTATTCGACTTCAATGCCCGCGCATTGCGCAGAATGTCGAATACGGCATGGGTGATGCCGTTGGAGTCGTCCAGATGGAAACGCCCTGCGTCCATCTGCGTCGCTACATAGGCGATGTCGCGAACGACCGCGAACAGCAGCTCGTTGATGCCGCGAATGATCTTGCCTTCGACGAAAGCGCGCGCCGGAGCGTTCTTTAATTCAAGCTTGGCGCCGCGATCCTGCTGCAGCACCTGGATGTCGAAATCGGGATAGCGCTCGAAAATGCTGCGCGGATCATCGCCAATCGCCTCGCCGGACACGAGTACCGCCAGCGCGCAACGTTGCAGCAACGTGTGCAGACCGCCCTGGCTCGCATCGCGCAAGCGCGTGACCTCGTCGCGCGAAAGCACGTCCATGCCGGCAACCGGCGCAATTCGCGCATTTACGGTATTTTGCGTCATTGTATACTTTTCCTCACTCGCTGTATTTTGGCCATGCGGTCGATGCGCTACGCATTCGAGTTCGTCTTCGCGAACGACATTGGAGTATCCGACCGCAACAACCTCCACGCAAGCTCCGCGAAACAAAAAAACCGGCGCCCTCGCGGACGCCGGTTCGATATCGTCATTTGTCTGCGCTTTCGCGCGGACGATCAGAACGTGTATTTCGCCGTCATCAACACCGACCAGCGCTGGCTCGGATTCGGAACGCCCGACTGGCCTTCGTTGATTTGCAGGTTCTGCGGACGATAGTTGCCGTTCGCGTCCTTGAACGCCGCCTGGTTGACGTCGAACACGTACTTGCCCGTGGTCGGGTCGAAGCCATTGACGTTGGCCAGCGCGCGGGTCAACGGGAATGGTGCCCGCTTCTCCACGCCCCACTTCGAATTCAGCAGGTTGCCGAAATTGAAGAAGTCGAAGCGCAGTTCGCCCTTGTTGCCCTCGAAGAGGCCCGGAATCTGCTGACGGAACGACAAGTCGATCTGGTTCACCCACGCCGTGCGCAATGCGTTGCGTCCGGCGATCTGGCCCATGTGCTCACGCAGATACGGGTTGTTCTGGATGTAGCTCATGAACTGCTGTTTCTGCAACGCCGTGTTGTTGGCCGCCCAGAGCACATCGTCGGCCGACTTCGGAATGTAGATGAGATCGCGTGCGACGCCCGAGCCGTCCGTGTTGTTGCCGGAAATCCAGCTGTACGGCGCACCGTCGTGCAGGTCCATGAACGCGCTGACTTGAGTCAGGTAGTTGCCGAAGAACCGATGTTGCCAGGTCAAGCTGCCGATCACGCGACGGGCGACGTTGTAGTTGGACGTCGTCGCCACATCGCTGTTCGGATTGACCCAGACGTTACCGTTGAAGTTCGACGACGCCACGCTCGACGTACCGGGATTTACATCGGTCGCGTGGCCAACGCGAAAGCCGAGGCTTGCGCTCCAGTCGTCCGACATGGGTTTGCGCAACATCAGCGTCAGGGTGTTCGCCTGACCTTGACGCGAGTTGGTCAGCAGCGTAACCGTGCCAAACGACGGATTGGAGTAGTAGCGCGAGTTGGTCGAGCAGCTTTGCAGTTTGCTGGGGTCGCAGAAGTATTGGCGTCCATCCGGGCCGGTATAGGTCGGCGCGCCCATGTTCAGACTCTTGTACTGGATGTCGTGCAGCGTCTTGGAATAGTTGAATTCCAATGAACTGATCAGGCCCATCCACGGCAACTCGCGATCCAGACCAAGCGCGAACTGCATCGTGCTCGGCATCTGGAAATTCGGATCGACCGTATCGACGTTCATCGACGCGCCCAACCCCGGCACCGTCGCGCCGAGCGTCGGCACGAGCGGATTCGTGCCGCTGTACGACGGCGCCTGTTTCACGTAGGTGATCGGCGTCGCACACTGCGAGGCAGAGGGCTTGGTCGCGCTGAAGCTGGAACCGTTGCAGCTGTAGAGCAAGGTACCCGGCGCGCTGTTGCTCGCATCGGTGATGCTGTAACCCACCTGGGTCAGGCCCGTACCGCCAAACGAGTTCGAGTACCACACGGTCGGCACGTCGGAGACGAAGATGCCGGCACCGCCGCGCAGCTGGGTCTTGTACTCGGTATCAAAATCGTAATTGAACGATACGCGTGGGCCGAACGTGCCGTTGCCGTTGGTGGTGGCGTTGTTCGCGTAACCAAAACCGCCGCCAACGACGCGACCGTTCACCGTCTTGACGTTGGTGCCGCAGACCGGCTTGCCGTTTGCCCCCAGCGCCGTGAACGCCACGCCCGGCTGTGCGGCAAAGCACGGGTTCAACCGTGGCGAATTCGGGAATCGCGGTGCGTCGTAACGCAACCCGTAGTTGAGCGAAAGGCGATCGGTCGCCTGCCAAGTGTCTTGCACATACACGCCCCACTGCTGTTTTTTGAATACCGCCACGGCATCGTTGAGCGACAATCCCGGCGCCGGCATGCGGAATTGATACTGATACCAATTGCCGGCCGCGAAATTCTGGAGCGCACCATTGGCGTTCGCGCCCGCCGAATTGTTGTAGGTGTACTGACCCACTGCATACTGCAAGAAGGCGTTATAGACCTTGTCCTGCTGCGCCGTCACACCCGCCTTGACGGTGTGCTCGCCCAAATGCCACGTGCCGGCAAAATACCCGTAGGTGCTCTTGATATCGAGCGCGTTGACCTGACTGGAATATTCCGTACCCAAGGTGGCGCTAGGCTGAAAACCCGCCGTCGTATTGGCGACCTGCACCGTCGGCTGAAACCCGCCTTCGAGCGGCCCACGCAGCTGCGTGTAATGGGTGTACTGAAGATTGGCTTCAGTCGAGAACACATCGGACCAATCGCTGAACAACTGGAGCAGATAGTTCTTCGGGTCGCGATTCTTGTAGTACCAGTTGGAGTTCGAAGTGACCGCGTTGGCGCTGCCGGTCGGAATCGGCTGCGATTCCTTGATTTCGTTGTAACGGAACACGGCGCGATGTTGGTCGTTGATGTTCCAGTCGATTTTGGCCAGGTAACGCTTGGCGGTCAGGTTCGCCCCTGAGGCAAGGCTGCCCGGGTTCATGCCGACTTGCTTGGCCGTGGCGAGCGCCTGATTGAAGAATGCGCTGTTGATGCCCGTGACCAACGCGCCCGCACCACCGCCGTCGCTCGGCTGCGACACCGAACCGATGCCGATGCGATTGGCTTTTTCGTAGGCAAGGAAGAAGAACAGCGTGTCCTTGACGATCGGGCCACCGAGCGTGAATCCTGCCGTCCACTCGCGCTTCCAGCCGCCGTAAGGCGTGTCGGTGGTCGCACCGATCTGCTGGATTTCGCCCATGAAATCGGTATCGGCGCTACGGTACTTGTAATAGACCGAGCCGTGGAATTCGTTGGTGCCGCTCTTGGTCACCGCATTGATGTTGGCGCCGACGCAACCGCGCGTGGAGACATCGAAATTGGTCGTGCTGAGCTGGTAGGAGTCGATTGTCTCCTGCGAAATCGGCGTGGTGCCCGATTGCAGACCGTTCGCTTCGAGCCCGAACGGGTCACCCGCATTGACCTGATCTACCGTGGTGCAGTTGTAGCGGAAATTCTTGCCGTTGGCGGAAATCTGGCCACTGTCGCGGTCGGTCACCGAGATGCGCGGATCCATGCGCGCGATGTTCTGAAACGATCCATCGGCATTGACCGCGGCTTCAAGCTGGGTATGCGAGATGTTGGTCGACAAGCCTTTGTTGTCAGAGTTGAACACGGCCACTTGCGCGGCATTGGCGGTCACGGTCACGCCTTGCAATTCGGCGGCGGTGGTGGCGGCTTCATTCAGATTGACGGTCGAGGTTTCACCCAAGGTGAGGAACACGTTGTTGGAGTCGACCTCTTTAATGCCCGCGCCCTGTGCCTCGATGTGATACGGCCCGCCGACGCGCAAGCCGCGCGCCTGATAGCGGCCGCTCTCATCGGTAATGGCGGTAGACGTTGTGCCCGAGGGAACGTGCACGATCTTGATCTTGGCGCCGGCAACGGGCGCGCCCTTGGCGTCCACCACTCGACCGGCGACGGCCGAACTGGTGTCCTGCGCATAAACGGGTACCGACACCGCCAGCACGGAGGCGATCACGCCCGCGAGCAACTTGATCTTCAATGGATTTTTCGTCACGTTCGTTCTCTCCTGACCGTTTTGCATTTGTATTTTTGAATTTCGAAACAATTCACCGCGACGCACGGATGTGCTCGCGACTGACGATTACGCAACCCCCGACTTGGAACTGGCGCTCGGCCAGTTCGATGCTTGAACCCCCGCTTGCGACGCGCGCAAAGCGTGTTAAGGTGAGCTTAACGACACTTTATGACAGTTTTCTTGCGTTTGCCAGTTCCCGCGCCGAATTTACAAACATGAATTCGGTCAAGCCACCTGGAGATAACGGGCACGTTTGGATGCTCGCAGAAAACCCAGGTCGAGTCGGATCAATCCATCGACACAGTGACCGAATCCGGGGTCCGTGCCGAAGGTGAGAAAACGCACACCCTCGGGCTCGCAGAGATCCACGTAGTGCTTGTACAACGGTGGTATGCAGACATCCAACGATGCGAGCTGGCGCTTGAGATGCAGCAGGCCGGTCCTGGCGTCCTTGTTCACCCAAGCCTGAGTGGCAACGGCATCGACCTGCGCAGAGATGCCCACTGGTGTGCGCGCGACAGCAAGGCTCTCGCGATCGCCGAAATAATGCCGATGGCAGTGCACGATCCATTCACGCGCGATCGGCGGCAGCGTTGCACTGATCGACACCGGGCCGAACAGATAGCGCAAATCCGGGCGGTGTCGCAAGTATGCACCGATACCTTGCCAGAGGCATTCGAGGCTACGAGAGTTCCAATACTCGGGCCGGATGAAGCTACGGCCCAGTTCGACGCCTTGCGCAATGAACTCCCGCGCCTGCGAGGCATAGTCGAACAGTGTCGATGAATATAATCCGGCGACGCCCTGTTCGGCGAGGATGCGTGCCCCCTCGCCCAAACGATACGCACCGATGATCGCCAGCGACGGCTCGTCCCAAAGCACGAGGTGCCGATAGTGCATGTCGAAGCGATCGATATCACGGCGCCTACCCGAACCTTCGCCGACGCGTCGGAACGACAACTCCCGCAAGCGACCGATCTCGCGCAACACGGGACAATCAGGTTGTGCATCGAGCAGCAGGACACGCTTGCCATCCTGGGTCGTGCCGAGTTCCTGCGCACGCTTCAGCGCCTGACGGATTGCCAGTGGCGATTCGGGGTGGGCGATAGTGCGCGATGTCGTGAACACTGTCGGTCGCCGTCGCGCGAGCTGGTAGACGTGGCGACGCATCGCTTGCGCAACCGGATCGGGATCGGCATCGACCAAACCCAACTCTGCCGCAGCGACCGGCTCGCCGACACGAATATCCAACTGAGCTTGAGGAGCGAGCATCTCGCGTGCCAGCAGCAGCGAGGACAGCGGCTTGGCCAGCATCGACACCCCATAGAACGTCGGCGAATTGTGTGCGGCGATATGCACGGGCAACACGGGCGATCCCGTGCGCCGCGCCATGCGCACGAATCCCGTTGACCAACGCCTGTCGCGCACACCGATCGGGCAAATACGCGAGACTTCGCCAGCAGGAAACACAATCAACGCCTGCTCGAGCTCGAGTGCGCGATACGCTTCGCGCAACCGCGCGGTCGACGCACCGGCTCCGCCGAAAACGTTGATCGGAAGCAGCAATGAATCCAATTGCGGAAACTGCGCAAGCACGTCATTGCCGAGCACGCGCACGTCGCGACGCACGCTGCCGACCAGGTGCAGAAGCGCAAGTGCATCGAATGCGCCGAGCGGGTGATTGGCGACAAGCACCACGCGCCCCTGCACCGGAATGTTCTCGCGTTCGACATGCGAGAGGCGATAACCAACATCGAACTTTTCCAGCACGCGTTCGATGAAATCGAATCCTGCTGACGACGCAAACTCGACGAGTGCCCGATTGACCCGATCCTCGCAGGCAATGCGGCGCAACAACTCGACGACAGGTCGAGAAAAGTTGCGTGCCAGCCCAGTCGCCAGTCGTGGAAACTTCTCGAAAAAACTGTGCTCGACGCTGATCATGGTGTCGCCCTCTTTCATTGGCGACACGCTAGCGGCGGTTTGTTACAAACCGGCGAAGTCTGCTTCCGAACTTCCGCCCGGAGAGCGGAAAGCGAGATCAACTCAATTTCATGTACGCGGCGATGCCGTCGAGGAACATTTGCACCGATAAAGCCACGAGCAGCATGCCGACGAGGCGCTCGATCGCATCGAGCACGCTCTTGCCGAGCAGTCGAAACAGCCAGGTCGAGGCAAACAGGATCAGCGCCGTGGCCAGCCACGCGCAGAACAGCGCAATGCTCCAGTCGGCCGTACGCCCCGGCTGCGAGTTGGCCATCAACATCAGCGCCGCCATCGCCGACGGGCCGGCCACGCCGGGAATCGCCATCGGCACGATAAACGGCTCGCCGCCCTCGGCATTGCCGAATACGCCGCCTTCGCGGGGAAACACCATGCGCACGCCGATCAGAAACAGCACGATGCCGCCGGCGATGCTGACCGACTCCACACGCAGTTGCATCAGTTTGAGCACGCTGCTGCCGCAGAACAGGATGATGAACAACACGACGAGGGCAATCAGCAACTCGCGCACGAGCACGCGCCGCCTGCGCTGCGGCGCAACGTTTTTGAGCAGGCTCAAGAAAATCGGAATGTTGCCGAGCGGATCGAGGATCAGGAACAACATGATCCCTGCCGATAGCGTGGTGATGCTGTTGCCCATGTCGCCCCCGAAATAGCCGCTCACCGATTTTCTTGAAGCCGCCTCCGCACCAAGCGTGCCGAGGAAAGAGCCCTCAGCGCAAATCCAGCACCTTGCCGCGGGCCGCCACGCCCTCATCGCCAAGCAGATATGCCACTGCTTGCGCGGTGCCGTCGGCAGTGGGCAATTCCAGCGTGTTCTCGCCGAAGTAGGCCATGCGCCGCAGCGCACTGCGCATCGGCGCGGGCAGCAGCGCATGCACGCGCACGCGATCGCTTTCCCATTCCTGGTGCAGGATCGAAATCAACCCGATCAACGCATGCTTGGCGACGCCATAGCCGCCCCAGAACGCGCGGCCGATGCGCGCCGGATCGTCGAGCACGAAAACAAGGCTGGCCTGCGGCGCGCCGACTGCAGGCGTCGTCAGCAATGTCGCGCAGGCCTGCACGATCAAAAACGGGGCCGTGGCGTTGACGTGAATCGCATTCGCCCACTTTTGCGGCGCGGTATCGAGCGCCGGCTGCAACCCGTCGAACTGGGCGGCGGCAAACACGATGCCATCCAAACGACCGAATTCGCGTTCGATGCTCGCGGCGAGATCGGCATAGTCGCCGGGCGATGCGCCGCTGAGGTCGAGCGGATAGATCGACGCGGCATCGCTGCGGATCGCTTCGATGTCGTCGTAAAGTTTTTCCAGCGGCCGCACCTTGCGCCCGAGCAGGACGACCTTCGCACCCGCCTGCGCCGCGGCTTTCGCGCTCGCACTGCCAAGCGCGCCAGCGGCGCCGACGATCAGCACGACGCGGTCGCGCAAGGCATCGGGACGCGCCTGCCAATTCTTCGGCAAGCGCACGATGTCGTCCGGATCGATCCTCATGCCGGCTTCTGGGTTTCCTTGACCATGCGTTCGAGTTCGCCGCTTTCCTGCAATTCGAGCGTGATGTCGCAACCGCCGATCAACTCCCCGTTGATGAACAATTGCGGAAACGTGGGCCAGTTCGAGTAACGCGGAAGGTTGGCGCGGATGTCCGGATCTTCCAGCACATTGACCGACGCGAACTGCGCACCACAGGATTTCAACGCCTGCGCCGTGCGCTGCGAAAACCCGCACATTGGAAACTGCGGTGTTCCTTTCATGAACAACACGATGGGATGGTTATGGATGGTGTGACGAATGCGTTCTTCAATGTCCATGACGATGTTGCCTTGATGAAAACGATGGCGCCGCGGCGCAATGCGTCATTGTAACAGCAGCGCGCGCGTGGCCTAGCGAGGTTGCGTTTGGCTTATACTCGCCACCCCTCAAGCCCACCGCCAGGAGCTGCGCATGACCATCGAACTTCCCGCCCTGCCCTACGCACGCGACGCGCTCGCGCCGCACATTTCCGCGGAAACGCTGGATTACCACTACGGCAAGCATCATCAGGCCTACGTCACCAATCTCAACAATCTGATCAAGGGTACTGAATTCGAGAACGCCGACCTCGAAACCATCGTGAAGAAATCCCAGGGTGGCGTGTTCAACAACGCAGCCCAGGTGTGGAATCACACCTTCTACTGGAATTCGCTCTCGCCCAAGGGCGGCGGCGAACCGTCCGGCAAGCTCGCCGATGCCATCGTCAAGGCCTTCGGCAGCGTCGCCCAGTTCAAGGAAGAATTCACCAAAACCGCCGTCGGCACCTTCGGCTCTGGCTGGGCGTGGCTGGTGCAGCGCGCGGACGGCAGCCTTGGTCTGGTTTCGACCAGCAACGCGGCGACGCCGATCACCGGCAGCGACCGCCCGCTCCTGACATGCGATGTGTGGGAACACGCCTACTACGTCGACTATCGCAACGCGCGTCCGAAATACGTCGAAGCGTTCTGGAATCTGGTCAATTGGGAGTTCGCGGCGAGCAACCTCGGCTGACCCTGCCCGGGTAACTCGATCGCCAACGGCAAGAAGCGGGTGTGACCTACGCAGCCCGGATCGACTGTTGCGCCAGACGCCAGGCGTTTGGCGTACTGCCCGTCCAGCGCCGTACAGCTCGATTGAATACGCTGGGTTCAGCATAACCGAGCGCTTGACTGATCTCGGCCAAGGGCCGGTCCGTCTGCCCCAGTGCGCTCAGTGCCGCCGTACGCCGCACTTCATCGAGCAACCCCGAAAAACTCAAACCCTGAGCTTGCATTCGTCGCGCCAAAGTGCGCTCCGTCAACCCCAGTGCACGCGCCGCTAGGGCACGACTCGGCAGTTGGCTCTGCAACTGAGTCACCATCCAGTCGCGCAGCACTTGCACCAACTCCATCCGTGTTGACAGGGCCATCAGGCGCGCACGAGCGTGCTCGTGGTGTGCTTGCGCCAGCAATGCATCGGCCTGGGGTAGAGGTGCGTCGAGCAACGCGTTGGGCAGCAGCACTCCGCTGAAAGCCTGTTCGAACTCCACGGGACATCGAAACACCTCGCGATAACCTGCAGGTGGCCCTACGCGAGCCTGACTGAACTGCACCGACTGTGGTCGCAACGCAGCGCCCGTAACCCAACGTGCGAATACCACTACCGCAGCCAATACCGCTTCGATCTGGTGAGGGCTGAAGGCCAGCATTCCTTGACGCGGGTGGTAGATCACCCAGCAGGCATCGGGGCCAGCGATCGTCTGAAACCGCCCTCCGTCGCTGATCAGTCGCTGATACTGCTGCACGAGAATCAAAGCCTGCCGCAACGTCGATGCCGACTGCAGCAGGTAGCTCACCACGTTGAAACTCGCCGGCCCCACGCTCGCGCCAGCCTTGAGACCAAAACTCGCATCCCGCGTGCACTGTATGGCTGCGTGCCACAGTCGGGTGATGTGATCGATGGGCCAGCGCTCGGCATGCAGCTCCCTGTCGGCGATGCCGGCGTGAGCCAGCAACATCTCGCGCGCCACACCCTGCTGCTGCGCTGCCGCCAGCACGGTGTTCACCCAACTGATGGCAACAGTGGCCTGTAAAATCAATTTATTTGGCTCATGAAGTCAATTCGATATCGATGCTATCAGCTATCGTTGGCACCAACCAAACAGCGATCGACAGAGCGTTCGGTGGTCTTCCCGGGAGATGAACCAGTGGCTGCGTTGCAGGCCGATGCATTGGTGGTGGGTGGTGGACTTGCGGGCATCGTCACCGCGCTGGAGCTGTTGCGCGCCGGCAAGCGGGTCGCCGTGATTGATCGCGACACGCCGGAACGTTTCGGCGGACTGGCCTTGTGGGCCTTTGGCGGCATGGCGTTGGTGGGCACGCCGTTGCAGGCGCGGATGAAAATCTCCGACACGCCCGAGCGCGCGCTGGCCGATTGGCGGCGCTTCGGCGAACTGGCGAGCGAGGATGCGTGGCCGCAGGCCTGGGCACGACACTACGTCGAGCGATCACGCACCGAGGTCTACGACTGGCTACTGCATGAAGGCGTGAAGTTCCTGCCTGCGGTGAACTGGGTCGAGCGTGGCCGCTGGGGCGAGGGCAACAGCGTTCCGCGCTACCACGTGATTTGGGGCACCTCGCGCGACATGACGCAACGCCTGATTTCCGCATTGCGTTTGGCGGGCGCCGATGGCCGCCTCACGCTGTTGCATCGCCACCGTGTGACCGCACTGGAGTACAGCAATGGCCGTCTGGACGGCGTGCTTGCGGTAGATGAAACCTGCGGCGCCGACGTGCGCATCCACGCGCCGGTGGTGGTGCTGGCGATGGGAGGCAACAACGGCAGTCATGCGCAAGTGCGCGCCAACTGGCCGAAGGATCGCCCCATGCCGGCAGCCATGCTCAACGGCGCGCATCCCTTCGCCGATGGTCGCCTGCATCATTGGGCGGCCGATCACCTCGGCGCGAGTCTCACTCACGTCGGCGAGATGTGGAACTACGCGGCAGGCTTCCCCCACCCTTACCCACACTTTGATGGCCACGGCCTGTCGACCATCCCATGCAAGTCCGCATTGTGGCTGGATCACAGCGGCCGCCGCATCGGCCCGGAGCCGCTGGTGACCGGCTTCGATACGCACTGGTTGTGTCAGCGCGTCGCCCAGCAGGAAAAACCGTGGACGTGGCACTTGCTCAACTGGCGCATCGCTGCCAAAGAGTTCGCCATCTCCGGCGCCGAGCACAACCAGCGCATTCGCGACAAACAGTTCCCTGCGTTCCTGAAGGAAACGCTGCTGGGCAATCATCGGCTGGTGCGGCAGATGCAAAGCGAGAGTCCGTATTTTCTCGTCGCCGACGATTTCAACGAATTGGCCGCGAAGATGAATGCGCTTACGGCCTCACTCGACATCGACGCAGCACAACTGCAAGCCACGGCAGATGCGTTCGACGCCAACTTCGCGCGCGGCGAGACGTTGGAAAACGACGATCAAATTCGCCGCATCCGACACGCGCGCCAGTGGGGGCCGGATCGCTTGCGCACCTGCAAGCCCGCGCCGTTGCAGCAACGCGGTGCCGGGCCGTTCATCGCCATCCACATGCAGCTCATCACGCGCAAGAGTCTGGGCGGCTTGCAGACCGACCTGCAAAGCCGCGTGCTCGGCGCGCATGGCCGCGCGCTGGACGGCTTGTATTGCGTCGGCGAGGCGGCGGGTTTCGGCGGTGGCGGCGCCAGCGGCAAGCGCTCGCTCGAGGGCACGTTCCTTCCGGGTTGTATCCTCACCGCGCGTGCCGCTGCGCGCTCCATCATTACCGGCAACTGAGGGCTCAGTTATGGAATTCGACTACATCGTCGTTGGCGCAGGCTCCGCAGGCTGCGTGGTCGCCAGCCGTCTGAGCGAGAATCCCGACGTGCGCGTCTGCCTGCTCGAAGCCGGTGGCCCGGACGACAGCGTGTTCATCCGCGCCCCACTCGGTTTCGCCGCCGGTGCCACGGTTAAGATGAATGCCGTGCACTACCACACCGTGCCGCAGCCGGGCTTGAATGGCCGCAAGGGGTTTCAACCGCGAGGTCAGGTGCTCGGCGGCAGCAGCGCGATCAACGCGATGGTTTACTGCCGCGGCCATCGCAGTGACTACGATGGCTGGGCCGCCGAAGGCAATCCGGGTTGGGACTACGCCAGCGTTCTGCCTTATTTCAAAAAAGCCGAAGACAGCGAGTGCTTTGGCGCCACCGACTATCACGGTCGCGGCGGCCCGCTGGGGGTGTCGTATTTGCGCAGTCCGTTTCCCTCCTCGCAGGCATTCTTGCGCGCGTGTGCGGCGCAAGGCATTGCACCCACGCCCGATTACAACGGCGCGCAGCAGGAAGGCTGCTGGCCCGCGCAGGTCACGCAACGCAACGGCGAGCGATGCAGCGCTGCGCGTGCGTATCTCACGCCGAATCTGCAGCGCAGCAATCTCACCATCCTCACCCGCGCGCAGTGTTTGCGCCTGGAATGGCAGGGAAAACGCGCGAGCGGCGTACACATCGTGCGCGGCGGACAGACCAGCCTCGTGAGTGCGCGCCGCGAGATCATTCTCTGCGGCGGCGCCTACGGCTCGCCGCAACTGTTGATGTGCTCGGGCGTGGGCGCGGGCGAGCCGTTGCAGGCGTTGGGTATCCCCGTGGTGCAGCACCTGCCGGGCGTCGGCCAGAATTTACAAGACCACATCACCGCCTCACTCAACTGGAAAGGCACGCGCAGCGATGCCGGATTTGGTCTGTGCCCTTCCGGCGGCATGGCCTTGCTGCGCGGCATTCGCGAGTGGCGCGCGCATCGCACTGGCTGCATCACCAGCAACGTCGCCGAAGCCGGTGCGTTTCTGCGCACCGATGCGAATTTGCACTCAAGCGACATTGAACTGGAATTCATCGTCGCCATCGTCGAAGATCACAGCCGAAAAATGCACTGGGGCCACGGCTTCGGCGTCCACGTGACCCTGGCGCAGCCGCGCAGTCGCGGCGAGGTGCGCTTGACCTGCGCCGATGCGCGCGAATCGCTCGCCATCGATCCGCGCTATTTCAGCGACGCGGACGACATGCCGCGGCTGGTCAAGGGCGTGCAAAAATCGCTCGCGATCATGAACGACGACGCGCTTGCGCCGTGGCGCGGCAGGATGCTCTCGCCCATCCGTGCGGACGATCCGCAAGGCATCGAGCAGGAACTTCGCCGCAGCGCCGATACCGAATACCACCCCGTCGGCACCTGTCGCATGGGGCCCGCCAGCAACCCCGCCGCCGTCGTCGGCGCGGACTTGCGCGTGCACGGCGTCGAGGGCCTACGCGTGGCCGATGCGTCCATCATGCCGCGCATCACCACCGGCAACACCAATGCGCCCAGCATCATGATCGGCGAGAAATGCGCCGATCTGCTGCGCAACTGATTTTCAAGGACACGCCATGTCGCCCACGCATTCATCTGCCCACACTTCCGCCGCACTCGCGCAGGTGAGCGCATGAACGGCGCTCAGGCGCTGCTGCGCACCTTGGCCGACGCGGGCGTCGAGGTCTGCTTCACCAACCCCGGCACCAGCGAGATGCACTTCGTCGCCGCGCTCGACAGCGAGCCACGCATGCGCGCCGTGCTCGCTCTGTTCGAGGGCGTCGCCACCGGCGCCGCCGATGGCTACGCGCGCATGGCCGACAAACCCGCTGCGACCTTGCTGCATCTTGGCTGCGGCTTGGGCAACGGCCTTGCCAACTTGCACAACGCGCGCAAGGGCAAGGTGCCGATCGTCAACATTGTCGGCGATCACGCCACCACGCACACGCGCTACGATGCGCAACTCCAATCCGACATCGAAACCGTCGCGCGCAACGTTTCGCCCGGCTTCGTGCGCACCAGCACCAGCACCGCGCAATTAAGCCGCGATGCCATCGACGCCGTGCAGGCGGCACGCGGGCTGCCGGGGCAAGTGGCCACGCTGATTCTGCCGGCGGACGTATCCTGGGGCGAAGGCGCACAGCCCTGCCCTGCTCCCGTTTACGCATCGGCGCCCGCCGCCGATGACGCTGCGGTTCACGCCATCGCCGAGGTCATCCGCCGCGGCGGCAAGGTGGCGCTGCTGCTCGGCGGGCAGGCGCTGCGCGAGGCGGCGCTGCTGGAGGCAGCGCGCATTGCCGCGCACTCCGGCGTGAAGTTGCTGGCCGAGGTTTTTCCCACTCGTTTGACGCGCGGCGCCGGGCTGCCACAGGTCGAGCGCATCGCCTACTTGGCCGAAATGGCCAGCCTGCAATTGGCCGACATCACGCATCTCATTCTTGTCGATGCCAAGGCTCCGGTGTCCTTTTTCGCCTACCCCGGCAAGCCGAGTTACCTCGTACCCGAAGGCTGCGCCGTGCATACGCTGGCTGCACCCGAACACGACGCGCTGGCGAGCCTGGAAAAACTCGCCACAGCCTTGAGCGCCACGCACACCACGCCGCAATTTCAGCCACCCGTGCGCCCCACTCGCCCGCGCGGGCGGCTCACCGCACCCAAGGTCTGCAAGGCCGTCGGCCATCTGCTGCCAAACAACGCCATCGTGATCGACGAGGCCATCACCTCCGGCCTGATGCTCGGCGCGATGACCGCCGGTTGCCCGCGCCATGACCTCATCACCTTGACCGGCGGCGCCATCGGCCAGGGCCTGCCCAACGCCGTTGGCGCGGCCATCGCCTGCCCGGATCGCCCGGTGATCGCGCTGATTGGCGACGGCACCGCCATGTATACCCTGCAAGCATTGTGGAGCATGGCGCGCGAAAAACTCAACGTCACCAGCATCATTTTCAACAACGCGAGCTACTCGGTGCTCAACGTCGAGCTTGAGCGCGTGGGTGCGGGCGCAGGCGGGCCCAAGGCGCACGCGCAACTCGATCTGGACGGCCCGCGCCTGAATTTCGCGCGCTTGGCACAAGGCATGGGCGTACACGCCGTGCGCGCCAGCACGGCGGAAGAATTCACCCAAGCGCTGGAATACGCGCTTGCCAACCCCGGCCCGCACCTGATCGAAGCGCTGGTGCCCGAATCGCTCAGCGGCGCCAAGCGCAAAATGCTGCCTTGGCTGCTGCGCTCACTGCCGCATCTGCCACGTGCGATGGCGCAGGCGCTCAAGCGCAAGATCGCGCCGTAGCTTACCGAGAGCGAGAGTGCGGCGAACGTGGCTCCGCACCCCGCGATCGATCGATCGTTCGTTTGCCCGCTCGCCGTTTCACGTCGGCGCGCGCGGGGTTCAGGCATGACGTCGCATGCCGGCGCTACCAGCAGGAGCCGTTGCTGGCGCCGCCGGTGTAGTCTTTCTTGCCGGTATTGTCGATGCTGAGAATCAGACATGCATCGCTGGCCTGCGTGCCAACCGGCGTGGCGCTCAGCTTGTAGCTTTGCGTGCTACCTGTTGCCCCGTTGGCAAGCGCTACGTTGTAGTAGCCCTTCTCCGATGCGCTCGAACTGAGCCCGAGATCGGCGAGAGATGTCGTGTATTTGTTGAATGTCGTGAAGTAGCGCTCCTCGCCCGCAGACACCCGCATCAGCAGCTCGCGACCATCCGCACGCCGCGTGCGCTGGATTTGCTTGACGTAACTCGGATAGGCGATCGTCGCCAGAATCGCGATGATCGCCACGACGATCATCATCTCGATCAAGGTGAATCCGTTGCTCCGTGTGTGCTTCATCGCAATTCCTCGCCAAAATGACAGCGCGCGAACCGGTGCGGGTGCTGTCGTTCGATCACAATGCATCGGTCGTCGTGCGCCATGCGCGGCGGCGCCAGTACGCATCGCTGATGACGAGGTTGCCAATTCCCGGCACGATCACAGACCCTCCGCCTGCCACCGTCATCATCGACGGCGCACCCGTGGTCGGCGGCGAGTTGACCTGCGTGCCCACCACTTGCGTCGAGCCTCCCGGCAAAGGCGATCCACCACCAACCGGCGGCGGGCCCGCCGGCGGCCCACCGCTGGCCGCATCGACGATCATCACCCCGCCCTTGATGGACGGGTCGCAGGGATCGTTGCCGGCCGGAATCAGCGACGTCAGCACCGCGCGATTCGAGTTGATCAATCGCCCGGCGCGCAGCACATTGCGCTCGCCCGGAACCTTGTCGAGATTGAAGTACCATCCCTTGTTGGCGACCGGCACCGGGTTGCCCGTGAGGCTGCGATTGTTGGTCGCCGCATCGATCGTCAACGTCTGCTTGACCAGATCGGCAACTTTGGCCGGGTAGTTCGACGCTTTTTTGCCGAATTCGCGAATGCCGTAATACGTCTGTGTGGGCATCGAGGCGATATCGCGATCCTTGGCGCCGAGATACTTGCCCGTGCCGAACACGACGATCACGCCCTGCGTCGCCGTGTCCGGAAATATCTGAGGCATCGACGTGATCGGCTGCGCGCCATTGGTTGCGGGGGAGAAGATTTGATCGACCGTGCTCAGGTCGGTCAGATCGAAGCGCCACAGGTTGCCGACCAAATCGCCCGCGATCGCGAAATCCGCCATCTGATCGCGACCATAGCTGCCGACGGATGCGGTCGACAGCCCGTAGCTCGTGATGCTGGCGGGCGTCTTGAGCTCCGCAATGACCGAACCGTTGCCGGCATCGAGCACGAACAACGAACTGACTTTCAGGCTCGCCGCAGGCAGCGAACTGGTCGGATCGGTGTTGTCGGTGCTCGGATCCTGAAAATAACCGGCCGGCACCAGCACTACCCACTTGCCGTTGCGCAGGCGCACGATGTTGGGCTGGCCGAAGGTATAACCGAGGTTGTTGGCGCTCGAGCCGACGTAATTCGAAAACTCCCACTTCACGCGCGTACCTGCCGTGTTTTCGTTGACGGCATCCGGATCGGTCACGTCGAGCGCATAGACGCCACGCCCGCCCATGCGTAAGGTTCCCACCAGCAGCGTGCGCCACTGCCCGCCAGTGAAGACATCCTGAATTTCCGGCGAGTTGTCGACGAAGGATTGGAATTTGTACGGCGAGGCCGTCAGCTTGTTGAGGTTCTGCGACACCGCATACGGCACGTACGCCCATAACTCGTTGCCGTTGTTCGCATCGAAGGCGTGCAGCATGCCGTCGTTCGCACCGACGTACAGCACGGCACGATTGTTGCGGTTGTCGGAGGCGAACTTCTCATAGGTATTACCCGCCGCGGCAGCGGTGGCTTCCGGCGAACTGGCGGGAAAAATGTCGCGATAGCCCGACGACGGCAACGAATGGTAGATCGCCGACGAGTTGATGACGGCGCCGAGCAACGAGGTGCGCGCACGGAACTGCGGCGTGGAACCCGCCGCCTCCTGGGTTCGATCGCCGCGGATGTAATCCAGTCGCTTGGAGCCCGAACCGTCGCAACCGCCGGTCGTTCCCGACGGGCTTGCGCACGCCGTACCGGAAGCGGGATTCTGGTTCAGCCACACCTGCTGCTGATTCGACAGGGAACCCCATGCAAAGGGTACGCCGGTGCCGGATGCCGAACTCGACGTGAGAATCTGGCGTGAGGCCGGGGTACGACCCGTGCCGGCGTTAGTGCCCGTCGACGCACAATTTCCACCGGTCAGAATGCACCCTGCATCCCATAGCGCGGTACCGAGCGTGCCATTGGCGAGCGGCTTCTTTGCAACGACATTACCCATCCAGTTCGACGTGTCGTAGCCGGTGCTGTACGCCAAGGACCCGGCCGTCATCACGCTGGAGCTGACGCTCATCGCCGAGGACGAATTGCGTCGCAACGAAATGGAGTTGAGGATGTCCGACAGCGCTTTGACGAGTTCTTGCGGATTTTGCGCACTGAAGTAGTCGCCACGGCTGTTGACAGCCGCGTGCCAACTGTCGTCGGCCTTGGTTGCGGCCGTGCCGATCGCCGGCCACGCGTTGGCACCGGTACGCAAACCGAGCAGGGTCGCATCGCTGAACGGCAAGGTGCCGGAAACGCCGAGACCGACCATGTACTGGACCAGGTGCTGCCAAATCGCCGGATCGTTTGCCGGGTTGAAGTAGACCTCGTCATCGTCGAAGGGATTCAACGGCAACGCACGCACGGTCGTATCGGTCACCCCGGTAGTCGTATCGGCGAGATAAGGCGGCACGCGGTTTTTCAAATCCGGACGCAAATCGGTCGCCCAGTAATAAAACGCCGTTGCCGCCAACGAGCTGTCGAGCTTTGGTTTGTAGACGTTGGCGTAGCTCTTGTTCGGATCGTAGGTGCGCGTGGCCACGGGCGACGCACCCGAATCGTCGAGTGGAAGCGCCCCGCTCGTTCCCGTGTTGGGCGTCGACAACGGCGCGGCGACGGTGTTGGTCCAATAGCCGTCGGTCACGACCATGCTGTAGTTCTGCCGGCAAGCCAGTTCCATGCCGCCACCTGCCATGCTTGCGATCGGTTCCCAATACGGATTGTAGACGCCGTTCGTGCCGGTGCCCTTGCCGTTCGAATACCCGCTGCTGAAGAACTTGCCGACGCGTTGTACGGATTCAATCGTTGGCGTCGAATTGGCCGTCGGCATTTTGTACAGCCAGTCGAAGAAGCTGGCGCGCTGCGTCCCTGTAAACGTGGCTATCTTGGTCGAATCGCCCAACTTGTTCTGATTGAAATTCTGCCAGGCGATGCGGATTTTGTCCCCGACCTGGACGAAGGCCATCGCCACCGAGGTGCGCGCCATCAAATTGCGTGTGCGGTAGTACGAATACCAGTTGGCGAATTTTTGCCGCAGTGCCGTGTCGCTACCGACGGTTTTCCGCACGCAACCGGTGTTGCTGTTCGCGAGTGGGCATTCGTACCAGAAGCCCTCGTTGGTTGGCGGACAATTGGCGGCGCTTTTGTTGCCCGCCTGATTTGCCGTCGGCGGCGTACCGCTGTTGTCGTCAACGACGAAACCCGAGCAAAACGCGTTGCTCAGATTGACCTGACGAGGTGAGCTGCAAGAAGGGCTGGCAGAGGATGGCCAATTCGCACAAAAACCGTCGCCCCACGCCGATACGTAGTTGGAATTCGGGAACAGGGAGCCATCCGGCTTCGGTGGCGGTGGATAATCCTTGCTCGGATCGAAATAGACTTTGTTGGTCGTCGACGAGTAGTAGTACTGGTTCGTGTAGTTGGCATACAAGCCATCCGGCAGCGAGGTCGATGCCATCGAACCGGAATCGTCGAAGGTCAGCATGACGTTCGGTGCGACCGAGGTGCTGTTGACGACCGGCGTCTGACTCAAATCGACCGGATCGGCTACTGCAGGCGATATCCCCGCCAAAACAGTAACCGATGCGGCGATGGCGATGCGCGCGAATCCGCGACGAATGAATGATCGAATGGGCATGTTACGCCTCCTTCCTCAGTTGCTCTTTGACGCAAACGTGCTTTCGATCGCACGCATCGCCGCATCGCTGCCGCCGACGCTGCGCGCCGTGATGCGATACAAATGCTTGGTGACGTTGCCGGCCCCGGCTCCCTCGTCGGCGTCGATGCCGATCTGGGTGAAGCTGCCCGCGCCCGGCGGGCGCTCGATGCCGACATCCTCGATCAGGTACACCGGATTGCGGCTCAGATTGCCACTTTCGCTGCCGCTGCCGAGTGCGGTCAAATCCTTGGTGGCGTACGTCTGCGCGCCATCCGTAACCCAACTCGTCGCATTGCGGAACGCTTCAACTTTCGCGATCGGGCTTTTCGGATTGAACGAATAGCAGTTGAACAGGCCCGCCGTGCCGCAAACGTTGAACGGCAGGTTGGCTTCGCTCGCATCCCACAATCGCGTCTCGCCTTCGCGCAAGGCGCTTTCCGCACCGCCATGCGCCAAGTGCGCGCTGCGCATGCCGCCGGTCATGCGCTCCTGCTGGATCGACGAGCCGATGGCCGCCAACGCAATCACCGTGAGCAGGATCAGAAACACCAGCGAGACGAACAGCACCGCGCCACGCGCACGCCACGCGGCGATCGGATTCGGCAAACGGGAAGGTGCAAACATGACGATACGCCTCGATCAGGGAAGGTAATTGCGCACGGTCACGAGCGCACGAAATTCGCGCCGGAACATGCTGCCCTTCGGCAACCCCGAAGGCAGCGTCGCTGTCGGCGTCTGCGCGGTCGTGCCGGACAGGCTGTAGAAAAATTTTTCTTCTTCAGCGCTGACGCCCAAGTCGTCGACGGTATTGAGCAGAAGAAACACTTCGATGCTCTTGACGGCACGCCACAGACAACCGGCCTCGACCGTGGCCGCCTGATCGAACCCCGGCGGCGCGGGCGGGCATGTCAGCCCGAGCGTGTTGTTGTTGACTTCGTCGGCGGCAAGGAAATAAGTCGCGCCGCTCATGGCTTCGACGCCATAGCGAAAATCCAGGCGTTCGACGCCATCGACGATCGCATCCGTCGTGCCAATGCCGGCCGCCCCACCGTTGACGCGCCGTATCAGCGAACTGAGCTTGCGACCGGGTTTCACCGGGTCGTCCTGAATCGCGAGATAGTAGGTGACGGTGCGGAAATCCCGGGTGAAGTTGAACAAGCGCGCATCGCCCGTCGCATCGAGGGCAGCGACTTTGGTGTCGTCGAAATTGTTCGCGGGCGTGAACGTGGCCGTGCCGCTTCCCGCCAACACCGTTCCGGCCACGATGCGCGAACTCGAGCAATCCGCCAGCAAGGCCAGGTCGCCATTGCCGAAATTGAGCGGATTGGACGCAGGAACGGCGACATCGAGCGAGGCGAGATAATTGCCATTGCGTACTTGATTGGTGATCGACCAGCCCTGCGCCCGCACCGCACGCACGGTCAACACGTCGGCGGCTGCCGCGCGTTGATTGTTGCTGGTCCCGATCGCGGGTAGCGATGCGGCGGCAGGGATCGTCGGCGTGCAGGTGTTCGCCGGGCATTCGTATCCCTGCAGGAAATAGCGCGGCGTGAGCGGGTATGGCGTGTTCGCGCTCCAGCCGGTGGGCGGCAATGGCGTACCCCAGTCCGGCAGGGTGAGCGTCTTGGCGTACACCATTGGCGCTCGCAATGTGTCCTGATACGAATGTGCCGAGCCGCTGGCCAATTGGCCGGCACCGCCGGAATTGGTGCAGTACTGGCCGTTCGCCGCACGCAGGTCGTCGACGATGCGCGTCATGGCGGCACGCCCATTCTCCTGCAGCCGCGCCAAGGCGTTCTGTGCCTGATTGACCCGACCGACGTTGCCGAACAGGCTGATGATGCCGATCGCCAGCAGCAAGCCCAGCGTCATGGCGATCATCACTTCGATCAGGCTGAAGCCGCGGCTATCGCAATGATTTGCCGCATGACTCAAGCCCGCTGTCATCGATTTCGACGTGTTCATGGCTGGAACGCCCACGTCAACTTGTACGCCTTGGACTCGGTGCCGGCTTCGAGTTGCGCCTCGTTCCAGGCGAGATTCATCACGCAGGTGCCGTGATAGGGGCGACGGCGCAACAAATCGCCCGAGGTCGTGGCCACGCCGGGCGATTTCGTGCAGGCGATGGTCCCGCTGCCATTCGGCAGGAACTGCGCCAGTTGGCTATCGAACGCTGCTTGATCGCGCTGCGCGACCTGCGCCGGCGAGCACCCAGCGATCGTGTTGCAAGGCAAGCTCGTTGCGCCACTCGGGTAGCTGGCCGTGTAGTTGCCGCCCCACACACCGGCAATGTTGCCGCGCATCCGATCCGCCATGGCCCCGGCAATGAAGTTCGCCTGAGTGCGCAGATACGCCGAGTGATTGGTCTTGACCGACAGCGCCGTCAATCCGGCCATGCCG
>Ga0208826_1000925_pt1 | contig 27336 bp, 23 predicted proteins | sample AD_UKC115_MetaG_FD_184451 | JGI IMG/M metagenome (GOLD analysis project Ga0208826, IMG submission 184451) | Active sludge microbial communities of municipal wastewater-treating anaerobic digesters from Hong Kong - AD_UKC115_MetaG (SPAdes)... | ecosystem: Engineered > Bioreactor > Anaerobic >...
CATCGTAACGCAGAGCGAAGGGCAAAACACATGGGTAAGCTCCGGCCTGGTTGATATTTCGGAGTTTCCCGGAACTATTTATCTCGGGTTCAAGTACTCTGGAGGAGGTTCTATTGGCCAAACCACCGCCTTTAGGGTTGATGACGTTAATGTTTTTACACAGCAGTAAAATTATTTAGCTGTTACTTTGGTACTCGAAGGCCAACCGGATTATCGGTTGGCCTTTACTTTAACCCACAAATTCTAAGATAAAGTATAAAGTGGTTTCAAGACTTGTCCGCCTCCCGGCGGAACTTGTCCGCTTACTGGCGTAACTTGTCTGGTGGTTTAAGCCCCGAAGGGGCGCAATAAGTAGCAAGGGGCGCAGCCCCTTGTATAGAGCGAACAATTTTTACAAGCCCTGAAGGGGCGGAATAGTTTTGAAATTAAAAGTGTGGAGAGGGTGTGTTGGCGAGACAAGTAGCAGCTTTCCCAAAGAGCTGTTTAGAACCGTTACATCGCCTTGGCAGAATTCTGGTAAAGAGCCAGCTAAGCGTTCTTTCTTGTCTTGATACAAGAAAGAACCAAAGAAAATCAAGGCTGAAAAGCCCGACCCGATGGGTTCCCCGGGGGCGGAACTGCCACGCGGCACAACTCGCCCTGCCTGCGGCGTGGCTCAAACAGTGCCGCTTGGGCATTCCCGCGCTACGTTCCGCCCCCGACCCATTTGCGGGTCTGGCATTTATGCCGTTTTACTTATACCAGTAACGTTCAACGATTCCCGCCTTTCCGAGCACCGCTGAGAATATCTTTCCCCGGTAGGGCTGAAGAAAAGGGTAAAGGGTAATACAAGGATAAAGGTTAAAGGATAAAGGATAAAAAAAATTCAAGCAGGTTTCCAGAACTTGTCCGCCTACCGGCGGATTCCAGAACTTGTCCGCCTACTGGCGGATTCCGGATTTACGAACTTGTCCGCCTACTGGCGGAACTTGTCCGGCTCCTGACGGATTCCGTAAACTGTCCATCAGCTAATGGGTTTATCCTTAAAGGTTGACGGCTAACATCTCACCGATTGGCCTAGGTACGTCGCTTTCAAAAAAAAGTTATCAACAAAATGCAAAAAAGTGGGTAAAAGTGGATAAAAGTGGTAAAGTATTGTATATTTTTACCATTTAAATGCCAGCTGGAAATGTCCTCATTCATCGGAGACTACGAGTGTAAGGTTGACGAAAAGGGTAGAATACTCTTTCCTGCATCGCTACGCAAGCAGGTCAAATCTGCGCTGCCCGACCAGTTTGTTGTGAAGAAGGATATTTACGAAGATTGCCTTACGCTCTACACCATGGAGGAGTGGCAGCGGCAAAACGAAATAATAAGGACGAACACCAACCCTTACAACCGGGAGCACAACGCTTTTCTTCGGGAGTTTTTCAGGGGAACAGCTGAAATCACGCTCGATTCAAGTGGTAGGCTATTGCTACCAAAGCGACTGCTCGATATGATTGGAGTGGTACGCGACGTCGTGCTGGCGGGTATGGACGGAAAGGTGGAGGTTTGGGCAAAGGAAAAGTACGAAGGCATACGGCTCGAGTCTGTTCAGTTTGCCAGTCTGGCCGAAAAAATTTTAGGTTCAACAACCATAAGGGATGAGAAATGACCTACCATGTACCGGTTCTGCTTGCCGAAAGCATAGAGGGTCTTAACATCAGACCCGATGGCACGTACGTTGACCTCACTTATGGCGGGGGTGGCCATTCTCGCCACATACTTGAGCGCCTTGGGAAAAAAGGAAAGCTTTACGCTTTCGATCAGGATGAGGATGCCCTTACAAACGCTTCAGATGATAAACGGTTTACCCTAATCAGGGGAAACTTCAAGTACTTTAGGAACTTTCTACGGTACTATAATGTCGCTAAAGTTGACGGTATTCTGGCCGATTTGGGAGTTTCATCGTTTCACCTGGATACTCCCGAACGCGGATTTTCGTTCCGATTCGAGGGACCATTGGATATGCGCATGAACAAGCGGGCCTCACTTACGGCAAAAAAAGTGGTGAACAGCTATAGCATCGAGGAGTTAAGCCTGATTTTTAACCAGCTTGGTGAGTTACCTGATGGTAGGCGTTATGCCCAGGCCATATACGATGGACGTAAGGTAAAGCAGCTGGAAACCATCGAAGAGCTTACACAAATTTTGAAACCGCTTGTTCCAGCTAAACTTCAAAATAAGGTTTTGGCCAAAATCTTTCAGGCTTTGCGGATTGAGGTAAACCATGAGCTGGATGCGCTTAAATTAATGTTGGTTGGCTCTGCTAAATGTCTCGGGAGAGAAGGGCGGTTGGTGGTTATTTCGTACCACTCGCTGGAGGACCGCCTGGTAAAAAACTTTCTCAAGTTTGGCAATTTTGAGGGAGAGGATAGACCCGATTTAATGGGTAACAGGGTTGTCCCCTTTGAGCAGGTGAACCGGAAGGTAATTGTTCCCTCGTTCGATGAGATTTCTGCTAACAATAGAGCGCGTAGCGCCAAGTTAAGAATAGGAAGAAGGCTATGAGTGTAAGTGGCGAAACTGAAGAATTTGTTGACATTCAACCTGAAAAACCCAGGGAAAAGAAGGGTTATCGGTTTAAGGACTTTTTAAGTGGGCGGATTCTCACCCATGAGAATGTTTCGTCACAGCTGCCCTACATACTTTTTTTGGTTCTCCTTGCCGTAATCTACATAGGCAATAGCTACCGGAATAACCAGCTGTTGCGAAACGAGCAAAAAATTAAAAATGAAGTAAAAAACCTCAGGGCAGAATCCATTACAACTGCGGCCAAGTACATGTCAGTAAGCCGTCAGTCGGAGGTGGTAAAACTTGTTGAAATTAAGGGGCTGGGGCTTGAGGAGTCCACCATCCCCCCTAAAAAAATTGATTAGCCAAAAGTAGCCTGCAGGTATGTCGATTAAGAAGGACATAGTAACCCGAATTACAGTAGTTTACATTCTATTCGCACTGCTGGGCGTTGGTATTTTTGTTAAAATCATCTACATACAATTTGTTGAGGGGTCGAAGCTTAGGGAAAAGGCCAAAGCCATAACCTACAGGGATATTATTGTGGAACCTAACCGGGGTGATATTCTGGCATCGGACGGGAGAGTGCTGGCCACTTCTGTTCCCTACTACGATATTCGGATGGATTTGGCAGCCAGTGGGTTGTCCGATCAGGTATTTTTCTCAAATATTGATTCTCTGGCTATTTGCCTATCCCGATTTTTTGGTGATCGTTCAAAATACGCATATCGTTCGGAGCTGGTTAACGCTCGCAAGTATGCCCATAACAAGCGATTCTACCCAATTGCCCCGCGCAGGGTGAACTACATGGAGCTGCAAACTATAAAAACATTTCCGTTGTTTCGACTGGGTGAAAATAAAGGTGGGTTTATCGCAGTTCAGGCTAACCGGCGAATTCTGCCACACTCCAAAATGGCTGCACGCACCATAGGAGGTGTCAACCAGACTGGTGTTGCCGTAGGCATTGAGGGAGCATTCGACTATGCACTTAAGGGTAAGGCAGGGCTTAAGGTGCATGAACGTATTCCTGGGAATAGTTGGGTTGAGGTGAAAAGTATGAACCAGATAGACCCGGAGGATGGTTGTGATGTGGTTACCACCATTGATGTTGCCCTACAGGATGTTGCTGAAGCGGCACTTCGTAAACACCTTGGAAATCACGATGCCGACCATGGTTGCGCTGTTCTCATGGAGGTATCAACCGGCGATATTAAGGCAATTGCAAATCTTAAGCGCAACGAGGATGGTACCTACTCTGAGGTTTACAACTACGCCATTGGCGAAAGTACTGAGCCCGGCTCCACCATTAAAATAGCTACCCTCATTAACCTGCTGGAAGATGGCTTTGTTGAATTGAACGATACGGTTAACACCGGCAACGGCAAGTTGCGGATGTACGACCGCATAATTACCGACAGCAAGGAGGGGGGGCATGGTAAAATTTCGGTTAAGGAGGTGTTTGAAGTTTCATCAAACGTTGGAGTGGCCAAGCTGGTTACCAAGTACTATAGGGGAAAGGAAAGTCATTATGTTGACAGGCTCTACTCCATGAAGCTCAACCAACCCTTAGGAATTGGCATTCCGGGCGAGGCTAGCCCACAGATCAAGTACCCCACCGACAGGTACTGGTCGGGGATGTCGTTACCAATGATGAGCATAGGGTACGAGCTCAAGCTTACACCGCTTCAAATTCTTACCTTTTACAATGCTATTGCCAACGACGGGAGAATGGTTAAGCCAAGGCTGGTTAAGTCGCTAGAGCGACACGGAATGGTTGTACAAACCTTCTCGCCCGAAGTTATCAACCCCTCCATTTGCAGCAGGTCAACCCTCCGAAAGGTGAACGAGGTGCTGGAAGGGGTAGTTGAGAGCGGCACTGCCCAGAATCTTAAAAGTACTCCCTATAAAATTGCAGGCAAAACGGGAACAGCACAGCTTGCCAAGGGGCGAAGGGGCTACAAAATTGGCGGTAGCGTTAGCTATCAGGCATCGTTTGTGGGTTATTTTCCTTCGGACAAGCCTAGATATTCCTGCATAGTAGTGGTTAACGCACCTTCGCAGAATATCTACTATGGAAACCTGGTTGCCGGGCCAATATTTAAAGAAATTTCCGACAAGGTGTATGCTACCACCCCCGATTGGTTCAGGGAGATTGATAACGGTGGAAGCCTAAAGGAGCTCCCCGAATCTAAATCAACCCGATTGGTAATGCTAAAGGAAATATTGAAGCAGCTCGATGTGCCTTATCAAATTGCTAACAGTAAAGCTGAATGGGTTTCAACCAAACGCGATAGCAACGAGATTGCGCTTAACACGCTTAGTTTTTCATCAAAAGCTGTTCCGTCGGTTGTTGGGATGGGGCTTAGGGATGCAATTTTTCTTCTCGAAAACACCGGGTTGCATGTTAGCTTTAACGGGAGGGGTACTGTTCGTTCGCAATCCATTGCCCCGGGAACAGCCATTAAGCGGGGAAGCAACATCAACCTTGAACTTAGTATGAGCAATTAGAATTTATATATCATGGCAGTAGGCTTAACTAAAATATTACCAAAAGCGCTTGTCAACGAAGTAGTTGGAAACCCCGATATCGAGGTGGAACAGCTAACCTTCAACTCGAGGGTTGCCGGGGCCAACTCTTGCTTTTTTGCCATAAGGGGAACTCAGGCTGATGGGCACCGGTTCATCCCTCAAGCAGTCGAAAACGGGGCTTCAGCTATTGTGTGCGAAGCAATGCCCGTTAGCTTTGCCCCAAATGTAACATACGTTAGGGTTTCGGATTCCTCGGAAGCCCTGGGGCTAATGGCTTCTGCATTCTACGGTAACCCGTCGTCGAACCTTAAGCTGGTAGGTGTTACCGGAACCAATGGTAAAACCACCACGGCAACTCTACTTTACCGAATTGTTGGGATGCTGGGATTTAAGGCAGGCTTGCTCTCAACAGTGGTGAACCAAGTGGTAGACGAGCAAATACCCACAACGCATACAACTCCCGACCCAATTGAATTGAACAGGTTACTACGCCGTATGGTTGATGCGGGGTGTAGCTACTGCTTCATGGAGGTGAGCTCACATGCCGTTGTGCAGAAAAGGATTGCCGGCCTTACTTTTGCCGGCGGAATATTCACCAACATTACCCACGATCATCTCGACTACCATAAAACATTTGACGAGTACATCAGGGCTAAAAAAATGTTCTTCGATCAGCTGCCTTCCGAATCATTTGCCCTGGTTAATGCCGACGATCGGAATGGAATGGTCATGGTTCAGAACACCAAAGCCAAAGTCTCTACTTACGCCCTTCACTCCATTGCCGATTTCCGCTGCAGGGTGGTTGAAAGCCACTTCGATGGAATGCTGCTGAATATGGATGGGCTGGAGGTTTGGACCCGGCTTATCGGTGAGTTTAACGCCTATAACCTGCTGGCTATTTATGCCTCGCTTTTGCTACTTGGGTTTGACAAAACCGATGTATTGCTCCAGCTAAGCATGGTTAATTCGGTTAGCGGCCGCTTTGAGTATGTTAGCTCAAGTGGCGGTATCACCGCAGTGGTGGACTATGCCCACACCCCCGATGCTCTGGTTAACGTAATTGAAACTATAAAAAAGATTAAGAGTAGCGGACAACGGCTTATAACGGTGGTCGGGGCTGGTGGAAACCGCGATAAGACTAAGAGACCTGTCATGGCAAGAGTGGCTGTTCAGAACAGCGACTTGGTCATTCTTACTTCCGATAATCCCCGTTTTGAGGAGCCCGAGGATATTATTAATGATATGAAGGCCGGTGTTGATGAGGAGTTTACCAAGAAGCTAGTTACCATTGTAGATAGACATGAAGCCATCAGGACGGCATGCCTGCTGGCCAACAAGGAAGACATCATTCTGGTTGCAGGCAAAGGCCATGAAAACTACCAGGAGGTTAAAGGGGTAAAGCACCACTTTGACGATAAGGAAGTTTTAGCTGAAATATTTAACGAGCTGCATATATGATTTACTACCTGGTACAGTACATTCAAAAGCAATTCGATTTCCCCGGAGCCGGTCTTTTCCGCTACATTTCGTTCCGCTCGGCCCTGGCTTTTATCCTGTCCCTTCTTTTTGCCCTTTTCATTGGCAAGCGAATCATCAGGTACCTGCAACGAAAGCAGATTGGTGAGGAGATACGCAACCTTGGGCTTGAGGGGCAGCTGCAGAAAAAGGGAACACCCACCATGGGGGGAATCATCGTCATTGCTGCCACCCTGATCTCGGTTCTGCTTTTTGCCGATCTCCTTAACATTTACATCATCATAATGCTGGTGACCACCGTTTGGATGGGTGCAGTTGGCTTTACCGACGACTATATCAAAGTATTCCTGAAAAACAAGGATGGCCTTTCGGGTAAGTTCAAAATTTTAGGACAAGTTCTACTAGGGCTATTTGTTGGTCTCACTATGTGGCTCAGCCCCGACATTATGATTCGCGACCATGTAAGACCAAATATTCAAAGCGAAGTGGTGGTTACCTCGGAGTACTCCGGTTCGGAACCCGTTAGCGTTAGTAAGGGCAAAAAAACAACCCAAACCACCATACCCTTCTTTAAGAACAACGAGTTTGACTACGCGTACCTAAACCCTTTCAAGGGGAAGTGGCGCGATGCCATCACCTGGACTATCTTCATTGTAGTTGTTATTTTCATTATTACTGCAGTTTCAAATGGCACAAACCTCACCGATGGGCTTGACGGGCTGGCTACTGGCGTTTCGGCAATGAATGCCACCACACTTGGGGTTTTTGCCTACCTCTCGGGTAACGTTATTTACTCTGAGTATCTCAACATCATGTATATACCGCACATTAGTGAGTTGGTTGTTTTCATGAGCGCGCTCATAGGGGCGCTTATTGGATTTCTCTGGTACAACAGCTACCCCGCCCAGGTGTTTATGGGCGATACCGGGAGCCTTACCATAGGTGGCATTATAGCCGTTTATGCCATTGTTGTTCGTAAGGAACTCCTGCTGCCCATACTCTGTGGAATCTTTCTGGTTGAAGCGCTTTCAGTTCTCATCCAGGTCAGCTACTTTAAGGTTACCCGGAAAATTTACGGGGAGGGACGAAGGGTATTTCTCATGTCGCCTCTCCACCACCACTACCAGAAAAAGGGTTATGCCGAACCTAAAATTGTTACCAGGTTTTGGATTATAAGCATGTTGCTAGCTGTTATCACCGTGGTAACTTTAAAAATCAGGTAGCTATATGTGTTTAGCTGGTGCAAATATGGGGCTAAATGGTATCATACGGTATAAAAAGGTTAACGTAGGGAGGATACCCTATAATTGGCTACCGTGGCAGATGGCTGCAGCTAGCCGGAAACGAATGAATACAAATATTTCTTTAAAATGAAGCGAATAGCTATTCTGGGAGGTGGAGAGAGCGGTGCCGGAGCGGCTGTGCTGGCATTCAAGAAGGGCTTTGATGTTTTTCTATCGGATTCATCAACCATAAAGCCCCGCTACCGTGAGTGGCTGCAAAGGTACAGCATACCTTTTGAGGAAAACGGCCACACAGAGGCGCTCATTCTTAACGCCGACGAGGTGATTAAAAGTCCCGGCATTCCCGATAAGGCTTCAATTGTTGCAAGAATTAGGGAGCAGGGTATCCCTGTTATTTCGGAGATTGAGTTTGCCGGACGATACAACACAGCCCGAACCATCTGCATAACCGGCAGCAATGGCAAAACCACCACTACCTCGTTGATATACCACATGATGCAGAAGGCGGGGCTAAATGTGGGCCTGGCTGGAAACATAGGCAACAGCTTTGCCTACCAGGTGGCCGAAGACAATTTCGACTACTACGTTATTGAGCTCAGCAGCTTCCAGCTCGATGGCGTTTACGAGTTCAAACCCGACATTGCCATTCTGCTGAACATCACCCCTGATCATCTCGACCGATACGACTACAAGATGCAGAACTATGTGGAATCGAAGTTCAGAATCACCCGAAACCTATCAGAGGATGATTGCTTCATTTTTTGTTCCGACGATGCCGTTACCGTTGAGCAGCTCAAACGCATTATCCTCAGAGCCCAGCAGCTGCCCTTTTCCCAGCGTGTTAAGGAAAACCAAGCTGCATGGCTCGACGATGATAACCTACTAATCAACTATAACAATAGCGACTTCAGCATGTCAATTAACGATCTTTCGCTTAAGGGTAAGCATAACATCTACAACTCTATGGCCGCAGGCATTGCCGGGCATGTGCTGAACATCCGTAAGGATGTAATCCGGCAGTCGCTATCCGATTTTCAGGGGGTAGAGCATCGCCTTGAGCCGGTTTTAACTATTAAAGGAGTCAGGTACATCAACGATTCAAAGGCCACAAACGTTAACTCGGCTTGGTATGCTCTGGAGAGTATGGATACGCCCGTGGTATGGATTGCCGGCGGGGTTGACAAGGGAAACGATTACTCAGAGCTAATGGACTTGGTAAAGTTGAAGGTTAAGGCAATCGTTTGCCTTGGTGTTGATAACGTTAAGCTGCATAAGGCTTTTGGGAATGTTGTCCCGGTTATGGTTGATGTGCTGTCGGCTGAAGATGCCGTTAGGAGTGCCTACGAGCTGGCCAATCCGGGCGACACGGTTCTGCTTTCACCTGCCTGTGCCAGCTTCGATTTGTTTGAAAACTATGAGGATAGAGGGCGTAAATTCAAGGATGCAGTTAGAATGCTTTAAGCATTATACCAATGGGGACTTTTGTAGATAAATACTTTAAGGGCGATAGGGCAATATGGCTGGTGGTAATTCTGTTATCGGCATTCTCCCTGCTGGTAGTTTACAGCTCAACGGGCTCGCTGGCCTTTCGTTACCATGGCGGCAACACCACCTACTTTTTGGTAAAGCAGCTTGTTTTTTTGGTGCTGGCCCTATCAATTGTATTTGTTACCCATCTGATTAGCTATAGGGTTTACTACCCGCTGTCGTCGCTTCTTATGCTTATTTCCATTCCCCTGTTGCTCTTTACGCTGGTATTTGGAACCAGGTTGAATGAAGCCTCCCGCTGGCTCGAAATACCTGGGCTGGGCATAACATTCCAGTCGTCGGATGTGGCTAAGTTTGCCCTGGTGATGTACATGGCCAAAATACTTTCTCAGAAGCAAAAGGATATAAAGGACCTTAAGCAGGGATTTTTACCGCTTGCACTTCCCGTAATCCTGATTTGTGGGCTTATTCTTCCTGCCAACTTTTCCACCGCTGCACTTTTGGGGCTTACATGCTGGATTATGATGTATGTTGGGAGGGTAAATCTGAAATATCTTCTCGGGTTTACAGGAATTGGTGTTGCCCTTTTTGCCATTTTTGTTGTGGTAGCCCTTCATTTTGGCGATGTGGGTAGGGTGCATACATGGAAAAACCGTATCGAAAATTTTGTTAGTGGCGATAACCCCGACGGTAACTACCAGGTTGAGCAATCGAAAATTGCCATTGCCAACGGCGGTATCACCGGTAAAGGGCCGGGCAGGTCAACCCAGAGAAATTTCCTACCCCATCCGTACTCCGATTTTATATACGCCATCATCATTGAGGAGTATGGACTTTTTGCTGGGCTGTTCATCATCAGCCTATACTTAATTCTTCTATACCGCTCGGCGGTGATAGTCAGAAAGGCCAAGCGTACTTTTCCGGCTTTCCTGGCTTTTGGTTTGGCGCTTCTCCTCACCATGCAGGCCATGGTGAATATGGCTGTGGCGGTAAACCTTATTCCTGTTACCGGGCAACCGCTCCCAATGATTAGCATGGGAGGAACCTCGCTGTTTTTTTCAAGCGCTGCGTTTGGTATTATTTTGAGTGTAAGTAGGTTACAAAGTAAAAAGGAACTTTTTGATGGAGAAGAACCAGCTGAAAGTAATAATTAGCGGCGGGGGAACCGGCGGCCATATTTTCCCGGCTATTGCCATTGCCAACGCCGTGAAAGAGCTGTCGCCCGAGGCCGAAATTCTCTTCGTAGGAGCGTTGGGCCGTATGGAGATGGAAAGAGTTCCGCAGGCAGGATACCGTATTGTTGGCCTGCCCATAATCGGTATTAGGCGAAGCCTTTCACCCCAGAATATTATGCTGGTTTTTAAGCTGATTAGAAGTCTTCGCTTGTCTCGTAAAATTATAGCCGACTTTAGACCCGATGTGGTGGTTGGTGTAGGCGGCTATGCCAGCGGGCCTATTCTCAGGGCAGCTCAAAAACGAGGGATACCAACGCTGATACAGGAGCAGAATTCCTTCGCCGGCATTACCAACAAGATGCTGGCAGCTGGTGCTCACAAAATTTGCGTGGCATACGACGGCATGGAACGCTACTTCCCGAAGGAAAAGATTATTAAAACAGGCAATCCGGTGCGGCAGGACATTGAAACTCTTAAGGTAACAAGGGAAGAGGCGTTTAGATTTTTCAACCTCTCTCCCGAGCAGAAAGTTCTCCTTGTGTTGGGAGGAAGCCTCGGTGCTGGAACCATTAATCAGAGCCTGCGGCATAAGCTTGATGCAATTGCCCGTCACCCCGAGGTGGCGGTAATATGGCAAACCGGGAAGTTTTACTACGAAGCCATCAACCAGGAGTTGGCAGGTTACTCCGGTAGGAATATCAGGCTCTTCGATTTTATAAACCGGATGGATATGGCCTTTGCAGCAGCTGATCTGGTTATTTCAAGGGCAGGAGCCGGAACCATATCGGAACTCTGCCTTGTGGGCAAACCGGCAATTCTGGTTCCATCGCCTAATGTGGCCGAAGACCATCAAACCCACAACGCTGAAGCTCTGGTTAAACGGAATGCTGCCGTAATGGTTGCCGATAGCGATGCAGAACCTACACTTGTCGAAACGGCCTTTTCGCTTATCTCCAACGAGGAGAAATTGCGTGAACTGGCACAGAATATTTTAACAATGGCGTTGCCAAACTCGGCAACACTGATTGCTGGTGAGGTGCTATCGCTGGCTAATGCTAACAGTAAATCTTTGTAGGTGAAAGAGATGTTTAAATACAGTGTTTCAGCGTGTTAAATAAATTGATTAGGACAAAACTTAAGGTGTAAGGCGCTAGATATGAGCATGGAGCAGTATTTGGGGGTTTATTTTTTGGGTATAGGCGGTATCGGAATGAGTGCGCTGGCACGATATTTTGCCCTTAAGGGTCGGGTTGTGGCCGGGTACGACCGTACCCCTTCCGCTATCACATCGCAACTGGCCGAGATGGGCATTGGCATTCATTTTATCGACGATGCAGAGCTGATACCCTCTGAATTTAGAAATCCTGCAACCACGTTGGTTGTTTACACTCCTGCTGTTCCCGAAACCTTAGCGGAGCTAGCCTACTTTCGCAGGGGTGGATTTCAGCTTTTAAAACGCGCCCAGGTGCTTGGAATGCTGTCATTAGGGTATCAAACATTGGCCGTTGCCGGAACCCACGGCAAAACTACCACCTCAACCCTGCTTGCCTACCTGCTGGGAAGCTCATCGGTTGGTTGCGATGCTTTTTTGGGTGGAATCTCAAAAAATTACGGCAGCAACCTGGTTACCGCCGATAAGGGTAGAAAGCTGCTTGTGGCCGAGGCCGACGAGTACGATCGCAGTTTTTTGAACCTGCACCCCCAGCTGGCCGTTATTACATCGGTTGACCCCGATCATCTCGACATTTACGGTGATTATGAAAGGGTAGTGGAGGCGTTCAACCAGTTTGCCGGTCAGGTTAAACCTAACGGAACGTTGATAGCTAAATCCGGTCTGGGAATTGCGCCTATCCCTGAAAGGGGCGTTACCCGGTTAACCTATGGGCTGTCGTCAGATGCCGATTTCTACCCGGTCAACCTTAGCCTTAACGAGGGTTGTTACGGCTTTTCGCTCGAAACGCCTAATGGAACGATAGACGACCTCAAGCTTGGAGTTCCGGGATTGTTCAATTTCGAAAATTCTATTGCCGCTGCGGCAGCAGCAATTACCTGTGGTATTAGCCATGATGAGCTACGAAGCGGTCTGCTCTCATTTTCTGGCGTATCACGACGGTTCGATATTCGGTTTAAAAGCAGTAGAACCGTATATGTTGACGATTACGCCCATCACCCCCGCGAAATTGAGGCCATGATAGAATCGGCCAGGCAGGTTTACCCAAACCGTAAAATAACCGGGATTTTTCAGCCCCACCTCTACAGCCGTACCCGGGATTTTGCTTTCGATTTTGCCCGGTCGCTCGATAAGCTCGACATGGCTATTTTGCTCGATATATACCCCGCCAGGGAGCAACCTATTGAAGGAATAACCTCGCAGACCATTGCTGATAAAATGAACAATCCAAACAGGCTGCTTCTGGACAAAGCCGACCTGCTCGAGTGGCTTAGGAAAAATGATGTGGATGTGCTTTTGACAATGGGTGCTGGCGATATTGACCGGTTGGCGCCCGAAATTGTAAAAATATTTGAGGCTAAATAGATATGAACCGTCGAACCCGCAACATACTTATTATCTTGGGATGGCTTCTGTTAGGCTCATACCTCGTTTATAGCCTTTTATTTACTGCCGAGCGTGCAAAAAAGGTTCTTTGCAGGGGCATCAGGGTTGAAGTTGTTGATAGCGCCCAGTACCAGTTTGTTAAACCCGGTACAATAAGAAAAATGATCCTTTCGTCCACTATTTCCCCCATCGGTAAACCGTTGAATTCGATTAACACCCATATGCTTGAAAAAAACATTTCCGAGCTGGTTGCCGTTCGTGATGTGCAGGTATATAAATCCATGGATGGCATCCTCAGAATTACGGTGAAACAGCGCAGACCCATTGTTCGCATATTCAACGCACGAAATCAAAGCTACTATATTGATGACGAGGGCTTGGTAATGCCCGTTTCGAGTAGCTATGCAGCCTATGTTCTTATTGCAAGCGGAAATATATATGAACCTTTCAGGGTTAAACCAAACATTGACATTACCAGGTGGAACGATAGCCTTACCAATGGTTCAAAACCGTTGGTATGCCAAATCTTTGACTTTGCCAGGTATATCAACCACGATGCCTTTTGGAGGGCTCAAATCAACCAGATCTACGTTATCAATGCCCGAAACGTTGAGCTGATTCCCGTTGTTGGTCCTCATGTTATTGCTATGGGGAGCCTGGAGGGCTACGACCGTAAGTTGAAAAAGTTGAAGCTTTTCTACGAGAACGCACTGCCAACCGAGGGTTGGAACAAGTATAGCAGAATAAACCTTATGTACTCTAATCAAATAGTTTGCACAAAACGTTAGTGATATGGCACATTCAAACGACTATGTAGTGGCAATTGACCTGGGAACCACAAAGGTGGTAACCATGGTAGGTAAGATGAATTCCAACGGGAAGCTCCAGGTGGTGGGCCTTAGCACCGCCGAATCAACTGGCATTAAACGAGGGATGATTCAAAATATCGAGGAAACCGTTAAGGCAATCCAGAAAACAGTTGACGACGTTAAAAAGCAAGTTGGACTCGAATTCCATTCAGCCTATGTTGGGATTGCCGGTCAGCACATCCGAAGTATCAAGAACAGCAACTACCTGAACTTTGATACCGACGACAGGGAAATCTCCCAGGACGATATTGACAGGCTTGTAAAGGATATGAATCTCACTCCTGTTGATGCCGGTGAAACCATACTGCATGTTTTACCCCTGGAGTTTTTTGTTGACAAGGAGCCCGTTGACAATAACCGGCCTGTTGGGATGATGGGCCGAAGGTTAGATGCCAACTTCCACATTGTAATCGGTAAAACTTCATCGGCCAAGCACATTGAGAAGTGTGTAAACCGGGTGGGCTTGAGTGTGGCCGATCTTATTCTTGAGCCGCTTGCCTCTGCCGAGGCCGTTTTAACCGACGACGAGCGTGAGGCTGGCGTTGCCCTTATTGATATTGGCGGTGGCACTACCGACCTGGCAATATACTACGAGGGGAACATAAGGCATACTGCTGTTATTCCTTTTGGTGGAAACGTTATCACCCAGGACATTAAGGAGGGTTGCTCCATTCTTCTGAAGCAGGCCGACCAGCTAAAGGAAATCTACGGTATAGCCCTCTCCGACATTGCACCTGATAACAAAATCATTACCATTCCTGGTATTAGCGGGCGGGAGCCCAAGGAAATTTCGGTTAAAAACCTGGCAGGCATCATTCAGGCCCGCATGGAGGAAATTCTGGATTTTGTCCTCTACGAAATTAACCTTTCGGGCTATGCAGAGAAGCTTAGCGCCGGCGTGGTGATTACCGGAGGCGGAGCGCTGCTGAAACACCTCTCGCACCTCATCAAGTTTAAATCGGGTTACGATGTCCGGTTGGGGTTCCCTAGTGAGAAACTTTCGTCCGACTCCCTTGAAAAATACAACCATCCCCAGCTATCCACCGCATTGGGTTTGGCGCTAATCGGACTCGAAAGACAGACTGCCACTCCTGTGCAGGATGATGCCAAACAACAAAATGCCACCGAACCATCTGTTGACAAGGAGTTCTCAGAGGTGCATGAAAAAAAGGGCAGCAAGTTCAACGCAATTAAGCAGATGATTTCAGGACTATTTGAGGAAACCGATAGCGAAATGTGAACCGTGCACCAGGAACCGAAATGCTGAATCCCGAGACTGTAGAAGGGAGAATCCGCCAGTAGGCGGACAAGTTCCGTCAAAAGCCGGACTAAATTTTGAATTATAAATATTACTAAATAGTTGAGCCATGGGCGAAGAGCTGATTAACTTCGATTTACCTGCAACAACCGAATCCATAATTAAGGTTATTGGCGTGGGAGGGGGCGGTGGAAATGCTGTAAACTACATGCACCGCATGGGGATAAAGGATGTTGATTTCGTGCTATGCAACACCGATGCCCAGGCACTTTTCAATAGCCCCGTTAAGATGAAGCTTCAGCTGGGCGCCTCTTTAACCGAGGGACGCGGAGCCGGCAACAAACCCGAAATTGGCAGGCAGGCCGCCATTGAGAGCTCCCAGCAAATTTCCGATTTGCTTTTACGCAACACCAAAATGGTTTTTATCACTGCAGGGATGGGTGGCGGAACCGGGACAGGTGCTGCACCCGTAATTGCACAGATAGCGAAGGAGCTGGGTATTCTAACAGTGGCTATTGTTACAATTCCTTTTAGAAATGAGGGGAAAAAGCGCATAGCTCAAGCTATTGAGGGTATAGAAAACATACGTCAGCACGTGGACTCACTGCTGGTGGTAAACAACGAAAAAATTCTTGAAATTTACGGGAATCTCAAGGTTACCGAGGCTTTTTCAAAAGCCGACGATGTGCTGGCAACAGCTGCCAAGGGAATAGCTGAGATAATTACGGTTCACGGCTACATCAACGTTGATTTTGCCGATGTTGAAACCGTTATGGCCAACAGCGGGGTAGCGCTTATGGGTTCGGGAAGGGCCGCCGGTGAAAACAGGGCTATCACAGCGGTAAAAGCTGCGCTGGAATCGCCACTACTTAACAACAACGACATTTCAGGTGCCCGTAATATATTGCTGAATGTTACCTACGGACAGGATGAAATCACCATGGAGGAGATTGGGCTTATTATTGAGTACGTTCAATCGGCCGCTGGAGACGATGCCGATTTGATATGGGGTAATGGCTGCGACCCACAGCTGGGCGACGACCTAAAGGTTACCGTAATTGCTACCGGTTTCAGCTCCAGCAGCATTCCGGAACTCTACATACGCCAGAAAAAAGTTGATGTGCTTAACCTTGACGGCGATATATTTGCCAACCGGGTTGAAAAAACTCCTTTGGTTGGCGGCAGCCGGTTGCAGGAGGCTAATCCTGGTATTCCTAAGGTAAAAAGAAACGAGCCGGAGGATGGCCGTCAGCGGGTTATTGAGTTTGACCTCTCATCGGATGAGATTCAGGTTAAAACGATAGGCACGCCTAAGGCCTCCACTCCTGAAATTCCGCTTCCGGTGTTTAAAACAACCGGAAAACCCGCCAGCCAACCTCAAAAACCCGATTCACAGCAGGGCAAAGGGAAATACGGCGATATTGATGAGCTGGAGAATGTGCCTGCATACAAGCGAAAAAACATGCCACTCGACCCGGTTGACCACTCTAACCCCGATAGCATATCCAGGTTAACCCTTAACGAGGAGGATGGCGATATATTCCTTCGGCCCGACAACTCGTTCCTGCACGATAATGTTGACTAGAAATTAGCGCCAATGTTGAATCGGGTTGGCTCAGCGCTGTTGCCGGTTAGCTGCCTTGCCAACCAAAGCCCTGCTACCTGGTTCCTGATGGTTGCATGGTTAAAACATCTTCACGATTTGCTCCATCATTTTTTTAGCCAGCTCGTCGGCTTTTTCCGGGTTTTGGGCTTCGGCGTAAATCCTGATGATGGGTTCGGTGTTCGACTTGCGCATGTGAACCCATGAGTCGTCGAAGTCAACCCTCAGCCCATCGGTTGTGTTTACGGGATATTGTTTTAGCTGTTCCAGCAGCTTTGCCAGCAACTCGTCGGGGTTGACGCCTGGCTTCAGGTTAATTTTATTTTTTGAGATGAAGTAGCTGGGGTAGGCCGCTCTTAGGGAGGAGCATTTTTTGCCCGATCGGGCAAGATGCGACAGGAAAAGGGCAATACCCACCAGGGCATCCCTTCCATAATGCAGCTCCGGTAGAATAACTCCACCATTACCCTCCCCGCCAATTACGGCATTCACCTCTTTCATTCGCTCCACCACATTTACCTCGCCCACTGCCGAAGTGTAGTATTCCTTTCCCCATCTACGGGTTATTTCACGAAGCGCTGCGGTGCTCGACAGGTTGGAAACGGTATTACCCGGGTTATGGCTGAGCACGTAATCGGCACAGGCCACCAGGGTGTATTCCTCACCAAACATGCTTCCGTCCTCGTTAACAATGGCTAACCGGTCAACATCGGGGTCAACCACAAAGCCTACATTAGCCTTGCGCTCACGTACAACAGCTGAAATTTCGCCCAGATGCTCTGGAAGAGGTTCGGGGTTATGTGGAAAATTACCGGTTGGCTCGGTGTAGAGTTCAATCACCCTTTCAACACCCAATGCGTTCAACAGCTTTGGAATGGCTAGTCCTCCAACCGAATTTACACAGTCTATAGCCACTGTAAAATTAGCACCGGCAATGGCGTCAACATCTACATAACGCAGCTTGAGTATTTGGCTGATATGCTCATCAATGAAAGAGCTATCCTCCTCAACCAGCCCCAGATCGTCAACTGCTGCAAAGTTAAGGGTATCGCCTTCGGCAAGGTCAAGCACATGATGCCCGTCGGCATCGGAGAGAAATTCACCTTTTTCGTTCAGCAGCTTTAGGGCGTTCCAATGGCGGGGGTTATGGCTGGCTGTTAGAATTACTCCGCCATCGGTTTTCTTATGGATTACAGCCATTTCAACCGTAGGAGTAGTGGCCAGGCCAAGGTTAACAACATCCAAACCGCACCCCATTAGCGAACCAACAACCAGGTTGTTGACCATTTCGCCCGAAATTCGTGCATCCCTGCCAACTACAACCCTGCAGCGCTTGGTTGGATTGCGTTGCTTTAACCATACGGCGTATGCCGACGTAAACTTTACAATATCCAAGGGTGTTAGGTTGTCGCCCGGATTTCCCCCAATGGTTCCCCGAATTCCCGATATAGATTTAATCAGCGCCATGTCTAGTTTCTCCAGTTAATTTTTATAAGTTTCTATCAATTATTTGCCTCAAGGTTGTAAATGTTAGGTTTTTCCTCCTCAATATTTGCACCAGGAGGTTTAAATTTTTAGCTACTCCAGCTGCAGGCATTCAAACTTCCACAACATCGGCTTAAATGGAGCACGAATCAACCGCTTTCAGCGAATCAGCTGGTTGGGATTTATTGACGTCTAATGCCCTAACACAGAGTTCTGGTCTAACCCCGCAAACCAGCTTAACGTTTTCCTCTACCATCTGGTGGTAGCTTTTTAGCTTTTCAACCAGGTTAGCCACTAAGGACAGCTCCATCTGCGATACGTCAACTTTAGCCAAATCACGGAAATTACCCAAATCGCGTTCAGCCTCAGCAACTTTTGTGCTGAGGTACTTTGCACTTTCGGGAAGGGAATCTAGAGGGTAAAGCACCTGGAGGTTGCTTTTTATAAGTTGTAGCAGTTCAATGGTGTTGAAAACCCAGGGTTGAAGGCTGTTTACCAGGCTATCACGCTGGGCAACCTTCTGTTTCCTGGTGAACTCATCCATTCGTTGGCCAAAGGAGTTGATTGCGGCAATGGCCCGCTCACGGCATAGCCCGCATGAGGTATTCTTAATCATCGCCAAAAGTTTCTCGGTGGCGTTACGGGTGCTAGCGCTGGCTTCAACATCATTCAGCTTTCTAACCTCATCCTCGTATGTGCTCCTGTAGAGTTGTTCTTCAAGGCTGGCAAGGTGGTTGGTGATCAGCTGACCCTCGGGTGTTTGCCTCATAAGGTCAGGCTTGAATGCCCCCGAGAAGCGGAGTGAGGCAATGTATGCCTCCATGTCGGCAGCAGCAAGCATTGGGATGGTGTCGAGTTTTACCAGGGAGTTCACCAGCTCCTTGGTTGCTTTCAGGTTGTGGTCATCGTCGAGGTATAGCGAGGCAAATCCCAGCACAGACTCATACTCTCGTCTAAAGATATTTGCAAAGGTGTTGTTCCCCCTGTACTTAAATCGCATCTCCTCAAAGGTCTTAACCAGCTGCCGGTAGTACTGCATCACCTTGAAAAGGCTTATGGAAACGGCGTCGCTGTTACCGGTTCGGTAGTTAAGGTTATAGGCATCGAGGTAACTCTTGAAGTTGGCGTAAACGGACAGGAAGACGATGAAATCCTTCTCCTGCCGGTAGGTTTCGGCGTTTATCAGCCCCTGCCGATAGTCGTTTTCAACCCTCAGCTTACGCGTTTCGATGCTGGCAAAGGTTACCTCATCGCCACCGATTGGCTCCATGCGGTAGAGCGACTTGTAGTTAACCACCGCTATTACCGGGTAGTTGTGGTATGCAAGTAGCTCTTTCAGCGTTTGGCGCCCAACCTGGCCATGCCTTACGGTGTCCATAAAGTTTTGTATAAGAGCTGTGTTAACTTCAATGGGCTTGCTGTTGGAAGTGGTTAAAACGTATAGCTTCAAGGAATGAACGCGGGTATCAAAATTTTTCTGCTCAAATAGCCTGATGGTGGAGCTAAACCTATACTCCTTTTTCCTGGTATTAGCCTCAATAAAGCTGCCGAATTCTCCTATAATGCCCATCACCGCATCGGTAGGGGTTTTTATTTTGGATAGATTTTGCAGCTGGGTGGCAACGAGCGAGAGCATCTGGTCGCGATCGTTGTTGGTAATGGCTTTAACGCTAATCTCCGCATCAATGTAATCGTGTGCGGAGTAGAGGGGTAGGTTGTCTATTATCCGCACATGGTCGATGTTGTCGCTCACCAGGGTTTGGTAACGGTTGTCCTTGTCTCTCGATATCTGGAAGTTGTAGAGTGGGTAGGTGATGTCGTTCTCCCCGAAAAATTTCACATTTTTCAGCTTCGCCGTGATGAACAGGTACTCCAGGCGTTCCTCCTCGAGCTTCGATTTTCGGCGTATTTTGCCATTTCCCTTATTAGGAAAGTTGAGCTCGTTGATTAGGTTGCTAAACCTGTCGCCGTTGAGCAGGAAGATATCGGTTGACAGGTACTGCCATTCGCCTGTAAAGTTGAACCTGGAGGTGTCGGAAAATACTAGCCGAGGTTCTATGTCGCGCTGGGCAGCAACCATATAGCCCGATAATGTTAAAAGAAGCAACCCGATAAATCGTTTTAACATCGGCATACGTGGGTTTATAACAGCATTCTGCTTCATCATAGCTAGCTTCAAAATTAAATATTTAGCATAGCGCATTTCATCGGAGCGTTCAACCAGCCTGTTTCTTTTGTCCACCCTCAGCTCACCCTTCGGGGAGGGACCACCTCCTTGGTTCTGTCGAACATGTAGCGGTAAGTGATATGGATTTTGCGTATTTTCCCTCCTATCTGGCTGGCTACCCTTCGCATGGTAGGGTTAAAGTCGCCAATCCAGTTCAGCTCCAGCTCCTTGTACTGAAAGTCAGGTCTTAGTGCCCTGTTGGCAAACTCTGTTACCAGAGCACCTTCTACACCCTTGCCCTGATGTTGGGACACAATTCCAAAAATCAGGCCAATGGCCTTGGTGCAAACCTTCTTAACCTTCAGCAGGTATAAAAATTTGAGCTTATGAACCAGACCAAACTGCCCGTTCAAATGCCTAACCACCTGGTTTAAATCGGGCACCATGATAAAGAACCCGATGGGTTCATTGTTGTAGTAGGCAAAGTACATCAGCTCGGGGTCTATAATTGGTTTCAGGGTTTTCATCAGGGCCATGGCATGAATGTGCGACATTTTTTTTACCCCGGTGTACCTTCCCCAGGCGTTATTGTATATTGTACGGAAATCCTCGGCAAACTTTTTAAGGTTGCGTTTGGAAATGATGGTAACATGGTAGGCGGGGTTACGGGCTATGCGTTCCGCCTTTTCGCGTATAATTGGGTCAAGCCCTTCGGGATTCACCGGACGGTAGTAGGTGAACTGGTGAAAGTAAGGCTTGAAACCGTAGCCCTCAAAAAGCTCGCGGTAGTAGGGAGGATGGTAGTCCATGCAGTAGTTTGGTGGGTAGTCGCCCTCAACCAGCAGCCCCCACCAACGGTCGCGATCGCCAAAGTTGATAGGGCCGTCCATGGCCTCCATTCCTCTTTGCTGCAGCCACTCCTTTGCGGTGTCGAATAGCTGTGTGGCAGCTTCGGGGCTGTTGATGCACTCGAAAAAACCAACCCCGCCAGTTGGCTGCTCGTTGTTGCGGGCTATCTCGTAGTCAATAAAAGCGGCAATCCGTCCAACAGGCTTGTTATCGGAGTATAGCACCCATCGAATGGCTTCGCCATGCCTGAACTGCTTGTTGGTTTTTGGGTTGAAAACGCTTTCAATATCGTTGTTGAGCGGCCTGATCCAGCTGGGATAATCGCGGTAAAGCTCTACCGGAAGATTTAAAAAATCTTTACGGGTTTTTCGGTTGTCAACCTCTTTCAATACAAAACTCATGGCACAATCGGTTAGCTATGGCTATTAATCGGTTTTCATGGCTTGTAGCAGGACCCGGGCGGTAAGCAAATCGGCCGGTGTGGTTATTTTGATATTTTCCCTGTTTCCTTCCACGGTATGGAGCTCAACCCCGCAGGCAGCAGCAACCGAGGCATCGTCGGTAAACAACTCGCTGTAAGGCTGGTTGTAGCACTGCTTTATGGTTGCTGAGCGAAATGTCTGGGGTGTTTGCACCAGCAAAACGTTGTTGCGGGGGAATGGGGTAAACTTGCCGCCGCTTGCAATCATTACCGATTCAACAGGATTCACAACCGGAATGGCGCACACCCCCCTGGCAGCCATGGCGTAGCACCGCTCAACCACCTCATGTGTAACCAGCGGACGAACGCCGTCGTGAATGGCCACCAGCGAGTCGTCTGCGGGCAGCAGCTCCAACCCGTTTTTTACCGACTCAAAGCGGGTGCTACCCCCCGGAACGATTTGCAGGTTGGTTTCAAAATGGTGCTTTTTGCAAAGCCTTTGCCATGTTGTGATTTGGGCTTCGGGAAGCACCAGCACAACCTCGGGTATATCCCTCAGGGTGAGGAAAACGCTAATAGTGCGCATCAGCACCGGCAACCCATCCAGCTCCATGAACTGCTTTGGGGTGTCGGAGCCCATACGTAAGCCGGAGCCAGCGGCAACAACCAGGGCAAAACGCTTGGGCTGCATTTTTATGGCAATTTGATGGCGAAAGTTAGCCATTTTTGACTAAATCATACCAGCCTGGGAGATTTTTGGTTCAAAGGGCTACAGGAACGGATCCAGCTGGGCTGAAGGGTTGAGCCCATTTCCGACCAGCCGGCCGGAATGCTGAAGGGAGCATAGTGCGAGCTTAGAAAGGCCACGATGGAAACCCGAAAATCAACCCTGCCACCCTGCGCTGGTTGCTCCGGGCATTTGGTTGAAGCGGGAACAGGGGTGGGCTACATCCAAGAGCCACCCGGGCTCAGGAGTTTAAGAATCACGTAGATTGATGCATGCAGCAGCTGGAAATGCTTACAGAAGGTTAGCAGCTCATTTGAGGAAACGTAAAAAAGTTCATAAGTTTGGTTTATCAAATGAAAAGCTTTTGTAATTTTGAATAGATAGTTAAAACGCAACATTATAGCGCCTGTATTTTCAAATATGGAAATAAGGCGCTATGGAGTGGCGGGTATAAAACTAGTTATAGGGCATTGTAAAATACGACACGACAAATAGGAAACAAATGGCAAAAACAACTTTTTGGGATGTAATAGAAAAGACAATTGAAAAAGTCGGGACACCACTTTCTGCAAAAGAAATTTGGGAAAAAGCAAATGAACTTGGAACAGTTGGAGACTTTTCAACGACCGGTAAAACACCTTGGGCGACAATAGCAGCATATTGCTACACAGACATAAATAAAAACGCTGAAAATTCAACAGTAATTCAGACTAGCGAGAGACCAGCACAATTCTTTTTAAGACGACTTGCAAGCCAAATTGACTTAGAAAAAGTTCAAAAACAGAAGGACACTGAAATCGCAAAAAAAGAAAAAATAGAAACTAAGAAGTTTAACGAAAGAGACCTTCATCCTTTGTTAGTTGCCTATGCTTTCGGTGACAGCCATTTCAAAGCAAACCTAAAGACAGTTTTTCACGAGAACTCTTCCAAAGCAACTAAAGGACAAAATGAATGGTTGCACCCTGACTTGGTTGGCGTTTACTTCCCTTTCCGAGACTACAAATCGGAAACACTTGAAATTCAAAATCATTTATCAATAACCTCAATAAAACTTTTCTCATTTGAGTTAAAGGTTTCTTTGAACTTCGGCAATCTAAGACAATCATACTTTCAAGCTGTTTCAAATTCAAGTTGGGCAAATGAAGGTTATTTGGTGACACTTAATATTGACGATGACCCGACTTTTAAAGATGAAGTAAGACGGCTGAACAATGCATTCGGAATTGGGATAATAAAACTTAATCCAGAGAATATTTTTGAAAGTGAAATACTTTTCCCCTCAAGAATAAACCAAGAAATTGACTGGGACACAGTAAATCGACTTGCAAACGAAAATTCAGACTTCAATGACTTTTTGAAACTGATAACAGAAGACTGCAAACTTGGAAAAGTAAAAAGCCAATACGACAAGGTATTGAAAATGGACGATTTGACTAAATATATAAAGGACAAAGGAATAAACAACGCCCTATAACAGGTGTTTGGCTCAATGGCTGGAGAAGTGGTTAATTGAACATTCTACATCACATCAGCTTTTGTGGTGTATTGACAGTTTAGTGCTCCGAAATCCGCCACTGCGCATACCGCAAAACGTTAGGGACAAGCTGAAAAAAAGACAACGACAATGGTAAATTTACTGCGAAAGACAGAAAAGAAATGAGAAAACCCGCCCACATTCAGGCACATTTGTCTTTGCCCTACACAAATGCCCACGCTTCGCAAAGCCAAAAGAGCTGCAATTTTGCTTACGCACCCGTGCTAAATTGTTAATTTTGAGTTTTAATTGAAACTTGTTGGATTTAAAAAAGAAAAAATATAAATGGCAAAGAATTATGCGTTAGCATAATCGCGAACACCTTAAAAATATGATAAATAAAGTGAGCAAAAACGGAAACGGCACGGAAGAACCTTTAGAAAAACAGCCTCTCGGCAAGTTCGAGGCAACGCTCTGGAAAGCAGCCGACAAATTGAGAAAGAATATTGATGCTGCTGAATATAAGCATGTAGTTCTGGGATTGATTTTTCTAAAATATATCTCTGACGCTTTTGAAGAATTGTTTGCTAAACTTAAAGCCGAAGAAGCACAGGGAGCCGACCCCGAAGACAAGGACGAATACAAAGCTGAAAATATTTTCTTTGTACCACAGGAAGCCCGTTGGAAAATGCTTTTTTCCAAAGCAAAGCAGCCCGACATTGGCAAATTTGTGGACGGTGCAATGGATGCCATTGAAAAAGAAAATGCTTCGTTGAAAGGTGTTTTGCCTAAAGTATATGCCAGACAAAATCTTGACCCCACAAGTTTGGGCGAATTGATTGATTTGATTGGCAACATTGCCCTTGGCGATACGAAAGCACGCAGCGCCGATGTGCTGGGGCATGTATTTGAGTATTTTCTGGGTGAATTTGCGCTTGCGGAAGGCAAGAAAGGCGGACAATTCTATACCCCACGAAGTGTTGTGGAATTGTTGGTTGAAATGTTAGAACCATACCAAGGACGTGTATTTGACCCCTGTTGTGGTTCAGGTGGAATGTTCGTGCAATCGGAAAAATTTGTAACCGAACATCAGGGAAGGGTAAATGACATTTCCATTTACGGACAGGAAAGCAACCAAACCACGTGGCGGTTGTGCAAAATGAACCTGGCAATTCGTGGCATTGATAGTTCACAGGTAAAATGGAACAATGAAGGTTCCTTCCTGAACGATGCACACAAAGACCTGAAAGCCGATTATATTATTGCCAATCCACCCTTTAATGTGAGCGACTGGGGAGGCGATTTGCTTCGCAAAGACGGACGCTGGCAATATGGTGTACCGCCAACCGGTAACGCCAACTACGCTTGGATTCAACACTTCCTTTATCACTTAGCACCCAACGGACAAGCCGGTTTTGTATTGGCTAAGGGTTCGCTTACCACCAAAACTTCGGGCGAAGGTGAAATAAGAAAAGCATTTATTGAAAACAATCTGATTGATTGCATTGTAAACCTGCCTGCAAAACTTTTTCTGAACACACAAATTCCCGCTTCGCTTTGGTTTATGAGCCGCAATCGTACGAATGGTAAATTCAGAAATCGCAGCAACGAGATATTGTTTATTGATGCCCGAAACCTTGGCCATTTAATCAACCGCCGTACACGTGAGCTGTCTGACGAAGACATTCAGAAAATTGTGAACACCTACCACAACTGGCGAAATCCCGATGGCCATTACGAAGACATTCCCGGTTTTTGTGCTTCTGCTCCTGTTAGCAAAGTAAAGGAATTGGATTATGTGCTTACGCCCGGGCGGTATGTTGGTTTACCCGATGATGAAGACGACTTCGATTTCAACGAACGTTTCACCGCCCTGAAAGCCGAACTGGAAGAACAGCTGAAAGAAGAAGCACGGTTGAACGAAATCATTCTTGAAAATTTATCGAAAATCAAATTGATGGATGAAAAGTAAAATAACGATAATACAAGTATTGCAAGAACCAAAAACGATATACTGCAATGGATAAAATACGCATTTCACAATTAAAAACGGTTTTCGACGAAATTAGCCACTTTATTACGAGTGATGATGGTAAGGAACAAGTGGAAGTTTGGTTTGCCCGGGAACTGATTGTTGCATTGGGATATGCACGTTGGGAGAATTTTCAGGTCGCAATCGGCAGAGCCGTTGAGTCATGTAAAACACAGAATATCAATGTCGATGATCATTTTCGTGAGGTCACGAAAATGATCGAAATTGGGAAAGACATCAAGAAACTCGAACGGCGCGTAGCTGCCGAAGAAAAACAAATTGAAAAGGCAAGCCCCAAATTGCCTAAAAACAAAAAAAACAATAATTCCATTTTTTTGAGATAAAACTTACCGAATGAAGAAAGGGTACATGTACATATTGGAATGTAGCGACGGGAGCTACTATACGGGAAGCACGACGAATTTGGAACTGCGATTGCAGCAACATCAAAACGGCGAAGGGGCTAATCACACGAAGAAACGACTGCCTGTAACATTGGTGTATTACGAGGAATATGAGAGAATTGATGAAGCGTTTTATCGCGAAAAACAGGTACAGGGCTGGAGCCGAAAAAAGAAAGAAGCGTTGATTAACGGGAATCCCGAATTGTTGCCGCAACTGGCTATTGCTTATCGAGATTTGAAAAATGGTGGTTTCGAGAATGGGGTAAATGGTGGTTTCGAGAACCTCAACCACCATGAGGCTAAGGTTTCTGAGGCACTCGACAATACGGTGTCTGAGGTTCTCGATAATAAGGTGTCTGAGGTTCTTGATAGTACGGTTTCTGAGGTTCTTGATAGTACGGTGTCTGAGGTTCTCGAAGACACCGTTAATGAGGCACTCGAAGACACCGTTAATGACGTACTCGAAGACACCGTTTCATTCAATCTTCTAAAAAAATCAAACCAATGAGTGAGTGGAAGGAATATAAATTAGGGGAAATCGTCAAATTGAATTTCGGCGAAGGATTAACTGAAAATAAAAGAATATCAGGAAATGTAACAGTTTATAGTTCAGCAGGAATTACAGGTTGCCATAATGAACCGTTAGTAAATTCTGAAGGCTTAATTATTGGTCGAAAAGGTACTATAGGAAAAGTATATCATTCGAATGTCCCTTTTTTCTGTATTGATACAGCATATTATATTTTGCCAAATGAAGAAAAATATGATCTAAAATCACTAGTGTCTATTAATTTATGTTAAAATATCTTGTATCCACTTTATGCACAGATTAATAATTCTTCAAAACCTTGTCGCCCTTTTGAATTTTGTTCCTTTGCACTCATGTGCAAATTGGAACAGGTATGAACGTCGGCAAATATGTTTTCGCACAGATTGTGCAGTTTCTCCCCAAACGTTACTTCGAACGGTTGGTAATCAAACACCAAGACCGGACAGCCGGAATGGCACCATCCTACTGGAGTCACATGCTGGTTATTATGTAC
>Ga0208826_1000926_pt1 | contig 27318 bp, 22 predicted proteins | sample AD_UKC115_MetaG_FD_184451 | JGI IMG/M metagenome (GOLD analysis project Ga0208826, IMG submission 184451) | Active sludge microbial communities of municipal wastewater-treating anaerobic digesters from Hong Kong - AD_UKC115_MetaG (SPAdes)... | ecosystem: Engineered > Bioreactor > Anaerobic >...
TTCCTATTCTTCCAGGAACAATCAACATTAATTTTTTACCCTTATTTTTATAGAATTCATTTATTTGTCCAATAACACGAGCAATGTAAGGTTTTTCATTGTAAGGGAATTCATAGTATTTGTGTGGATCTACAATAACCACAACATCCACATCTTCTTTTCTAGATCTTCCCATACTTGCATCTTTGATATGGAAAAATATATCATTTTTAACTTCAGGAAGTTGAACTGTTTCATTTGATTTAGATGTTGTTAATGGTCTACATTGTACTAAATTAACTACAAAAGAGTGATTTTCTCCTATGTTTACGGTAAATTCAATGTCCACAGGATAATTATAGTTTTCTTCTAATGATTGGAGAATATTTTTCATCATGCCTGTGAAGATTTTATTATTCACCATTCCTTGACATGAGACAAAAACTACTTCACGAGGGTTTCCTTGTTCACGGTATCGATCTTCTATTTCTTTATCGTGTTCTATAACTTCATTTTTAGCATAACGTGGTAAAACTGCAAGTCCTTCAGATACAGGATGTTCTTTTACGGCTATTTCTTCTAAATCTAGAACATCTAAAGAATGTTGTGAATATCTATGTCTATCTGCAATATTTGTCATTGTTACAACTTTTGGTTTATCTAAATTTATTATTCTAGGGTAATCATTTTGTGTTCTGTCTACTGCTTTAGTACCTAATCCCATTACTAATCTTAACATTCCTGCACCTTTATCCATATCTGGTAATGGAGAATAAGGACTGTATGAGTATCCTACTCCTGCAACAGTAGGGAAATAATAATCTTCATAGTAGGAACCGGATACTCTTTGTACTAAAAGTGCCATTTGTTCATCAATATCACTTAAATTATTTATATTACGATATTCTAAAGCAGATATATCCATTGTACTCGCATAGACTGTTTTTACTGCATTTTCAAAGTCTTCTAATCTTTCTTCAAATGTTCCTCTATTTACACAGAATACTGATTCATATTTTCCTGCAAATGCATTTCCAAACCCATCTTCTAAGAAACTACTACTTCTTACTATAATTGGTGTTTGTCCAAAGTAATCTAGAATTCTTTTGAAATTTTCTCTTATTTCTTCTGGAAATTCTCCATTTTTAAGTGCTTTTTTAAGTTTTGCTGCCTCTACATAGTAACCTTCTTTGGTACGTTGTTTGATACGTAAATCCCATAAATCATTTGCTACAATGTAAGTGTAAAACATATCAGAGCCTATATAAAATGAATCATGAGGTTCTAATCGTTTATATTCTTCTGGAAGTTGGTTTTTTATAATTTTTCGTGCAAGTAACATACCGCATGCTTTTCCTCCAATCATTCCACTTCCAATAAGGCGATTATAAATATCAAAATAATCTAATGGTTCAAAATTTTCTTTTATTAAACTTAACATGTGAGGATCTTTACTCATCATCATTTTACACATTCTATCACATTTATCTGTAATATCTTCCCCATTTCGATATTGTAAATGTGCTAATGTGAAAAATCTATCCCAGTTATCAGTTGTTTGCTCATTATGGTATGCTGATGATTTGTTTAATACTTGATAGAATCTACTTACTCCTACACCATCAGTTAATACTTCAATTGTTTGGTCATCTTTATTATATTTATGACCTAAGAACATATTTTGTGAATATCTGTTCCATATTTTTAGAGGATGTATATAAATTTCATCATCTTCACTGTATATGTCTATTAATAATTGTGTGGTATCTCGGATTTTAGCTATTGTTTCGAAAGAATGGTTTCCTCTATGCAATGGGAAGTAAGCTACAGTATCTAAGTCAAATAAATATGGACAAGTTACTCTAAAAAAGTTTCCCATCATTAAATCTGCAGACCATGCAGTTTGAAGTTCTGATAGAGAATCAAATACATAAAATGAGAATCTTCCTTCTTTTGCTATTATATTGTGGACTGCTACAGTAAATGCTTCAAATTGGGTTGATGGATCTACTTGATAAATTTTTAAACCACTTTCTCTTTTAACCATTGTGTATGCTTCTGGTTTATTTGGGTCTTTTTGGTCCAATATTTTTTGTTCTTCAGGAGTTATATCAATAAAAGGATCATGGTTTGCAAATCTAATATATATTAAATTTCTTTGATCTTTTAAAGCTTGTTTTATAAATGGGTCAACGAAGAGTTTAAATTCATTTAAATCTGATACATGCCAAACTACATTATCCCCTAATCGTATATTATCTAAATCTCGATCTAAATCAGGAATCCCTGATTTTATCCTATCAAATGCTCTCATATACTGTTTCCTCCCATGAAATGAATCTGAGCAAATATGGATTATTTATTCAAAAAAATTCATTCATTGTTTTCTTGTTACTTTTTTATTATTAATATATTTTTTCAAAAAATTAGTTGAATGTCTAAAAATAAATTATAAAAAGTGTAGAAATTTGAATAAAAAAAGGAATATTGGAAAAATTTTGAATAAAATGATAAAAATTTTAAAATTAAAGATTTATTTTTGTTAGAAAAAATTAAAAAATATTAAAATTAAATCTAAATAGATTCATCTAAATACTCATTTAAGGATTTAACTTTAATTTCATTGTTTTTAATTGCTTCAATTGCTTTTAAAGCAGCTCTTGCTCCAGCTAATGTAGTTACATATGGTATGCCTAATTCGATAGCTAAACGTCGGATTATATATCCATCTTCAGAAGCTTGTTTTCCTGCAGGAGTGTTGATTATTAAATCTATTTCATCATTTAGTATAGCTTCCTTAATGTTTGGAGATCCTTGTGAAACTTTTTTAACTTTTTCTATTGGCACATTAGACACGCTATCTGCTGTTCCACCAGTTGCTACTAATTCAAATCCTAAATCATGAGCTTTTTCTGCAATTAATTGAATTTTTTTCTTATCTTGTTCTTTAACACTTATAAAGATTTTTCCTTCTTTTGGTAAATCCATACCTGCAGCTAATTGTGATTTATAATAAGCTAATCCAAATGTTTCATCTACACCAATACTTTCTCCAGTGGATTTCATTTCAGGACCTAGTATTGTATCAGATTCTGGTAATTTAATGAATGGGAATACAGATTCTTTTACAGCTACATGATTGATTTTAATTGGTTTAACTAATCCAAAATCTTTAAGTTTTGATCCAGTCATTAACCATGTTGCTATTTTAGCTAAAGGTATACCTATAGCTTTACTTACGAATGGAACTGTTCTACTTGCTCTAGGGTTTGCTTCAATTATATATACCATTTCTTCATCTAGTTTAACTGCATATTGAATATTCATTAAACCGACTACATCTAATTCTAAAGCTAATTTCCTAGTGTTTTCTCGTATAATATCTAATATATGTTCAGGTATTGTTTGCGGAGGTATTACACATGCAGAATCTCCTGAGTGAACACCTGCTTCTTCAATGTGTTCCATGATTCCTGCTATGAAAACATCTTCACCGTCACAGAGTACATCTACATCTAATTCAATTGCATCTTCTAAGAATTTATCTACAAGTATTGGATGTTCTGATGAAACTTTTACAGCTTCTTTCATATATGTTTCTAATTCATTATTATCATATACAATTTCCATTGCTCGTCCACCAATTACATAAGATGGTCTTACGAGTACTGGGAAACCTATTTTATCTGCTACTTTTTTAGCATCATCAAATGAATGTGCTAACCCAAATGGTGCTTGATGAATATTTAATTTGTTAAGTACATTTGTAAATCTTTCACGGTCTTCAGCTTTATCTATGCTTTCATATGGAGTTCCTAATATTTTAACTCCTGCGTTAGCTAAAGGTACTGCTAAGTTTATACTTGTTTGCCCACCAAATTGTACTATTACTCCTTCAGGTTTTTCTTTTTCTATTACTCCCATTACATCTTCAAATGTTAATGGTTCAAAGAATAATTTATCAGATATATCATAATCAGTACTGACAGTTTCAGGATTATTGTTAATTAGTATTGTTTCAATTTCTTCTTCTTTTAAAGCTAAAGATGAGTGTACACAGCAATAATCAAACTCTATACCTTGACCGATTCTTATTGGACCTGCACCAATAATCATTATTTTTTGTTTATTTTCTGGAATTAATTCATTTCCATTATCATAACTACTATAATAATATGGTGTTTTTGCTTCAAATTCTGCTGCACAAGTATCTACCATTTTATAATTTGGTTTGATATTTATTTCATCAGCAATTTTAATTATATCTTCTTCTTTTTGATTAGTTAACTCTGCAAGTGTATAATTTGAGAATCCCATGAGTTTTGCTTTTTTAAATGTTTCTGGATTCTTAATATTTTCTTTTGTTAAAGTTTTTTCAAAATCTATAATGTTTTTTATTTTATATAAGAAAAATGTATCAATGTTTGTTAAATCTGATATTTTTTCAACAGACATTCCAGTTTTTAATGCAGAATATAATTGGAATAATCTTTCATCAGAAGGATTAATAAGATCATCTTCTGTAAATTCACAATCTTCAAATCCTTGCATACCAATATCTAATGAACGTATAGCTTTTTGTAAGGCTTCTTCAAAAGTTCTACCTATTGCCATTACTTCTCCTGTTGCTTTCATTTGGATTCCAATTTTTCTGTTGATTCCTTTGAATTTGTCAAATGGCCATCTTGGTATTTTTACAACAATATAATCTATTGTTGGTTCAAATGAAGCTGGAGTTTCTTTAGTAATATCGTTACGGATTTCATCTAATGTTAAACCTAATGCTATTTTTGAGGATATTTTAGCTATAGGGTAACCAGTTGCTTTAGAAGCAAGTGCACTACTTCTACTTACTCTTGGGTTAACTTCAATTACTTTATACTCATTAGTTTCAGGATTAACTGCAAATTGTATATTACATCCTCCTTGAATTCCTAATGCTCTTATAATTTTGATTGATGCATTTCTTAATTTTTGGAATACTTTATCGTTTAAGTTTTGTATTGGAGCTACAACTATACTTTCTCCAGTATGTATTCCCATTGGATCCATATTTTCCATGGTACATACTATGATACAGGTGTCATTTTTATCTCTCATTACTTCAAACTCAAATTCTTTCCATCCAAGTACTGATTCATCTATAAGTACTTGATTTATGAAACTCATATCTAGTCCATGAGAAGCTATTTCTCGGAGCTCTTTTTCATTTTCGGCAACTCCTCCACCAGTTCCACCTAATGTAAATGCAGGTCTTACAATTACAGGGTATCCTATATCTTCAACAGCTTTAACTGCATCTTCAATAGATTCTACTGCATGACATTTTGGTATTGGTTCATTAAGCTTGTTCATAAAAGATCCAAATAAATCACGATCTTCTACATCTTTGATTGTTTGAACATCTGATCCTAATACTTTAATATTATCTAATACACCTAAATCACCAAGACCAGTTGCAATGTTTAATCCTGTTTGACCTCCCATAGTTGGAAGTATTGCATCAATGTCTTCTTTTTCTATGATTTTTGCTACTAATTCTGGTGTTAATGGTTCTGTGTAAGTTGTATCTGCCATATCCATATCTGTTTGGATTGTTGCAGGATTACTATTAACTAAAACCGTTTCAATTCCTTCTTCTCTAATTGATTTACATGCTTGAGAACCTGAGTAATCAAATTCTGCTGCTTGACCAATTTGTATTGGTCCAGAACCAATTATTAGCACTTTTTTAATATCCTTATCAATAGGCATTATATAATCCTCAAATAAATTTTTTATGTTAAATCCGCATTAATTTGTCTTTTTTTTAGAAAATTTTAGTAATTCAATAATTATTATTTTTAATATGTATTTATCATTTCTTTAAATTCATCAAATATGAAACTAGTGTCATTAGGTCCAGGACCAGCTTCTGGATGGTATTGAACACAACGTAATGTTAATTCTTCATGAGCAAATCCTTCAGGTGTTCCATCATTTAAGTTAATTTGAGTTAATTTTAATGGTGTGTCTTTTAATGAATCAGCATCAACACTAAATCCATGATTTTGTGATGTAATAAATACTTTATTTGTTCTTAAATCTTTAACTGGTTGATTTACTCCTCTATGTCCAAATTTCATTTTAAAAATCTTTGCTCCGAAGGATTTAGCTAATAATTGTTGTCCCATACAAATACCAAATACTGGTAATTTATTGGATAATTGATGTATTGTATTTATTGTGTCTACCAATCGTTCAGGATTTCCTGGTCCACATGAAATCATTAAACCATCAGGATCGTAGTCCATGATTTTTTCACTTGAAGTATTATAAGGGAATAATGTTACTCCTAATCCTTCATTTAAGAAACCTTGAATTATATTTCTTTTTACTCCACAATCAATTAATGCAACATTTTTATCAAAATCTTCACCAAATTTTTGTATTTCTTTTGTGGATACTTTAGGAACTAAATCTATATCTTCAATACTTGGTTGTTCTTTTGCTAATTTAAGAAGTTCCTCATCACTTAGATTTTCTGTGGTTAATGCTCCTTTCATTGATCCTAATTCACGAATTTTAAGTGTTAAATATCTTGTATCGATTCCACTTATTCCAGGAATTTTAAATTCTTTTAAGAATTCATCTAAAGATTTTTCTGCACCAAAACAACTTGGATTTTTACATAATTCTCTTACAATATATCCTTCAGTTTGAATTTTATCAGATTGATACCAATCTTTATCTACACCATAGTTCCCTTCTAAAGGATATGTGCTCATTAGTATTTCACCTTTAAATGATGGATCAGTTAGAGATTCTGTATAACCAGTCATACCTGTTGAAAAAACAACTTCACCCACATTCGTAGTTTCATACCCAAATGCTTCACCTTTTAAAATAGTTCCATCTTCTAAAGCTATTTTAGCCTCTTTTACCATTGAATCACCATTTCATATAAAAAAAATTTTCATTTAATATTACAAATTATAATTATATCTATAAAACTTCCTTAAAATAATTAGCTATTTTTAATTTTTGAAAATATATTTTATATTATTTTTTCATTCATACAATATTTCAAAATTAATAAATATATTAACATTGAAATAAGGTATGCAATTACATCTAACCAATCAAAAACACTTCCAGGTTTTAAAAATTGAGCAACATATTCCCAGAAAAAAATTGCAACTATTGTTATAAGTAATATCCAGTAGGAATTATTTATTTTAATTGGTAAAATTGTATTTAAAAAACTAAAAAGTATTATTGTTGCTAATAAATCATTGAAATAATTAGCAAAAAATGGATTTAATTGTTTTAGGTAAAATGTGTTGATTAAATATAAAGCAAATATAATTATTAAAAGAATAAGATTTTGTAATTTGAAAGTTTTATCCTTATTCTTAATAAAATAATTTTTCATTGATAAAAACCGTTTTTACTTTTTTTAACATAACATTAATGAGAAAATTGCGAATAGTATTATGAATATTATTAATAAAGCAGCTACTATTGGATTTTCAGATGCAAATGTATAATCTTGATAAGGGTTATCTGAACCAAAAGATCGATTATATTCTTTAGTTCTATCTGTATATTCTTTAGAATTATCTGAATCATTGTCATGAACTTCTTTTTGACTTACGACTTTATAATCATTTACATCAATAACTTCATCTTTACGGGTCATTTTATCACCTATTGATTATTCATAACATTTTAAAATTTAAATTTTGAAATTTTTATCCTTCATCATTATCTGAAATGTAATTTTCATCACTATAACTATCATCTGAAGATGAATCTTCACTATCTGATGAATATTGTGATGAGTCATCAGTTGTTGGTTCATCAGTACTTATATCTTCTTCAAAAGTATTTGTAAATTCATCAGGATACCTTAATCCTGTTTGTATTGAAGATTGTTGAACATTTGAACTAGAACTGGAAGATGAAACTCCTCCATTACTGTTTGATGTAGTTTCATTAGCATTATTTGTTAAGTTTGAATTTGCAGCAGATAAATTATTATTAGAATTACTAATTATAGCTATTGTAGTTATTGCACATAATATAACTAAAATAATTATTACAAATGAAATAATTGCAACTTTTTCAGTTTTTTCATTTTCTTTTATAAGTTCATTTTCTCTAGGATTAGTGTTTGTATCATGAAAAGGTTCACCGCATTTACGACAAAACCTTGCATTTCTTTCATTGTTCGTTCCACACTTTAGACATTTTTTATAATTCATAGAAAACCTTTTTCTTGTAATTATGATTTAAATATATTATTCCATTAGTTTAAATGTTTTTCTAAAATTTATGAAAAAATGTATAAAAAAGAATGAGTATAACAAATATTAAATAAAAGATTTAACATGACAAATTAATTATTTTTTAGGAAAAGAATACTTATGAAATCTATAACTGAAATTGATAAAAAGTTAACTGAACTAAAAGAAACTGAAGAAGGAATTATTAACTCCACAGAACCTGTAACTAATGAAATTAAAGTTATATTAGTAGGTAGTCAACTTCAACAAGCTGTGATTAAGCATACTATGAATATGGAAGAATCTGAAGTTGAAGCAATGTTAGAAAAAGAAACTAAAAAACTTAAAAAAATAAATCATGATTATGCTATAGCTAGTAAAAATGAAGATATGAAAAATAAAAGAGCTCTTCATGCTGCTGAATGGACTTGTGATATTAAAGTTCATACTTTAAATTGGCTTTTAGGCAATACTCTTGATTAAAAAAATAAATATGAGATTATAAAACTTTTAAAGGAAGAAGAAACTTATGAAGATTAAAATTATTTCATTATTAATCTTAATTTTTCTTGTTATTGCTCCTGTAATGGCTGAAGATGTTCATGCTACTACAGTTTTTTTAACTTGTGACAATATGCAGGGAAATAATCAAGACATAAATATGCTTAATGAAATTAAAAATTATATTGAGCAAGATAGTAATGGGCAAATTAATGTAATTGTCGATAGTTCTGCATCTAATCCTAGTGAGGGGGATAGATTAATGCAAGCAAATGCAGATGTTTGTGTTGAAATAGCTTATGTTGATGCAGGTAATTTACTTTCTCTTGCTAAATATTCATCTTCTGTTTCAACTAAACATATTATTTTTATTAATGCAGGTACTCTTGATTTAACTAATATGAATTTCATTAGACGTTCTTATGATGATAATTATGACAATAGTTCATTTGCGAATATTCAGCAGCCTGCAAAATTTTTAGCAGATGCTGGAATTACTCTTATACAACCTGCTAAAGCTTTACCTAATGATGTTAGTAATGATGGGATATCTGAAAGTAATAGTGAAGTGAATAAGTATTTAGCTGATGCTATAATTAATGCTAGTAATAGTGGAAAAAGTAATGGTACTTTTGACTCTAATTTAGTTTCTTTACATAGTATGGATCCTATGTATATGGCTCAGGATAGTCAAAAAGTTGTTAATGGTTATCCTGCTAAAATGGAAAGTAGCTATGGAAGTTATACCACCCAACAAATTCTTTATATGACATCATCTTATCTTGTAGGTTACCCATTGAGTGTTCCTAATGATTATGCCGCACCTAGTAATCCTCAACAATATTCATCTTTTAACCATAATAGTTATTCTTTAAAAGAGTATATGGACATGGCTAATATTGTTGTTGATTATATGGATAAAAATGGGCAGGCTCCTAATTATATAGATTATGAAGGTGCACGTATTGGTTATTATGATTTAGTTTATAACTTTGCTTTATTAACTGCAAATCAGACTAGTTCTTCTAACATGGTACTTCCTCAAAATGCAGATTTCCACAAATATTATGATAATACTATGACAACAATCGTTACAATTGGAATAGTTATATTAATTATTATTGTAGGAGTGATTCTTGTTAGAAATGCTGTGTTAAATCATAGACGCAAAAAAAGATATGCACGTAGAAGACCTAGAAATAGAAAGTTGAGATGACTAAACAGGAGGGGAAAAATATGAGTGAAAAAATGGAAATTCTTGTCTTAAATAATGAAATAAATATTTTAAAAGACAAGTTAGCTCAAAAAATGGTATTAAGGGATCATATTCAATTACATGTTTGTCCTAATTTAGATACTGATTATATTCTCAAGTTTGGTGGTCTTAATTATGAAGTTTATAATTATCAGGTAGAATGTGAAAAAATCAAAATGAGAATTAGTTTAATGGAAAAACAGTTAAATAGGGAATCTCAAATTAATTTAATTGAAATTGATAATTATGTTGATAAAAAATTTGCAAAAAAAGATGATTATTTAAAAGAGATGTCTGCTAAATTTAATGTTGTAAAAAATCATGGCCTTAAAAAAGAGCTTAAAGGAGAAGAATTTAAAAAATTAAACAAAGAATATAAAGATGCTCTTTTAATTTTACATCCTGATTTAACTGATTATTTTGATTTAACCATTGAAAATTTTTTATTTAATGCAATTGAAGCTTATGAGGATTATGATAAACAAGGTATTAAATCAGTCAAAATTATGGCTTTAAATACTAACCATACTCCTCAAAAAGAAAAAAGTTCTGAAGAATTAAGAGAATTTATTGATACACTAAATATTCGTATAAAATTAATTAATAAAGAACTTATTGAAATTAAAGAATCTTATCCTTTTAATAAAAAAGAATTTTTAAGTAATGAAAATAGTGTTAAATCTTATAAAATTAAATTAACAGAAGAAAAAGAGAATTATATGGAAGAATTTAGTCATTATGAGAATATTGAACATAATATTCTTGATAAATCTCATATAATATATTAATTTTTGGTGTTTTAATTGGAAGAATCAGAATTAATAAATGAAATGATTAGTTATTATAGTAAAGATCCTAAACGTATTAATCATTTTTTAAAAGTTTATGCTTATGCTCAAACTATAGCTAAATTAGAGAATGTGGATGATGAAACTTTAAAAATTATTGAAGTTGCAAGCATTCTGCATGATATAGGTATTAAAGAAAGTGAAAAAAAATATGGTGATGCTAAAGGTAGACATCAAGAAGAATTAGGTCCTGATTTAGCTAAAAATTTATTAATAAAATTTGATTATGATTCTGATGTTATTAAAAGGGTTGTTTATCTTGTAGGTAATCATCATAGTTATAATAAAATTGAGGGTATTGATTTTCAAATCCTTGTTGAAGCTGATTTTTTAGTGAATCTTTATGAGGAAAATTCTAGAAAATCTACTGTATGTAATGTTGAATCTAATATTTTTAAAACAAATACTGGAAAAAGATTTTTAAAAGAATTATTTTTATGATGGGCAATCTAAATGCATTTTAAATGCATTTGATCCATCTTCATAGTAATTTATTTCTTCTCTGTCAATGACAAATCCAAATGATTTATAGAATTCTATTGCATTAATATTTTGGACTTTAACTTCCAAATTTATTTTATTTATTCCACATTTAATGAATATGGTTATTGCAGAACGTAGAAGATTTGATCCTATTTTTGTTCCTCTATAATTTTCATCTACGGCTAAAGATATTATATGACCATTGTTTATTTCTTTTATCCAGAATAAAATATATCCAATAACTATTCCTTCTTCTTCAGCTACTAGAAATCCAACTCCTAATTCGTATAGTTTTATTAATATTTCAACACTATATGGTTCGGAGAATGACATTGTCTCTATTTGGTATACTTTTTGTAAGTCAGAGTATTGGAATTCACGAATTATCATAGTTTTTAAACCTTAATAAAAAAATAATTATGTACTTTTTTATTATGTATCTTTTTATTTTTAATTATTTGGTTAAATGTTTTATTTTTGGATTAATTTTATTTAATATTATAAATATAAAAATTCTTAGATAAATTAAAAAAAAAGATTTTATTTTTGAAAGTTGATGTGTTTTAATATGTGGGAAGGATTAGGAGAATTTATTCATAAAATAAGCGAAGAAAAGGAATGTTCTTTTAAAGTTGTTGAAGTTGGTGTTGGGAAATTTTTTGATGTTTCTGATTATCTAAATAAATTTGATAATGTGGAGTTAATTTTAACTGATATTAATCCTTCAAAAGATAATATTTTTAAAGATGATATTATGAATCCTAATTTGAATCTTTATGATGGAGTTGATTTGATTTATTCCATTAGACCACCTTATGAGCTTCAACCTTTTTTAATTAGTTTACAGGAAAAAATTGGTGCTGTGCTAATTATTAAACCTTTAACTGGTGAAGATTTAAATGTTAAAAATAGAAAAATGCGTTTAAAAACTTATAAAAAGACTAGTTTTTATATTTATCCTTAAGAACTGAGTGATTTATTTATGTGTACTGAAAATAAAAATTTACGGATTTTTTTATTAGGCGGAACAAAGGATGCTACAGATATTATTAAGTTAATTAAAAGTAATTTTAATGATTCTTATATTTTGACCACTACTACTACTGAGTATGGTGCTAAATTGTCTGAAGTTAGTGGAAGTGATGAAACTATAAGTAAACCTTTAGTTAAAGAAGAAATTTTGGATATTTTAAATAGTGATAATTTTGATTATTTAATTGATGCTACTCATCCTTTTGCATCACATATTACACAAACAATAACTGAAGTTTCTAAAATTACAGGTATACCTTTTATTCGTTTTGAAAGACCTCGATTTGATTTGAATAAGGTTGATACTAGTCATGTTTATCATGTTAATTCTTTTTCTGATGCGGGTAAAATTATTGTTGAAGATTTAGGTTTGAAAAATCGGAATATTTTGCATTTTGCAGGGGCTAATACTATGAGTGAAGTTTTAGAATATGTTGATAAAAATTATTTTTTTCCACGTATTTTGAAGGTTGAATCTTCATTGAAAAAATGTGAAGATTTGGGTATTGCTTCTGATCATATTTTAGCTATGAATGGGGTTTCTAGTAAAGAAGATAATATTTTTCTGATTCAGAAGTATGATGCTGCAGTTATTATTACTAAAGAAAGTGGTGAAACTGGAGGGCTTTTTGAGAAAATTTCTGCTGCTAATGAAATAGGTATTAATATTGTTTTAGTTGATAGGCCCGAAGTTCCTAATTTAAATGAAAGTAATGTTGTTGATAATTTTAATGAATTGTTGATAAGATTAAATTCATGAAAATTGCTTATTCTTGTTAAATAAAGTAAGGAACTATGGTTTAAATTGGTTTTATATTCTAGGTATAATTTAATATAGAATATTATTTAAATAATTAGAAATAGTAAAAATTTGTTTAAACGCCAAGACTGGGATTTGAACCCAGGCGGAGAGAGTCTCCACAGGATCTCAAGTCCTGCGCCTTACCTGGCTAGGCTATCTTGGCAATATAAATATATTTAGAAATAAAAATGAAATGGGTATAAAATTGTGCTAAACAAAATTAGCTACAAATTATATCTTAGATTCATTTAATTAACTTTTTAGTTCGATTTCGATGCTTACATTATCTGGAACGTTGACTTTCATTACTTGTCTCATTGCTCTTTCATCAGCACCAATACCGATTAAACGTTTATGAATACGTAATTCCCATTTTTCCCATGTTGCTTTTCCTTCTCCATCCGGAGATTTACGGGTTGGTACAACTAATTTTTTAGTTGGTAATGGGATTGGGCCTGAAATGTCAACACCAGTACGTTCAGCAATTTTTTTTAATTGATCACATACATAGTTGAGTTTTTCCGGATCTGTTCCTGTAAGCTTTATTCTTGCTTGATTCATTTTATCCTCCAAAAAAATAAAAAGGTTCAAAAATCTTCAATAAAAGATAAAAAAATAATTTACATCCCCATAATAGGGGATGTATGTGTTTTTATAATGTTCTTTTATAAGATTTCAATGCAATCCAGCTTATTTAGCTGGAGTTACAGCAATACATACTCCAGCAGCTACGGTTTGACCCATATCTCTGATAGCGAATCTTCCCATTTGTGGGATTTTTCTTGCATCTTCAATAACCATTGGTTTGGTAGGTCGAACTTTAACAAATGCGGAGTTACCGGTTTTTAAGAAATCAGGGTTTTCTTCTTCAACTTGACCAGTAGCTGGGTTGACTTTCTTTTGTAATTCAACAAAGGTACATGCTACTTGTGATGTGTGACAGTGGAATACTGGAGTGTAACCTACAGTAATTACACCAGGGTGTTGTAATACAACGATTTGTGCATCAAAGTCTTTTGCAACAGAAGGTGCGTCAGTAGTGTGTCCAGCAACGTCTCCTCTTCTAATATCGTTTTTACCTACTCCACGTACATTGAATCCAATGTTATCTCCAGGTACTGCTTCAGGCATTACTTCGTGGTGTTCTTCGATAGATTTAACTTCTCCGGAAGCTCCAGCAGGTTCAAATATAATATTATCTCCTTGTTTCATGACACCGGTTTCAACTCTTCCGACAGGTACAGTTCCTACACCAGTAATAGAGTATACATCTTGTACAGGTACTCTTAAAGGTAAGTCTACTGGTTTTTCTGGTGCATTAAGTTTATCTAATGCAGGGATAAGAGCGTCTCCTTTGTACCAGGTCATGTTTGGACTGGATTCTTTAATATTATCTCCTTCAAATGCAGACATTGGGATGAATGGTACTTGATCAGGTTTAAATCCGATAGATTTAATTAAAGTAGATACATCTTTCTTTACTTCATTGTATTTGTCTTCACTGTAGTCAACTACATCCATTTTGTTTACTGCAACGATTAATTGGTTGATTCCTAAAGTTTTGGATAAGAAAACATGTTCTTTGGTTTGTGGCATTACACCATCGTCTGCTGCTACTACAAGTACAGCTGCATCTGCTTGGGATGCTCCAGTAATCATGTTTTTAACGAAATCTCTGTGTCCTGGACAATCTACTACAGTAAAGTCGTATTTGTTTGTGGAGAATTTTTGGTGAGCGAGATCTATAGTTACTCCTCTTTCTCTTTCTTCTCCTAATTTGTCCATAACAAATCTGAATTTGTTTTCACCATCATCTAATTGTTGTTCAGCGATTGCACCTGCTTTTAATAACATGTGACCCACAAGTGTGGATTTACCGTGATCAACGTGTCCTATAAATGCTAAGTTTATATGTTCTTTTGCTTTTGCCATTATAAAAACCTCATTTTAATAAATTAACTTTTTATTAGTTTAATTTTTTTTGGTTAAGTATAGTTACTTAACGAAATATAGTTAAGTTTAGACTTAACCATATATACAATAATTGATATTATTTTTTATAATATATAATCTTAATGCTTATAAATTATTCGACAAAATATCAACATTGGATTTAATAAATTAAAATCATTATCTGAATCATAATAATTGTTATTTTATTAATCATTTCCAGATTTTTTATTGATTTTCTTTAAAAAAATTTAAAAATTTTATTTTAAATTGAAATCAAATTAACTTTGACCTAAATAGTGATCTGCACCATATGGTTCAGGGGAAAGGCCTTTTCTTTGTCTGATTTCACGAATGATTTGAGATTGTAATTCTCCAGGTAATCTTTCGAATCCTGCCATTTCAGTAGACCATAAACATCTACCTTCTGCAGCAGATCGGATATCTCCTGCGAATCCAAACATTTCAGCTACAGGTACTTTTGATTCTATACTAACCATGTCTCTATCTTGTTGCATATCAACAATTTGACCTCTTCTGTTTTGTATTTCTCTAGTACATGCACCCATGTATTCGGATGGAGTGTTGATAAATACTTTTTGGTATGGTTCAAGTAATGTTGGTTTTGCTAACATCATAGATCCATATACAGCTTTTCTAATAGATGGTAATACTTGTGCTGGTCCTCTGTGAACTGCATCTTCGTGAAGTTTTGCATCGACTAATTTGAATTTTAATCCCATTGCTATTTCGTTTGCTACAGGACCATCATCTAAAGCAGATTCGAATCCTTCAATAAGGAGTTCTTTTACTTCATCTAAGTATTGGATACCACGAGTTGCATTAATGAAAATACTTTTATTGTGTACATCCCATACTTTTTTAGCTTCATCTTTATCTAATCCGTATTCTTGGAATTCAGCTGCAGATTCTTTACCTTTAATTTTTCCTTCTTTGATTTTTCCTTCTTGCATTGCTTTGAATAATTTATCATCTAAAGGTTCAACGGTAATATAGAATCTGTTATGTTTGTTTGGAGATTTACCTTCTACTGGTCCAGCTTTTCCACCTACAGTTTCTCTATATACTACAATAGGTTCGGATGTTTGAATGTCAACTCCTTTTTCATTGATTCTGTAACTGATAACTTCTAAGTGAAGTTCTCCCATACCAGATACTAAGTGTTCTCCAGTTTCTTCATTAATTTCTACATGAATTGTTGGGTCTTCTTTAGCTACTTGTCTTAATACTTCAATTAATTTTGGTAAATCTTTAGTATTTTTAGCTTCTACTGCTACAGTAACTACAGGTTCAGATATGTGTTCTAATCCTTCGAATTCTACAATTTTGTGTTCAGGGTCACAAATTGTTTCCCCTGCGATTGCACCTCTTGCTCCTGCAATGTAAACAATGTTTCCTGCTGGAACATTATCGGTGTTTACTCTTTCTGGTCCGAAATATACTCCTACTTGTTGTACTCTAGCTTTTGCATGTCCTCCAACTAAGAATACTTCTGTACCTTTGGAGATTGCTCCTCCGTATACTCTTCCAGTAGCAACTTCTCCTGCGTGTTTATCCACAGTTACATTTGTTACCATTACTGCTAATGGTCCATCAGGATTGGTTTTAATCATAGTTTGTCCTGCAGGACTTTCGATATCTCCTTCCCATATGTATGGTACACGATATGCTTGGGATTCTTTTGGACTAGGTAAGTGTTCTACAACCATACCAAGTAATACTTCAGTAATTGGTACTTTGTGAGCTAATTCTTTTTGTTCATCATTGTTACAGTAATCGATGATATCTTTGAAGTTGATTCCTGATTTTTGCATAATTGGAACATTAATTGCCCAGTTGTGGTATGCTGATCCAAATGCTACACTACCATCTGCTACATCAAATTTCCATTCTTCTTTTTTGTCTTCAGGAGCTACGTTTTTTACAAGTTTGTTAGCTTCTGCTATGATTTTAAGGAATCTGTTTTGTAATTCATCAGGTTCTAATTTTAATTCATTTATTAATCTGTCTACTTTATTGATGAATAATACAGGTTTTACATGTTCTTTTAATGCTTGTCTTAATACAGTTTCAGTTTGAGGCATAATACCTTCAACAGCACATACAACTACAACTGCTCCGTCTACTGCTCTCATTGCACGAGTTACGTCTCCACCGAAATCAACGTGTCCTGGAGTATCAATTAAGTTGATTAAGTATTCTTGACCTTCGTAAGAGTGAACCATAGATACGTTTGCTGCATCAATAGTAATACCACGTGCTTGTTCTTGTTCATCAAAATCTAAGAATCTTTGATCTCCTGCAAGTTCTTCGGAAATCATTCCTGCACCTGCAAGTAAGTTATCGGATAAAGTAGTTTTACCATGATCAATATGTGCTACAATACCGATGTTTCTGATGGAATCTGGTTTGTACATTAAATCCTTGATTTTTTCAATCATTTTGTCTCGTCTACTCAAAATAATCACCTATATGATATTAAATAATATTAGTTGCAGCTATTAGTGTGCTGCTTTAGCTACTCTTTCTTTTTCTTCTTTCTTACGTAATGCAAAACTTCTTGAATCTTCGTTAGAAGCCATTAGTAATTCATTAGCTAAACAATCTGCTAAAGATTTTTTATTTTTGAATGCAGATTGCATTGTTCCTAAAGTTATGAAACCTAATGCAAGGTCTACTCTTCTTTGTGGAGAAATATCTACAGCTACTTGGTATCCTATACCACCGTATTTGATACGGGTAGTTTCTTCACGTGGTGCGGAATTTTCTACAGCTTGTACTAATATTTGGATAGGATTTTGTTTGGTTTTATTGTTAATAATATCCATTGATTCTCTAACAGTAGCATAAGCTTTATTCTTTTTACCAGAGTTTCTTTCAGTTCTCATCATTTTGTTCATTAATCTTTCTACGATGGATACTTTAGATTTTGCGAATTGTCTTTTAACATGTCTACCTGAAGTATGAGGGACAATTGTTTCATCTAAGCAGATGTAACCATTTAAACCTAAATCAGAAATCTTAACTTCATCTAATTCATATTTTCCAAAAACTTGACTCATTTAGATTACCTCACTTATCTTACTGGTTTTTCTATTTTACCAGATACCATTTGTTCTAAAGCTACATTGTTTACTTTAGATACTTTCCAACGAACCCCTGGGATATCTCCCATAGATCTTCCGGATGGTCCTCCGATACCTTCAATCATTACTTCATCATGCTCATCGATAAATCCTATAGCATTGTCTCCTGGAGCAAATGCAGTTAATTGTTTACCGTTTTTGATTAATTGAACACGTACACATTTACGAATTGCAGAGTTAGGTTGTTTTGCTTCAATTCCTACTTTTTCTATTACAATTCCTCTTGCTTGTGGAGCCCCTTCGAGAGGGTCAGCTTTAACATCTAATCCTAAAGCTTTTCTTTTGTATTCCACATCTTTCCATTTAAAATGTTGTCTTTTACTTTTTAATTTTTTTGCAGCAAAAAGTCCTGGCATATTTTATCCTCTTTTCTTTTGTCTGTGAAAGATTATAATAATTAATTCATGATTATGAATTAGAAATCCACCGCTGCGATTTACTATAAAATTTTTTAGCCATATTTTATAGCAATCTAAATTTCTAATTTATAATAGATATTAATTTTAAAATCTATTAATAATACCCTAATAAGGGTTATAAATATATATTTAATATAATTAGCTAATTATATTTAGTAATATAATTTTTTAATGTATTTAGATTAGTTGTTAAATAAATAACGTTAACACTAACTAATAATTATTAATTTGTGCTATAAAACAGATTGAAATTAAAAAATTAGCATAATATAATTTTTATACAATGTGTTAGTTATTTAATTTAAAATATCAATAGGTTCTGTCATGAATAAAACTTCTATAGCTAAAGTGCACACAGTAAGCTATAATAGTTAACTAAATACGCTTTTTTCATAACATTATAATTATGATTTATATAACCATACCTATAGTAATAATAAATATGTTTAACTACATTTATAAGGTTTATGTTTTTTAGGATTATTTTTAAAAATTGTAAATTTTATTTTAAATAATTTCAATATAATAACCTTATTTTTTATGATTAATTTAAGAAAAAATAGTAAAATTCTTAAATTTAAATATTTATAATAATATTTCTTTTTAAGAATTTTTTTAAAATAATTTGTTTAATAAAGTAAATTTAAGTAAAAAATCATTTTTTTATTTTAAAATGATATTACTTAAGTTATGTTGTCTATTAGCTAATAATTTAGCTCTTTCGATGTTAATTCCATTTTTTCCAATAGCAATACGTTTGTTAACTGAATCTGTAGTAACAGTAGCAATTCGTTCTCCATTTTCTTTTTGAAGAACTTTGATGCTTTTAAGTTCAGCTGGTGCTAAAATATTTTTTATAAAAGTGGTTGGATCATCAGAAAATTCTATGATTTCAACACCTTTATCAACAGCTTTTTGAACTTTATTTACAGTGCTTCCGCCTTTACCTATAGCAAGACCCATATCACCATTTTTAACAACAAAAGTTACTTTACCATGATCTTCATCAATGATACAATCTTTTACCATTGCACCAGTTAAACTCTCAAATAGAGCTATGTATCTAATTTCATTTGCATTAAATTTAATAGACAATTGAATCTACCCCAATATTTCTAATATAGTAGAATCTCCTGGATCGTTTATGACTAAAGTAGCCACAGTAAAAGGTTTACCGCAAACAGAACCTAATTCTACACTAGTACCTTCATATGTTATGTAAGGTATTTCTGAAAGTTTTGAATAGTATTCTACATCTTCAATTATGTCTTTAGGACTGTTAGCTGCTACAACAACTAATAAACCTCTTCCTAATTTTAAAGATTGAATTGATTTTTCTGAGCCTAAAGTGACATCTCCTGTGTCAACTGCAACTCTTATTCCTCTATCTACGTCCATCATCTGCCTCCTCTAATTTTTTGGTTTCATTACGACACTGACTGAGCCAGTACCAAGGGGTATTGGTTGTCCAATAATAATATTTTCTATTACACCGGTTAAATGATCAACTTCCCCTCTAATACTTGCATTGAGTAAATGTTTACTTGTTTCCTCAAATGCAGCACGAGCGAGAACACTTGATTTTTCTCCACTAATTCCATGTCTTCCAATAGAGTTTACCACTCCTTGGTGAGTCATCATATCAGATACTAACATAATGTGTCTTATATCTACACTTAAACCTTGTTCTCCTAAGGTTTTTGAGATTTCATTTATAATAGCATTACGAGCTGCTTCGATTCCAAGAACGGTTTCTATTTCGAATATATCATTAGTGGATGTTCTAATTTTATCAATACCATCTATTTTTAGAACTGCACCTAAATTTGATCCTTCAGTATGTATGGTGTACTCTTCATCACCTTTACGTATAATTACTTTACCGATATTTTTAATACCACTTACTTGTAAATCACGCACTTTATCTGCAAGAAGTCTGAGTTCTCGAATAGTTGTTTTTGAAGGTTCAAAAGTAAGCATATTGTCTTTTATATTTACTTTCTTAAAAGCTTTTTCTATACTTGCAATAATTTCATCATAATCAAGTCTTTTATCTTCAATTTTCTTTTGATCAAGTTCAACTTGAACATTCATTTCAGCATAATTTAAATTGAAATCTTTTATGATATCATTTATTGTACTTTTACCTATTCTATTTGCTAATTTCTTAACAAATTCTTCATCATTTTGGTATTCTTTTTCAAAGTAAATATCCATTGTTGGAGTTGAAATTTTCTTTCTTGCATCTACAATTTCTATAAGTCTTGGTAGACCTAAGGTAACATTTAATTCTGCTACCCCTGCATAGTGAAAAGTACGCATGGTCATTTGAGTACCAGGTTCCCCTACAGATTGTGCAGCTACAGTTCCAACAGCCTCCCCAGCTTCAACATGAGCTCGTTCATAGGCTTCTTCAACACGATTTACTAATTCATCAAGTTCTTTGTCAGTTAACTCCCTATTTATATAAGCAGTTGCAAGACTTTCGACATATTTTATCGGGAAATCGATTTTCTTCTTTTTAAGAACTTTTTCTACTTTAGTTATTGCTTTATCCATTTCTTCTGGCATAAAAATCCTGCTCCTAACTTAATTTTTGTTTGTTTTAACTCTCATTTCATCAATAATTTTGTTAAGATCTGCTGCATGTCCGTAGTCACTTTTTGCTGGATCTACTCCATCTTCTCCGAACATGGTTTGCACAACTTTTCCACGATTATCTGTAACTAATCCGTTTTCTTTTACTTTTAAATCTTGTAATGCATTTACAAGTCTTCTTTGCATGTAACCAGATTGTGCAGTACGAATCGCTGTATCTACAAGTCCTTCTCTTCCTCCCATTGCGTGGAAGAAAAATTCTATTGGATCTAATCCTTCTTTATAACTACTGTGAACGAATCCTCTTGCTTTCGCACCTAATTCATTTCTTCTAAAGTGAGGTAAGGTTCTTTCAATATAACCTCTGTCAATACGACCCCCACGAACAGATTGTTGCCCTACACAAGCAGTAATCTGAGTTAAATTTAATATAGATGCTCTTGCACCAGTACGAGCCATAACTACAGAATGATTATCCATTCCAAAGTATGCTTCTGCAATTTCCCCAGATTTATCCCGTGATTCACCAAGAACTTGCATAATTTTCATTTCTAGAGTTTCTTTTAAACTTCTACCAGGTAATGCTTCAAGCATTCCTTCTTCATAAGCTTTTACAAGATCATCTACTCTTTGTTCAGCAATATCTAAGTGAGCTTCAATTCTTTCTTTAGCTTCTTCAGGAATTTCTTCATCATTGGTACTTGTTGTAATTCCTGTTTTCATTATTCCACAAATTGCTAAATCAGTTGAACGATCTAAGAATTCTCTTGCTCGATCTGGACCGTATTCTTTAACAATTTTATCTAAGATCTTTCCACTAAATGAACCATATGCCTTCTCATCAATAGCCCCATATTCAAGTTGACCATTTTCAATAACAACATATGCATCGTTTTCACATGCAGTTCCAAGACATTCATCACAATCTCTACAGATTTCTGCTTTATAATGCATATTTAAATCATCAGGTAAAAGAAGGCTGAATAATTCTTTACCTGTCCAATCTTCAAATTTACGTTTTGGTATTGGTAAGTGAGATTTTCTAATGATTTGGAATGCTTGTTCTTCTGTGAATGTTGATCCTTCACGTGTTAAAAGATATGCTCCACTAATATGATCGTGTATCGCTCCTATAATTGGCCCTCCGAAACGAGGGGATAAAATATGTTCTTGTACTCTCATTAAGGATTTTGCTTCTGCACGAGATTCATCAGTTTGGAAAACATGCATATTCATCTCATCTCCATCAAAATCCGCATTATAAGGAGGACAAACACATAAATTTAATCTGAATGTTTTATATGGTAAAACTCTTACTTCATGTGCCATCATACTCATTCTATGAAGAGATGGTTGACGGTTAAAGAGAACAATATCTCCATCATGTAAGTGTCTTTCTACAACATATCCAGGTTCAAGGTTTTCAGCAATAACCTCTTTGTTTTCATCATAAACTCTTAATTTTCTACCATCTAACCTTACAACATAATTAGCTCCAGGGTGCTTATTGGGTCCGTTAAGAATGTGTTGTCTCATTTGTTCTATGTTCCATTCATTAACATATGTTGGTACAGTTACTTCCTTAGCTATCATTTCAGGCACACCAACTTCATTAATACTGATATTTGGATCAGGACTAATTACTGTACGTGCTGAAAAATTCACACGCTTACCTGAAAGATTACTTCTAAATCTTCCTTCTTTTCCTTTTAATCTTTGTGCTAAAGTTTTTAATGGACGACCTGAACGATGTCTTGCAGGAGGCACACCAGATGCTTCATTATCAAAGTAAGTAGTTACATGATATTGTAGTAATTCCCATAAATCTTCAACAATAAGTTGTGGTGCTCCAGCTTCCATATTTTCAATTAATCTTTGATTAATTCTTAAGATATCTACAAGTTTATGTGTTAAATCATCTTCAGATCTTTCACCAGTATCTAATGTGATTGAAGGTCTTACTGTAACTGGAGGTACTGGTAATACTGTTAATACCATCCATTCTGGTCTAGCAACTTCAGGGTTAACACCTAACAGATAAGCATCCTCATCACTGATATTTTCAAGTTTTTCTCTAACTTCTGAAGGAGTGAGTTTATAATCTCCTTGAATAATTGAAATAGGTTTATCAATTTTAATAGGTTCTTGTTCTGCTCCACAATGAGGACACTCATCTTTACGTGCAGCAGCAAAAATTTCTTTAATTAATGAATTTAAATTTTCATTATTATGCTTTAAATCATTCATTTTGTCAGTGAATTCTCTTATTTGTTCATCATCTAAAAGAATTCTTCCACATTCATTACAAGTTGAACGTAAGATTTTATGAATAGTATCTCCAAAACCTACATGAATTACAGGTCTTGCAAGGTCAATACTACCAAAGTGTCCTTGACATTCTCCTCCACGAAAACCACAAGTTCTACATTTTAAACTTGGATCAATAACACCTAAATGAGGATCCATTAAACCATTTTCAATAGGATAACCATCCTCATCATAAGTATCTGGAGTTTCAATCTTCACAACAGACATTTTTCGGATATCTTCTGGGGACATTAATCCGAAGTCAATTTCAGTTATCTGTTTTATAATTCCATTTTGCAAAATATTAGCTCCTTTAATATATTATAATAGTAATCATAAATCATCAAATTATTTTTCTTTATGCTTTATCTCCTAATACTAATTTAGGGAATATACATAAACTTTTGAGTTCATCAAGTAAAAGTTTAAATGCATAAGAAATTTCTACAGGGTAAGATTCTGAATCTCCACAAATTGGGCAGTATTTTTTATCTTTATTTTTATCATATACTGCTAACATACCACAGTTATCACAAACTATGGCTTCATATTTATCAGATTCATCTAAGAGTCTTTCTTTTAATGATAATGCAGCTCCGTGAGCTATAAGACAATCTCTTTCCATTTCTCCAAATCTTAAACCACCTTCACGTGCTCTTCCTTCTGTTGGTTGGCGTGTGAGAACTTGGACTGGTCCTCTTGACCGAGCATATACTTTGTCTGTTGTCATGTGGTGTAATTTTTGGTAGTATGCTACTCCTACAAATATTTCTGCTTCGATTCTTTCTCCAGTTGATCCGTTGTATAATGATTCACATCCTGCTGATTCAAATCCGTGCATTTTAAGGGTTTCTTTTATTTGTCCTTCTATATCATCATTAAATGGAGTTCCATCTACACGTTCTCCTTCTAAACAAGCTGCTTTACCTGCTACCATTTCGAGTACTTGTCCTACAGACATTCTTGATGGTATAGCGTGAGGATTAACTATTATATCAGGTATTACTCCGTTTTCTGAGAATGGTACATCTTCTTGAGATAAAATTAGCCCTACTACCCCTTTTTGTCCGTGTCTTGAAGCGAACTTATCTCCAAATTCAGGTTGTCTTGTTTCTCTTACTCGTATTTTTGTAAGTTTACTTCCTTCTACGGTTTCGGTTAAGAGTACTGCGTCAACTATTCCTTTTTCACCGTGTCTTACGGTTACACTGGTTTCTCGTCTTTTTTCAGCTACTGTACCGAATTCGTCGATTTCTTCTAAGAATCTTGGAGGACTTGTTTTTCCGATTAATACATCTCCAGATTCAACATGAGATTCAGGGTTTACGATTCCGTCTTCATCTAAGTTTCTGTAAGATTCTTCAGATCTGTATCCTTTGACTCCTTTTTCAGGAACTTCAAATTTATCTTCTTGTCCACCAGGGTATCTTCTTTCAGATGCTTCGTATGATCTGAAAAATGAACTTCTTCCCATTCCTCTTTCTAGTGAAGATTTATTTAGAATCATTGCATCTTCCATGTTGTACCCTTCGTAACTCATTAATGCAACTACTAAGTTTTGACCAGAAGGTCTTGCATCGTAGTTAGTTGCATCGATTATTCTAGTTTTTACTATTGGGGTTTGTGGGTGATGTAATAAGTGTGCTCTTGTATCTGTACGTAATGCATAGTTTGATACATATAATCCTAATGCTTGTTTTGTCATACCTGCTTCCATGGTATTTCTTGGTGAGGAGTTATGGTCTGAAAATGGAATAATTCCTGCACATATTCCAAGCATTGTAGATGGATCTATTTCTAAATGAGTATGATCTTCATTTAAGTCTTTAAGAGTCATTGCAATATATGCATTTTCTTCTTCTTCGGCATCTAAATATTCAATAATGCCTTTTTTGACAAGATCTGTCCATTTGAGTTTTCCTTTTTCGATTTTATCTAAATGACTTTCTGTGAGTAAAGGAACTCCATCTTTTACTAGAATTAAAGGTCTTCGAGCTCTACCTGGATCGTTGAATATATAAATTTCATCAGTATCATTATAGTAGGTGATGTTCATTTCATCAGATACTTCACCTGCTCGTCTTTTTTCTCTCATTTGATTTGTAAAGTCTTCTGGATCATTTACTGAACCAATGAGTTCTCCATTAATATAAACTTTAGCTTTGTTAATTTGTTGTTCTGTTTCTGCCACTAAAATTCCTCCGAGTTATTTGTTTAATACTCCCATTGATTCAATGGTATCTATAATTTCTTGGGTGTTTGATCCTTCAGATATTTTACACATTAATGCTAAGTTTTTTACTAGTCCACAATTTGGTCCTTCTGGAGTTTCGTTTGGACATATTTTACCAAATTGTGTTGGGTGTAAATCTCTTGCTTCAAAGTGGGGTTGGCTTCTTGTTAATGGAGATACTACACGTCTTAAATGTGAGAGTGTTCCCATGTAACTTGTTCTGTCTAATAATTGACTTACTCCTGCTCTTCCACCTACCCAGTTTCCAGTAGCTATAGCATGTTTAATGTTTTCTGTTAGAACATCTGATCTTACAGCTTGTTTAATGGATAATTGTTTTCCTCTTGATAGGCTTCTTTCTAATTGGTAACTCATATCTCTTGTTAAACTTGTGAAAGCTACTCTGAATAAATCTTCCATTAAATCTCCAGATACTCGGAGTCTTTTATTTGTGTAGTGATCCTTATCGTGGGGTTCTCTTTCACCGTATATTACTTGTAATAACATTTCTGTCATTTCTGCAAGGTATGTTGCTTTTGCTTCTCTTCTTTCTGGTTCAGTTCCCATGTGAGGTAATAGATATCTGTCAATAACATCTTCTGCTCTTTTAACTCTGTATTCTTCTGTCATACCTTTTGCAACACGGTTTCCTATGTATTTTATTGCTGATTGAGTTAAGTATTCTTCTCTTTCTTCTTTGGATAATCCTTCCATTTCTTTAGAATCGAGTTTTAATGCTGATTCGGATACTTGCATATCATCTGCAATAACCATTTGGTAATTGAAGTTTTCAGAAATAGCTGTGATTATTTTTTCATCAGTGGAGAATCCTAATGCTCTGAGTAATATTACTAAAGGTATTTCTCCTGGAACATATGGGAATGAAATTCTTAAGAAAACACCACTTTTACGTGGTTTTTTATATTCTAATGATATTCTTGCTCTGAATCCACTTTTGATAGATGTTACTATTGCTTTTGCTCTTCTATCTTCGAATTCTCCCATTCTTTCAAGGATGATTTTGTTTGGAGCGATTTCTTCCATTGTTACAACAGCTCTTTCTGAACCGTTTACTATGAAATATCCACCTGGATCTTGTGGATCTTCTCCTTTAGCCATTAATTCTTCTTTATTAAGGCCGTGTAAGTGACATATGTCTGATTTAAGCATGAGTGGTAATTCACCAATATATACTTGGTCTTCTTCAGTTAATTTTTTCTTTTCTTGACCTTCTTCATCTAAAGCCATTTCTAAGTACATATGTGCTGAGTAATTTAAGTTTCTTAATCTTGCTTCAGTTGGGTAAATCATACTTTTGGAACCATCTGCTTCTTTAGTAAATGGTTTGTGGATGTGTAATTTACCAGTTCTTACAGTGTATTTACCATTTTCCAGGGTAATTGGTTCTGTAATATCAATGATATTTTGTATACGGTTATTTACAAAGTCATTGTAAGATTTTATATGATGATCTACC
>Ga0208826_1000928_pt1 | contig 27316 bp, 26 predicted proteins | sample AD_UKC115_MetaG_FD_184451 | JGI IMG/M metagenome (GOLD analysis project Ga0208826, IMG submission 184451) | Active sludge microbial communities of municipal wastewater-treating anaerobic digesters from Hong Kong - AD_UKC115_MetaG (SPAdes)... | ecosystem: Engineered > Bioreactor > Anaerobic >...
TCTTTGCATAAAATCCATCATTACATTACTTTTACAAATAATGCTCAAACAACAATTACAACAAAAGCTTCAACAGAAACTCTCGCCGGCACAGATTCAGGTAATTAAAATGCTCGAAATTCCGACGCTGGAGCTTGAAGAACGAATTCGTCAGGAACTGGAAGAAAATCCGGTATTGGAAGTTGGTTCAGAACCTGAGGAAGATGAAAAGAAAGATCAGGATGATTTTGGGGAAGATTTAGAAGAATCGGAAAATGAGGATTCGGGAAACAATGACGAAATAGATTTCGAGGAATATATTTCGGATGATGACATCCCCGATTATAAACTCCGGTCGAACAACCAATCGAAAGATGAAAAATATGAAGAAATACCTTTTTCAGGTGGTTCAACTTTTCACGATTTCCTGATGGAGCAGTTGCATCTCGTTCCCCTTTCAGAGAAGGAAAAAACTTTGGCTGAGTTTGTCATAGGCAATATAGATGAAGAAGGCTATTTGCGTAGAACACCAGAAGCATTGGCCGATGATGTTGCTTTTCAGGCTAATATGGAAGCAGATGAGAAAGAGATAAAAAAAATCGTTAAAATTATTCAACAGTTTGACCCTGCAGGAGTTGGAGCTTCTTCTTTACAGGAATGCTTGCTGCTGCAGCTGGAAAGGAAAAAATCCGATAAGGAAATTGAGATAGCAAAACGTATAATTCAGGACTATTTTGAAGAATTTTCAAAAAAACATTTCGATAAAATTCTCAGTGGACTTCAAATTGACAGCGATACGTTAAAAAATGCCATCAACGAGATCGTACGTCTGAATCCAAAACCTGGTAACGCATGGGGAGATAATTTTCTCGAAAAAAGCATGTCGGTGATAGTTCCCGATTTTATTGTGGAAAACAATGATGGAGAACTGATCGTACACCTGAACAACAGCAATATTCCCGATTTGCGCGTCAACAGTGCTTATACCGAGATGTTTCAGGACTATACCTCCAATAAAGACAACCAGACACCTCAGATGAAAGAGGCTATTCTGTTTGTTAAACAAAAAATAGATTCGGCACGATGGTTTATCGATGCCATTAAACAGCGGCAGCAGACCTTATTGGCTACCATGACTGCCATTGTAGAATTTCAGAAAGATTTCTTTATCGAAGGAGATGAAACTTACCTGAAACCAATGATACTTAAGGATATAGCCGATCGAACAGGTTATGATATTTCGACCATTTCAAGGGTAAGCAACAGCAAATACGTGCAAACAGAATTTGGTGTTTTCCCTCTGAAATATTTCTTTTCTGAAGCCATGACCAACGATGCCGGGGAAGAAATATCAACACGTGAAATAAAGAAAATTCTTCAGGAATGTGTCGAAAATGAAGACAAACGAAATCCACTGAACGACGAAATGTTGGCAGAAGTACTCAAAGAGAAAGGATATCTTATCGCTCGTCGAACAGTGGCGAAGTATCGCGAACAGTTGAATATACCCGTGGCGCGTTTGAGAAAAGAAATTTAGAAATACCCTTATAATTGTTTTACTTACGAAAAATCAATCAAACCAAAAAAGTGTAAAATGAAAGTACTGTATAAAATTATCTCGATTATTTTTCAACCATTGCTCCTGCCAACGTATGGCATATTGCTTATGGTGCAGATTCCCGTTTTTGCAAGCCTTCCGATGCAGTGGAAAGCTATCGCCGTAGGAGGAACTTTTTTGTTTACCGCTCTGTTGCCGGCTATTCCTGTTGTGGTGATGTATTTTAGAAAGGAAGTGAGCGACTTGTTTATTTCCAATCGCGAAGAAAGAACGCTTCCTTATCTGTTTTCGTTTTTGGCTTATGTTTTCTGGACGCTTTTCCTGATTCGCACCATGCACTTGCCTATGTTTATTGCCGGTTTGGGTATTGGTTCTTCTATTTCCATTCTTCTGATTACTTTTATCAATATCAAGTGGAAAATCAGTGCTCATCTGGCAAGTTTGGGTGGCTTGGCGGGTGGCATTTTCGGAATTTGCTATCGGTTTGCCTTAAATCCGCTTTGGCTTTTTATTCTGATATTTTTGGTGGCAGCTCTTTCCGCTACTGCCAGAGTTGCTTTGAAAGCACATACTCCTATACAAACTATAGCCGGTTTCGCTTTAGGTTTCATTTGCGTATTTCTACCTGTGATGTTGCTATAAAAGCTTGAGCACCTAAAATTTAACAGCCACTGTTGCCCGAAGAGATCTTCCCGGCATGGGGAATCCGCGAACAATTTCATAGTTTTTGTCAAGGAAATTGTTTAATTCCAATTGAAGAGAATAGGAAGTCCGAGAAGTTTTAAAATTTCGAGAAAGCGACAAGTTATGATCAGCAAAGCCCGGTAAGCGGTTGGATGCGTAATTTTGAAACAAAGAATAGCGATGTCCTGACCAAATAAAGGAATAGGAAAGGTTAAACCACGGCATTTCCAAAGCAGCTTTTCCCGATCCTGAAATTCTCGGCGTGTAGGGAATTTGGTGTTTGTAGTCGTCTTCGTTTGGGTTGGTTATGTTCAGAGCCCGTTGGTAGGTGTAAGAAGCACCTATTACCAGCCCAATGTTTTTTACTATCGATATTCCGCTTTCGGCCGTCAAATCCAATCCGTCCACAGAAACTTTTCCACAGTTTTTCATCGTCCAGTTAAAAAGGTCTTTGTTAGGGAATGCTACAATTTTATTGGTAATTTCGTTGTGATAAGCGTCTAAAGTTACTGAAAATAATGAAAGCTTTTCTGTCGAGAAATTCCATGTAATACCAGCATTGAACTGTTGTGCATTTTCAGGCTTCAGATTTCTGTTACCAACATAAGAATAATAAAGATCATTAAATGTAGGCAATCTGAAATTGTTTTTGTAAAAACAGCGAAAGCGGAAATCGTGCGATTCAAAAGGTTTAACGGCAAAACTGAAAAATGGAGAAATATGATGTTGATTTTCAGTTGTTTCTCCATTTTTTACAGATCCATCAACAAGAGTTCCCAGGCAACCGGCTGTTGCCAGCCACTGATTGGAGACGTATTTGGCATTGAAAACTGAAAGAACGGTATTTCGTTTTGGATAGGCAAAGTTAGGTAAATTGGCTTCCAGTGTATTCAACGAGTAATCTGTTGAAAAAGAAAAGGATAATTTTTCGAAAGCTTTAAAAAGTAGGGAGGCAGAAATATAGTACTCTTCCTGTAAATAAGTATTGTCTATTTTTCCATCCGAATTATTGTAGTTTGGGTCGAGATAATGCAGGAACCCATTGTGATATTTGGCATTGGTTTGAAACGACCACAAGGGAGAAATTTTTTTTTCGAAATGTGCCTGAGAAAAAAATGTCCTGTCGTTGCTTCGTTGATGGTTCGTATTTTCATTCATATAATAAATCACTGCTCCGGGCAAACCTCTTTCCGAGCTGTAATAGTAACTTTTCAGATAACCCGATCCACCCCACGCAAAATTTGCATAAATTGTTCCTTCAAGTCGTAAGGTTGCCACATCGGTGTTTTTCCTTGTTTCAATTGAAGAACTGTCTCCTTCCTGTGTGCCATAAGTTACTCGATATGGATATTCTCCATTTGCCGAAAGCCATTCGCCACCAAAAGTCGCTGAAACATTTCGATTTATTTTTGTTTCGAGCAGCAAGGAGGTGTTAATTAGTCCGAAAGAACCCGTTTTTAAGGAAATTTTCCCTTTCAGTTTTTCTTTTTCTCCAAATGAAGGCTCAAGCGTTCGAATGTTCAGCACAGAAGAAGAAGCAAAAAAACGAGCCGGAAGAAAAATATTGTCGCCTTGCCCATTATTTAGTGAAAGCATGTCCACATTGTCGAGTGAAAATCGTCCCAAATCGATCTGCCCTGTCTGACAGTCAGTTAGCGTTATGCCATCATAACTCACTGCTGTATGTTCCGCACCAAAACTTCTTACCGACACGGTTTTCAAACCGCCTATTCCTCCATAATCCTTTACGTTGACTCCCGAAAAATATTTTATGGCATCTGAAATCTGAAGTACATTCAGATTTTCAATTTTTTTGGCTGAAAGAATTTGCAAAGGTGTAGTCGATCGGATTTCGCTGCGTTGAAATTTTTCGGAAACGATAATTTCAGGAAGGAGACGAATTTTCGCGGTATCCTTTTCAGTCGGAATTTCTCCATAAATGGTTTCCGAAAAAAACAGCAGACAGAAAAAGACCCATATAAATTTTTCTAAATATATCGACATAATTTAATCTGATAATCTTGACGATAGCCCTGCAGGAAAGAAAATCAATATGAACAAAAATGTGCAGATTGTTAAAGCTCTTTCCTCGAAAGCTTTTCACTGATAAAAGCATGGCAGGTCTTCTGGCTTGCTCTTTTTTTGAACGCCTTCCCATTAGCGGAAATCGAAAAAAATTGGATTCTAATTTTTTTCTAAATCCCAAAAAACAGTGGCAAAAGTATTGTTCAAAAAGCTACAAGAGCTTACAGCAGCGGGACTGCAGCCGATTTTCACGGCTTTCCCATTTTCATCAATTTACCGGAAACGGTTCATTGAAACCAATGCTGCGACAAAGATAAGCTTTTTTGTTGTGAAATAGAATTATCCAATTGTCAATATTAGTATAAAGAATTGAAAATCAGTATTACAAATATCTTAAATTTCTATTCTCTCAGCGTTTCGATAAATCGTTGTAAAGCATTTGAAGATATGCTTCCCCTTTTTTCTTATTAGCATTCGGTTGCCCCGAATTCCATAGCACTTGGTTGGTATTGCAGTCAAAAACATAATGATTTTCAGGAGTTAAAAATCCGAAGCCATTGGGGAACGTGTAAAAGGCAAAATGAGGTGAAGCCGGATTCAGTATATTTTTACTGAAAGTAAAATCCTGATGAGGTAAGCCAAGTTGATAAAGCAAAGTTGCGGCAATATCAATTTGAGAAGCATAAGTATTTATCTTCATCGGCGATTTTATAGCGCCGCCAATAATCAGCAACGGAATTTGATACCTTTCAACAGAAGAGAGCAGAATATTTTTGGGATAATGCATCGCATGATCCGGTACCAGCACCAAAATGGTATTTTCCCAGTATTTTGTTTTCCTGAATTCGTCAACAAATGCACCCAGACAGCTATCGGTATATTGAACCGAATTCAAGTAAGGATCGCTGTTCTTATGAAAAGGTACGTCAAAAGGTTCGTGACTGCTAAGCGTTTGAAAAATTTTCATAAACGGTTCTTTTTGTTCCTTCTTCAAATCTTTGGCTAAACGCTGAAAAACGATATGATCATGAGCGCCCCATTTTGTTGTTCGGTCTTTAGCCGGAAAATCTTTGTCAACAACCATTTTGTCGATACCTTGAGCAATCAGATAAGCTCTCATGTTGGTGAAGTCCACATCTCCGCCGTAGTAATATTCCAAATCGTAGCCGGCAGCTTTTAGTGTTTTGGGAATGGAAGGCAACGTTTGACTCTTCTTGGGATACTTCATAATGGAAGTTGTTGGCTGAGCCGGATAGCCACTGAAAATGGAAATCAATCCGCGGTCTGTGCGAAAACTGTTTGCATAAAAGTTGGTGAAAAGAACGCCTTCGTTACAAAAATTATTCATGCGCACTGCTATTCCGGGAAAACCTCCCAGTGACTCAAGGTCTTTGGACATGAAACTTTCGAGCACCACAAAGATAACATTTGGTTTTCGGCTGGTAAATAATGCAGGTATTTCTCCCTTTACCGGCTGGTCAACGAGATGCTTGAATTCTTCTTCAGCTTCTGCGTCGGACATGAACCGATATTGTTTGTCAAAATTTTGTGTTTTGAATGCCGATTCCAAAAAATTGAACATAGGATTAATGGCAGCATGATTCAATTCATTTTTCGAACTGAAATAAACCTTGCTTACATTCATGGTGGAGACGTTAAATCCTCCTCTGATAGGAATAAATAGCAGGCATGTAAACAGAAACAGTAAGGCGGCTGTCGAAAATTTGCTTTTAATCGGCTTCGGTTTTTTTTCGGTTTTGATAATGAAGAAATAGAATATTTTGTACAAGGCAAAAGCTATCAAAATTATGGCCAATAATCCGACAACGATCATCCAAATATCGATACTTGCCAATACTTCTTTTGGCCATTTCATGTAAAACAATACAGTGGAATCGAGACGAAAACCCCAAAAGGGATATAATGCAGCGTCAACCACAAAAACTATTGAAATAATAGTAGAGATAAGACCGAAATATATTTTTTGAAAGTATTCGTGAACCGAAGGTTTAGCCCATAACGAAATGATTAAGAAAATTCCCGGTAAAATAGTGAGATAAGCCGACATGGAAGTATCCAGTTTTAGCCCGTGTAGCATTATCTGCATTAAATCAGAAAAACGGATATGGCTGTAAATATGATGATTATAGAGAATAAAAAGAGGTTTTTGAAGTAAGAAAACAAACAATATCAACAGATAAGTTTTAAAAAAATGAATTAGTTTCTGTAACATGAGAAAATTTTGTTTATCGTTAAAAAGAAATTTTTATTTGTACGTTTTAGAAAAATCTGACAAAGTTAAATGATTCCTTTTGAAAGTATAAGTAATTGGAAAAATATTTATTTTTGGATTTCATATTCAGTTCGATAAAACATGATAATTTCAATTTGAAACAAAAAAACTTTCCATAAAAAATGAAAGAATTTAAAATTTATGTACCTTTGTGCTTTAGATTCAAAGGAAAAAAACTTATAAACCAAAAATTTTTTAATGTAATTATGAAAAAGCATAATTTTAATGCGGGGCCATCGGTATTACCTCGTGAAGTGATTGAGAAAACAGCACAAGCGGTATTGGATTTCAATGGTTCCGGATTGTCAATTTTGGAAATTAGCCATCGTTCTAAAGATTTTCAGGCAGTAATGGATGAAGCCATTGCCCTTTTTAAAGAATTGTTGGAAATTCCTTCGGGTTATTCGGTTGTTTTTCTGGGTGGAGGTGCAAGTTTGCAATTTTGCATGGTTCCATTCAACCTGCTTGAAAAAAAAGCTGCTTATTTGCTTACCGGCACTTGGGCCAGTAAAGCTTACAAAGAAGCAAAAGGTTTTGGAGAAGTAGTAGAAGTCGCTTCTTCCAAAGATGCCAATTTCAGTTATATCCCCAAAAATTATGTTATCCCGACAGACGTCGATTATTTTCATATTACAACCAACAATACAATTTTCGGAACTGAAATTCTTACCGATATCGATTCTCCGGTGCCTTTGGTTGCCGACATGTCTTCCGATATTTTTTCCCGTCCTGTTGATGTGTCAAAATATGGTGTGATTTATGGAGGAGCACAGAAAAATCTGGGCCCTGCAGGGTTGGCTTTTGCCATTGTAAAAGAAGAACTTCTGGGCAAAGTCTCTCGTCATATTCCAACCATGCTCGATTACAGAATTCATATCGAAAATGGTTCTATGTTCAATACACCACCTGTTCTTCCCATTTACTCGGCACTCGAAACTTTACGCTGGTTGAAAGCTAATGGCGGTTTGGTTGCAATGGAAAAGAAAAATATTGCCAAAGCAGAATTGCTCTATAATGAAATCGACCGCAACAAGTTATTTGTAGGAACGGCAGCCAAAGAAGATCGTTCCCGCATGAATGTTTGCTTTGTTATGAAACCCGAATATCAGGAATTGGAAGCCGAATTTCTTAAATTTGCTTCCGATCGCGGAATGGTTGGAATCAAAGGACATCGTTCTGTAGGTGGTTTCCGCGCTTCTATTTACAATGCGCTTCCTATCGAAAGTGTTCAAGCTTTGATTGACTGCATGCAGGAATTTGAAAAATTGCATTGATGTTGTTTATGCCAACATAAGTTTTCATCTATTATATATTAACGTAAATAATTCTTCTTTGCTGAAAAGAAGATAAAAAATTTGCTTATGAAAATACTTGTAGCTACTGATAAACCATTTGCCAAAGTGGCAGTGGATGGAATTCGGGCAGAAGTGGAAGCCGCAGGTTACGAACTTGCCTTGCTCGAAAAATATACCGAAAAGCAGCAATTGCTCGATGCCGTAGCTGATGTTGATGCTTTAATTGTTCGCAGTGATATTGTCGATGCGGAAGTGATAAAGGCAGCAAAAAAATTGAAAATTGTTGTACGTGCCGGCGCCGGTTATGACAACATTGACCTTGATGCGGCCACCAAAGCAAATGTTTGTGTCATGAATACGCCCGGACAAAATTCCAATGCCGTTGCTGAACTGGTTTTCGGATTTTTGGTTTATGCAGTCCGTAATTTTTATAACGGCACTTCAGGAACAGAGTTGAAAGGGAAAAAATTGGGTATTCATGCTTACGGGAATGTGGGCAGAAATGTGGCCAGGATTGCAAAAGGCTTCGATATGCAGTTATTTGCCTACGACGCCTATTGTCCGGCTGAAGTTATTAAAAATGATGGCGTTACTCCTTTGACTTCTGTCGAAGAGCTGTATGCTTCATGCGATATGATTTCCATTCATATTCCGGCAACTCCTGAAACAAAAAAATCCATCAATGCTTCTTTGCTGGGGAAATTGCCAAAAGGTGCGGTCATAGTGAATACTGCCCGTAAGGAAGTAATAAATGAAGAAGATTTGATAAACTTCATGACTTCGCGTAATGATATTAAATATGTTACAGACATTATGCCTGACCAGCACGCAGTTTTTTCCGAAAAATTTCCTGAACGTTATTTTTCGACACCAAAGAAAATGGGGGCTCAAACTGCCGAAGCCAATATCAATGCAGGTATTGCTGCCGCCAAGCAAATTGTGGCATTTTTCAAAACAGGAGATGAACGCTTCCGCGTAAACAAATAATTATCTCTTTGCACTTATAAAACAAAGGCTGCTTGATTTTTTCGAGTGGCCTTTTTTCTTGTAAATAATTTTTTCACAGAGTAATAGTTGTTTTTTCATCAAAAATTTTTTCTCATCTTTTCGCACTCAATTGGGCTTCCCTGTTTGCAAAAATTGTTTTATCTTTGTATCCTGATTTTTTTTATAACTTTACGTGGAGAATCGCAGCTAAATAAAATTTTCTTTAACATGTTTCATAACAGGCAAATAACCCAAGATATATATTACGTCGGCGTAAACGACAGGCAAAAGGTTAAATTTGAAAATCTGGTTCCACTTTACAACGGAGTTTCCTATAACGCTTACTTGGTGTTGGATGAAAAAACCGCTTTGATAGATACAGTTGATATTCATTTTGGCGAAATACTGGTTGATAAAATTCAATCGCAGCTGCAGGGAAGAGATTTAGATTATCTGATTATCAATCATATGGAGCTTGATCATTCTGGGTCTATTCGACTGTTGAGAAAATATTTTCCCAACCTTGTAATTGTTGGCAACGAAAGAACACTTGACATGGTGGAAGGTTTTTATGGAATTGGTGGAGCGACTTTGAAAATTCAGGATGAACAAATACTTTCCTTAGGCCGACACCAGTTGCAGTTTTTTTTAACCCCAATGGTTCATTGGCCGGAAACCATGATGACTTATGACATGAAGGAAAAGATTCTTTTTTCGGGAGATGCTTTTGGCTGTTTTGGCTCGCTGGATGGTGGCGTAATAGATACTGAACTTGATTTGGATAGATATTGGGAAGAAATGTATCGATATTATGCTAATATTATTGGGAAGTATGGTTCTCCTGTGCAGAAAGCCATAAAAAAGCTTGCTCTCGTTCCTTTCGAAATAATTTGCAGTACGCATGGGCCTGTATGGAAAGCGTATCGGCAAAAAGCTGTCGATATTTACGACCGTTTAAGTCGTTTCGAAGCCGAAGAAGGAGTGGTGATAGTTTATGGCTCAATGTACGGAACTACCGAATTAATGGCCGAAACTGTAGCACAAGGTTTGTCTGAAGCAGGAATAAAACCCGTAATCGTCCACAATGTATCCAATCAAGATCTTTCGGTTATTTTAAGTGATATCTACAAATATCGTGGTTGCATAATGGGTAGCCCTACTTACAACAACGGACTTTTTCCTGAATTAGAAGATTTGATAAAAAAAATTGAAAGTCGCGGAGTTAAAAATCGTATTTTTGGATGTTTTGGTTCTTATTCATGGTCAGGAGCTGCTGTCAAAAATTTGAGTGAATTTGCTCACCACATGAGTTGGAAAATGGTGGAACAAACTGTGGAAGAAAAGCAGGGCTTGAAAAAAGATAATTACGAATTATGCCTGAAGTTAGGCCATCAGGTCGCCTCGTTGCTGATCGATACGCAACAAAAAAACAACTGAATGTAAAAAACAATTTTGTCCGTGTTTTTTTGAAATAGGACAAACAAACATATTTTTTATCATCATAAAAATGGAAAACAATCATTCTTCAGGTATTGGGAAAATCAATCTGTTCCTTATCGCAGCAGGTTTTATAGTTATTGTCATAGGTTTTTTCCTTATGACGGGTTCTTCTACCGAAGTAAAGTTCAACCCGGATATTTTCAGTTTTCGGCGAATTACCTTAGGCCCCATGATTTCTTTTTTTGGTTTTCTGTTTATTATTTTTGCCATTCTTTACAAACCAAAAAATAAATAAGCATGACGTTCTGGCAGACTATTTTGATTGCCATCGTGGAGGGATTGACGGAATTTTTGCCTGTTTCTTCCACGGGACACATGATTATTACGCAGAGTATTTTGGGTATTGAAAGTACCGAATTTGTGAAAGCGTTCACAGTTATCATTCAGTTTGGCGCTATTCTTTCAGTGATTGTGCTGTATTGGAAACGTTTTTTCAGACTTCAGCCAATGGAAAAATTTTCCAGGCCGGATTCTTTTAAATCAAGTCGTTTTTCAAAACAGGAATTGGCCATACGAAAGCTGTTGTATCGTTACGATTTTTATTGGAAATTATTCATAGCATTCTTACCTGCTGCCGTTATTGGATTCCTTGCAGGCGATTATATTGATTTATTACTGGGTGATGTTTTTATAGTTGCTTTGATGCTTTTTCTGGGTGGAATAGTAATGCTTTTTGTCGATAAATGGTTTTCAAAACCTTCTATTGATCAGACTATGAATTGGAAAAGAGCCCTGAAAATCGGGTTTTTTCAATGTATTGCCATGATACCCGGAGTTTCTCGTTCTATGGCTACCATAGTGGGAGGAATGGCTGAAAAGCTAAACAGAAAAAATGCTGCCGAATTTTCTTTTTTTCTGGCTGTTCCTACAATGGCTGTAGCTTCAGGTTACAAACTTTATCAACTTGTTTCTCATCCATCAGGAAGAGCGTTGTTGTCTCAAAATTGGGTTTTGCTGCTGCTGGGAAATGTGGTAGCTTTTGTAGTAGCAATGGCTGCCATTCGGTTTTTTATTGATTTTATCACGCGATATGGATTCAAGGCTTTTGGTTATTATCGTATCGTTGTTGGGGCTGCTATTATGTTACTGCTTGGTTTTGGTTACAATTTAAGTATGGCTTAAATGGATGTACGTGAAGGAGAAGTTTTTTTTGTAGATAAACCGTTGCATTGGACTTCATTCAATGTTGTTGACAGATTGCGATGGAAAATTAAAAAGACGGCCAAAATTAAAAAAATAAAAGTGGGTCATGCCGGAACACTTGACCCTGAAGCTACCGGAGTGATGATTATTTGTACAGGTAAGGCAACAAAACAAATTGATAACTATCAGGCGCAAACCAAAGAATACATTGCCGAGCTAAAACTGGGTGAAACTACGCCATCTTTTGATTTGGAATTGCCTGTGGATACAATTTATCCTACGGAGCATATTTCGCGCGAGTTGATTGACAGCGTTCTGCTTTCGTTTGTTGGAGAAATAGATCAGGTTCCGCCTGTCTTTTCAGCTGTTAAGGTTGACGGAAAGAGAGCCTATCAATATGCAAGAAATGGAGAGGAAGTTGAACTAAAATCAAAAAAATTGGTTATAGATGAGTTGGAAATTCTCAATTTTTCCATGCCATTGTTAACGCTTCGTATTGTGTGCAGCAAAGGAACGTATATTCGGGCTTTGGCTCGTGATATAGGTTACGCACTTGGTTCGGGTGCTCATCTTACTGCTTTGGAACGAACACGTATCGGAGAAGTGAAAATTGAGGATTGTTGGAAGCTTGACGATTTGTTGCTGCATTTGGAAAATGAACTAAAACCGATAGAGGAAAATTAAAGTTTATTTATTCCAAAATTTTACTTTTTGCTGTTATTGTAAGAAATTAAAATATTTAGTTGTCAGTATGAAATTATCTCAATTCAAATTCAAATTGCCCGAAGAGCTGATTGCCCAATATCCGGCAAAACATCGCGATGAAGCGCGGTTGATGGTGGTACACAAAGATACGGGAAATATCGAACACCGAGTTTTTAAGGATGTTCTCGATTATTTCAATGAAAACGATTTGTTTGTCTTCAACGATACAATGGTTTTTCCTGCCCGTTTGTATGGCAATAAAGAAAAAACTGGTGCCCAGATTGAGGTTTTTTTACTTCGAGAACTGAATCCGGAAATGCGTTTATGGGATGTATTGGTTGAACCTGCACGCAAAATCAGAATCGGAAATAAGCTATATTTTGGAGAAGACGATTCGATTGTGGCTGAAGTGATTGATAATACTACCTCAAGGGGAAGAACGTTGCGTTTCCTTTTTGATGGCACCCACGATGAGTTTAAAAAAGCACTTTTTGCTTTGGGAGAAACACCGCTGCCACGTTACATTAAGCGCCCTGTTGAACCTGCTGATGCAGAACATTTTCAAACCATCTTTGCCAGAAACGAGGGAGCTGTTTCCGTTCCTGCTGCCGGATTGCATTTTAGCCGTGAGTTACTGAAACGAATGGAAATCAAGGGTATTGACATGGCTTTTCTTACATCTCACATGAGTTTAGGGATTTTTCGCGATATCGATGTGGAAGACCTAACCAAACATAAAATGGATTCCGAGCAAATTCTTGTTCCTGACGAAACAGCCGAAAAAGTGAATAAAGCCCACGATGAAAACCGAAACATTTGTGCTGTTGGAGTAACGGTAATGCGCGCTCTTGAAACAGTAGCCGGCACAGATGGTAAAATAAAATCTTATGATGGCTGGACTAACAAATTTATTTTTCCTCCTTATGATTTTACAGTTGCCAATGCCATGATTACCAACTTTCAGTTTCCATATTCTACTTTGTTGATGCTCACTGCTGCTTTTGGTGGTTACGATAATATTATGCATGCTTACGAAGTGGCTGTCGATGAAAAATATCATTTCGGAGTGTATGGAGATGCCATGCTGATAATTTGATACTATAAACTTTTTTATGTTGAAAAAAATTTTTTGGATTGAAATACCTATTAATTTTAACATTTGTTTCTCGAATTTTTTTGCATTTCAGAATTTCAGTGGGATCGATTTACATCGTTGATTGTAAAAAACTTAGGAAATAATTATTCTCATCTTTAAGAACATTTATTTTCTGATAAATTCTATTACCATGCCTGTAAAACTTTTTTATCACAGTCTCTTTTTACTCTTGTTATGTTTAAATGTAAACTTATTAGGTCAAAATAATGAGTTTAGCGGTATAAATATGAGTTTGGGAAATATTTACCGACTTTCCGATTCGGAAACACGGTCTATCAGTCCTGAAAATTTTACCGGAGAAAAAGGAAAAGGCGGAATGGCAATTCCTGATTCAAAAGCTCCCCGAAATTCAGCAAACGCATGGGAGGCTTCTCGTGATCTCGGACAGGGATGGAAAGTCAACCCTTTTGTCATTATAAAACCAGGAGAAACATTTACTCTTGCAGAAATCGACGGTTCAGGGGCTATTCAGCATATTTGGATGACCCCTACCGGAAATTGGCGTTTTTCTATTATTCGTATTTATTGGGATGGAGAAGATACTCCTTCGGTAGAAGTTCCTGTAGGAGACTTTTTTGGAATGGGTTGGGGAGAATATGCACCTATCAATTCTCTTGCTGTATGCGTTAATCCCGGTAGTGCCTTTAATTGTTATTGGCCTATGCCTTTTCGAAAAAAATGCAAAATAACAATGGAAAATCTCAATAATATTGAGGAGATGCGGCTTTACTATCAAATTGATTACACATTAGCTCGTGTTCCTAAAGATGCGGCTTATTTCCATGCTCAATTTCGGCGAACAAGAATAAATGAGACTTCTGACTACACTATTATTGATCATGTGAAAGGTGAAGGTCATTTCGTCGGCGTATATCTTGCATGGCAAGTTAATAACAATGGATGGTGGGGAGAAGGCGAGATTAAATTTTTCTTGGATGGAGATACAAAATTTCCAACTATTTGTGGAACAGGAACGGAAGATTATTTTTGTGGTTCCTACAATTTTGATAGAAATGGGAAATATGTTCCCTTTACTACACCTTACAGTGGTTTAGTGCAGGTAATTTCATCCGATTTGACTTATAAGGCTGGTCAACGATTTGGCCTTTATCGCTGGCATATAATGGACCCAATTCGGTTTAAAAAAGATTTACGTATTACAATTCAGGATTTGGGATGGCATCATGGAGGACGATATTTGCCCCAGAAATCCGATATTTCTTCCACCTGTTTCTGGTATCAAAATGAACCTCATGCACCATTTCCAAAACTTCCAGATTGGCAATATTTGGAAATAAATTAAAATGGATGAAAATCGAAATATGATTTTTTGAAAGTAAATCCTTTTATGTCTGATTGAAAATAATCAATGGCAAGGAGAACATGAAAACTTTAATTATTTTTTAGCCAAACATAAACTTAAACAAGAATTTTTACTTCGAAAATATTTCGATTATTTCTTCAATATTTGATACAAAAATTTTTCTGTTGTTTCTCTCGAAATCTTTTCAGTCAATATTCTCCATCAGTTCAAGCCAGCGGAAAGATTTTTCGTCAATCAATTGCATTAGTTCTGAAAATCGATGGGATAATTGCACCATCTCTTCACTGTTTGCTTCACCGGATTCCAGACGTCTCTCTATCTCTTTTTTCTCAATCTCCAATGCCGGTATTTCCTTTTCCAAAATTTCCAATTCTTTTTGTTCCTTATAGGTCAATTTCTTTGGCCGGCTTTTCAAGTTACTTTCGTTTTTTGGAGATGATGAACTAATCTGATTCTGTTTCTGCTTTTTCTCGTTTTCTTTTTCCTGCTCTTCCATCAAATCGTTCCATTCACGATAATCGGTATAATTTCCCGGAAAATCCTTCAGAACGCCATTTCCTTTAAATACCAACAAATGATCTACTACTTTGTCCATAAAATAGCGGTCGTGACTCACCACAATCAAACAGCCCTTAAAATTTTGCAGATAATCTTCCAGCACATTCAGTGTAACAATATCGAGGTCGTTCGTGGGTTCGTCCAAAATTAGAAAATTAGGATTTCGCATGAGAATGGTACAGAGATACAAGCGCCTTCTTTCGCCTCCACTCAGTTTATAAACATAATCGAACTGGCTTTCAGGAGAAAAGAGGAAGTATTGTAAAAATTGTGAAGCCGACATTTTTTTACCATTACCCAAATCAATCACTTCAGCAATATTCTGCACCACATCAATGACTTTCATTTGTTCGTCAAAATTCAAACCTTCCTGACTATAATAACCAAAAACGACGGTTTCTCCAATATCGAAACTGCCACTATCGGGCTGAACTTCTCCCAGCAGCATTTTCAAAAAAGTTGTTTTTCCCGTTCCGTTGTTTCCTGTGATTCCCAGCTTTTCATAGCGGGAAAATACATAATTAAAATTCTCTAAAATTTTAAGGTTGCCATAAGATTTTGAAACATTTTTTGCTTCGAAAATTTTAGAACCCAGGTAGCTGGCTTTAACATTGAGTTTAATTACTTTATCATCTAAGCGCTGGCGTGCGCGCTGTTCAATTTCACGGAAACGATCGATGCGCGATTTTGCTTTTGTGCCGCGTGCTTGAGGTTGACGATGCATCCATTCCAGCTCAGTTCGATATAGTTGTCGGGTTCGGTCTGTTTCAGTACTAAATGCATCAAGTCTTTCCTGACGTTTTTCCATGTAGTAAGTGTAATTTCCTTTGTAATGATACAAGGCTTGATGGTCTATCTCCAATATGTCCGTACAAATTCGGTCGAGGAAATAACGGTCGTGCGTAACCATAAGGATAGACATCGAGGAGCGTTTTAAAAAATCTTCCAGCCATTCTACCATTTCCAAATCCAAGTGATTGGTCGGTTCATCGAGCAACAGCAAGTCGGGTTCCGTAATCAGCACTTGTGCCAATGCCACCCTTTTCAGTTGTCCACCGGAAAGCTCGCCAATTTTTTGGCTAAAGTCGGTTATTTTCAGCTTTGTAAGAATTTGTTTAACACGCAGTTCGTAGTCCCAAGCTCTTAAAGCATCCATTCGCGCAACAATTTCATTCATTTTCTGCTCATTATGAGAAGAAATACAGAGCTCATATTGTGCTATTGTTCTCACTATTTCACTGTCGGAAGTCAAGCAGGCATCCATCACAGTTAAGTCTTTTCGAAACTCCGGATTTTGTGGTAAATATCCCACACGCAAATTGGTACGGAAAACTATATTTCCACTGTCGTAATCTTCCTGACCGGTAAGGATATTTAGCAAAGTTGTTTTTCCCGTTCCATTTTTGGCAATCAGTGCCAGCCGCTGATTATCGGTAACTGTAAAAGAAATATTCTCAAAAAGCAGTCGATCGCCAAATGATTTGGTAAGATTTTCTACTTGCAGATAATTGGCCATATTCAATAATTTGACACAAAGATAACACTTTCTGAGCATTGGGCTGCTAAATGTTTCCGAAAGGATTTTTCATATTTTAGTAACTTCATGGAAATTGTTAATTTTACAAATTAAAAATCGTAAATTCAGTTTCTAAGAAATGAAGAGCGAACTCATTTTAACACAGGATGGTTCACATACGTTGTTTGTTCCTGAAATTGATGAATGTTATCATTCTACTTTCGGCGCAATGGGTGAATCCATGTTGATATTCATTCAAAGCGGTTTCAATAGTTGTGAAAAAGACAACATCAGTGTGCTTGAAGTTGGGTTTGGTACAGGGTTAAATGCTTTTCTGACTTTGTTGGAAGCTGAAAATCGACAAAAAGAAGTTTTTTATACTGCTTTTGAGCTTTTTCCGTTGGCGGTTGAAAAAGCCGAACAACTGAATTATCCCGAAATGTTTTCACCGGACAAACGTTTCTTTTTCGAAAAACTTCATACTTCGGCTTGGGGAGAAGAAGTTCCCCTCACTCCATTTTTTAAATTGTTGAAAATTAATGCCGATTTTATAGTTTCGTCTTTGCCGTCAGTTTATGACCTTATTTATTTTGATGCTTTTTCGCCAGAGAAACAACCCGAAATGTGGACGCAGGAAATATTCCAGAAAATTTTTGACCATTGCAACGAGAATGCCATATTGACAACTTATTGTGTCAAGGGAAATATCAGAAGATCGTTACAAAAAACGGGATTTATTGTGGAAAAACTTCCCGGACCGCCGGGAAAACGGGAATTTCTTCGGGCAGTGAAGCCTTCAAATTCTGAATTTACAGAAAAGTAACGTGTTAATTCTCAATTTTTTCAAAAGAATTTGAAAAAAGAATGTTCGTTAATTAAAAGAAAATTTATACCTTTGCACTTCATTATTAAACATAAAACTTTCATTATGTATTTAACTCAAGAAAAGAAGAAAGAAATCTTTGGCCAATACGGAAAGTCTAATACTGATACTGGTTCGCCTGAAGCCCAGATAGCATTGTTTTCCTACCGTATTAACCATTTGACTGACCACTTGAAGTCAAATAAAAAAGATTATAGTACAGAACGCGCTTTGATTAAATTAGTTGGTAAACGTCGTCGTTTGTTGGACTACCTGAAAGAAAAGGACATCAATCGTTACCGTGAAATTATCAAAGAGTTGGGCATTCGTAAGTAATTCAGGCATTTGTAAACTATTAAAAGGCGTTTCAAAACCACTTGGAATGCCTTTTTATTTTATCAACCAATATCCGGAAAAGAATGCGGCTGTTATATTCTATCGGGATACATTTTTATAGATTTCTTGTTTTTCTTGCCTCGTTTTTCAATCCCAAAGCACGTGAACTTTACAGAGGACAGAAAAATGCGCTTCGATATTTGAAAAATAATATCGAAGAAAATGCCCGTTATGTTTGGTTTCATGCAGCCTCGTTAGGTGAATTTGAGCAGGGGCGGCCTGTTATGGAAGCGTTGAAACGCCGGTATCCCAACATAAAGATTCTCCTGACTTTTTATTCGCCTTCGGGCTATAATGTCAGAAAAAATTATCAGGGAGCGGATGTGGTGTCATATTTGCCACCCGATACCGTGCGTTCGGCACGTGAATTTGTAAAAACGGTGAAACCGCTGAAGGCTATTTTTATTAAATACGAATTTTGGCCAAATTTTTTGTTGACACTACAGACAGAAGCAATTCCTACTTACGCTGTTTCGGCAATTTTTCGTCCCGGTCAGATTTTTTTTAAATGGTACGGGAAATGGTATTTGCAGCTTTTGAACACTTTTCGGCATTTGTTTGTCCAGGATAAAGAATCCGCCTTTTTACTCGAAAAACACGGTATCTATCAGGTCAGTATTAGTGGCGATACTCGTTTCGACAGGGTTTTTGCTCTTTTTTCCGAAGCAAAAAAACTGCCTTTAATCGAAGCCTTTGTTGGCGGTAAGCCGGTGATAGTGGCAGGTAGTACATGGCCTGAAGATGAAGAATTGTTGGTGAGATACCTGAAACATCATCCGCAAGTAAAATTGATTTTAGTTCCACATGAAATTCATAAAAATCATTTGGAACAAATTTTCAAACTGCTGGAAACAAACTTTATTCGGTATACCGAAGCATCCGAAGACAATATTGCCAATTATAACTGCTTGGTGGTCGATACGATAGGCATACTTTCTTCTATTTATCAATATGCGAAAATAGCTTATGTCGGGGGTGGTTTTGGCGTTGGCATTCACAATATTCTGGAAGCTGCAGTTTGGAATGTACCGGTAGTATTTGGACCAAATTTTCAAAAATTTAAGGAAGCTCGCGACCTCATTCATTTGAAAGGCGCTTTTTCTATCAGCGATTTTGCTTCACTGGAAGAAAATTTGGATAAATTGTTTACCGACAGCACAGCCGGACAGATTGCCGGCGATTACGTAAGAAGAAATATTGGCGCTACCGAATTGATTTGTAGAAATTTAGAATTTACCGAGCAGGCCAAAAATGCAGATGAAGAAAAAGCACTAAATCAATCATAATTCATTTTTTACAGTTTACTAAAGAAAATTTTTTTAAACAATGAATCAAAAACCTTCTCTTCCAAAAGGGACACGCGATTTTTCACCGGAGGAAATGACAAAACGCAATTACATTTTTGATACCATCAAAAGTGTATTTCGATTGTACGGATTTCAGCAAATAGAAACGCCAGCTATGGAAAACCTTTCCACGTTGTTGGGAAAATATGGAGAAGAAGGCGACAAGTTGCTATTCAAAGTTCTTAATTCGGGAGATTTTCTTTCGGGAATTTCCGATGACGAATTGCTGGAAAGAAATGTGCCCCGGTTGTCGAGTAAAATTTGCGAAAAAGGACTTCGCTATGATTTGACTGTTCCTTTTGCCCGATTTGTGGTGCAAAATCGGGATAAAATTTCCTTTCCTTTCAAAAGATACCAAATTCAACCTGTTTGGCGTGCCGATCGCCCTCAGAAAGGACGTTATCGCGAATTTTATCAGTGCGATGCAGACATCATCGGGAGCAATTCACTTTTTAATGAATTGGAACTGATACAAATTATTGAAGAAGTTTTTTGCCGATTGAAAGTCAATGTCTGCATCAAAATCAACAACAGAAAAATTCTTTCGGGCATTGCCGAATATATAGGAGAACCTGAAAAATTAACGGACATTACGACGGCTATCGACAAAATAGATAAAATAGGCATTGAGAATGTGAATGAAGAATTACTTTCAAAAGGAATCAGCACGTCATCTCTTGACAAATTACAGCCTTTGTTGCAGATAAAAGGTTCGAATCAGGAAAAGCTTGATCAACTGAAAACTTTGCTTTTTGAATCGGCTACTGGAATGAAAGGCATTGCAGAGATGGAAACAATTTTGGAACTTTGTCGGCAAGCAAATGTTTCTGCTCCGATAGATCTCGATTTAACGCTGGCTCGTGGTTTAAACTATTATACCGGCGCTATTTTGGAAGTGAAGGCACTTGATGTGGAAATTGGAAGCATTTCGGGTGGAGGTCGTTACGATAATTTAACCGGCGTATTCGGTTGGGAAGGAGTTTCGGGCGTTGGAGTTTCCTTCGGTGCCGACAGGATTTATGACGTACTTTACCAGTTACAGCTTTTCCCCGAAATTTCAGCAGAGCAAACAAAAATTCTGTTCGTGGTTTTTGGAGAAAAAGAATTGAAATTCAGTCTGCAATGGGCAAAAGCATTACGCAAGGAAAATATCAATACCGAAGTTTATGCCGAACCATCCAAACTGAAGAAGCAACTTGGTTACGCCGACAATAAAAAAATTCCATTTGTGGCAATAGTAGGAGAGAATGAGATGCAAGAAGGGAAAGTTACATTCAAAAATATGTCTACGGGAGAGCAACAAATGATTTCGTTGGATGAGCTTATCCGGCGATTGAAAGCTTAGAAAATTTGTGTTTTGATTTTTTGAGGGCAATTGTATTCTAAACTGTTTTAAAATTTTTCAAAAATATTATTTTATAACAAAACTTTAAAAGGCGATTTGATTTTAGCAGGTTTTTTCAGATATTTGCCTATGAATTTCAGCGGAATAATGAACGCTATTTAAGATAGTCTTGTGCTCTGGTTTTTGGTCAATCGCGCATCATACTTTGTTGCCGGTCTATGCAATGTTTTTTTGTTAAGTGAAAATTTTTTTGTTTTTCCAGCTCAAAGATAATTAGTTACCTGATTTTCTTCTCACTTCTTTATTTGTTTGGAACGTTATTGGTTCAAAACAAAAAGAAACCTAAGGTTCTATTCTAAAAAAACAGAGCGCAAAAATATTTGATTTTTCAGAACAAATGATTATCTTTGCACACCATTTTTATAAACTATTAAATATACTATTCAAAACTAAATTTACAACAAAAATTATGATCGTAGTTCCAGTTAAAGAAGGAGAAAACATTGACAAGGCTTTGAAAAAATTCAAACGTAAATTCGAAAAGACAGGTGTAGTTAAGGAACTCCGCCGCCGTCAGTGCTTCGATAAACCTTCTGTTATTAAACGGAATCAGAAAATCCGCGCAGTTTATCTGCAAAAATTACAGCAGGAAGAAAAATAGAAAAAACCTGTTAAAAAGTTTGCTTTTCCGGTTTTTTCATTCTATTTTCGTTGCATAATTGAACGTATGGTCATAATGAACGAATTTTTAGAATATCTACAGTATGAGAAGAATTATTCTCCTTATACTGTTATATCGTATCAGACTGACTTGTTGCAATTTATCGAATTTTTGCACGAAACTCCTGAAACCTTTACACCTGCTCAGGTTACACCCCAGCAAATTCAGCAATGGATTATGTTGCTGATGTCGGAAAAGAAATCAGCTCGCACGCTCTCACGTAAAATCTCCACGTTAAAATCTTTCTGGCATTTTTTACTTTCGAGAGATTATGTGGAGAAAAATCCGGTTTCAAATATTATTCTACCTAAAAAGTCTAAGCCTCTCCCGGCTTTTTTCAAAAAAGAAGAAATGAGGGCTGCTTTGGATGAAACTTTTTTGACTGACGATTTTGAGACACTTCGAAATCATCTGATGCTGGAACTTTTTTATTTTACCGGAACTCGTCGTTCAGAACTTATTTCGCTTCGCGATAGCGATATTGACTTTTTTAATCGCCAGCTAAGCGTGATTGGAAAAAGGAATAAAGAACGCATTATTCCGTTAAATAAAAAACTTTGCGACGACATTCGGCATTATATTGACGTAAGAAACAAAAGTATTGAAAACAAAAGTCAATGGCTTTTTGTTAGAAAGAATGGAGATAAACTTTATCCAAAACTCGTTTACAACATGGTGCACCAAACAATGTCTACATACAGTAGTCAGTCGAAACGCAGTCCTCACGTAATACGGCATAGTTTTGCAACACATCTCCTTAACGAGGGAGCAGACATTAACGCAGTAAAAGAACTTCTGGGACACAGCAGTCTGGCTGCTACTCAGGTTTACACCCATACCAGTTTTGAGGAACTTTATAAAATTTACAAACAATCACATCCACGTGGAAAATAAAAAAGGAGGTCATTATGAAATCAAGAATTCAAGCCATTAATTTCGATGCGACAGAAGAATTGGAAGCGTATGTAGAAAAGAAAATCTCAAAATTTGAAAAACTTATAGATGGAATTTTGAACGTGGAAGTTTATTTAAAGTTGGTTAAGCCGAAAATATCGGCCGATAAGGAGGCAGGAATCAAAGTATCTATTCCAAATGTAGATTTCTTTTCTTCCAAAGCCTGCGAAACTTTTGAGGAAGCTATAGACTTGTGTGTAGATGCCATTGAAAAACAAATAAAAAAGCACAAGGAAAAAATTTCTAAAAAATAATTATCAAAAAGGTTTTGGAATTCAAAATAATTCAGTAAATTTGCAAGCCGTTTAAGTAGGAATATTTAAGCGGCTTTTTAAACACGAAAAAGGGTGTTTTTTAGACAATTGCCTCTTTAGCTCAGCTGGCCAGAGCACGTGATTTGTAATCTCGGGGTCGTTGGTTCGAATCCGACAAGAGGCTCAGCCGACAAGGTTAGAAAATTTGGAGAGGCCAAATTTGAAAATTAAGACAAAAGGGCAGTTACCAGAGTGGCCAAATGGGGCTGACTGTAACTCAGCTGTCTTTCGACTTCGGTGGTTCGAATCCATCACTGCCCACAATAAGACAGAAGTTTTTTCGGTTTTATTGAAATTTTGCGGAAGTAGCTCAGTCGATAGAGCATTAGCCTTCCAAGCTGAGGGTCGCGGGTTTGAGTCCCGTCTTCCGCTCTGAGAATATGAAGGAAACAAACAACGGTTCGCTTGAGATAGAACCGTTGCATTCCTTTTTTAAATTTGCAGAAAGGAACTTTCAAATTGAATGCTGTTGTAGCTCAGAGGTAGAGCACTTCCTTGGTAAGGAAGAGGTCGCGGGTTCAATTCCCATCAACAGCTCTATGTTTTTTTGGAAACAAAGCTTTTATAAAACATAAATTACTAATTATTAAAAAAACTATTCTAAGATTATGGCAAAAGAAAAATTTGACAGGTCAAAACCACATGTCAACATTGGAACAATCGGACATGTTGACCATGGTAAAACTACTTTGACCGCCGCTATTACCAAAGTGCTTGCTGAAAAAGGACTTGCTGAAATGCGATCTTTCGATTCTATCGATAATGCACCGGAAGAAAAAGAACGTGGAATCACCATTAATACTTCGCACGTAGAATATCAGACTGCTGCACGCCACTATGCTCACGTTGACTGTCCGGGACACGCCGACTATGTTAAAAACATGGTTACAGGTGCTGCTCAGATGGACGGAGCCATTATTGTGGTAGCTGCTACTGATGGTCCCATGCCACAGACTCGTGAACACATTCTTTTGGCTCGTCAGGTAAACGTGCCGAGATTGGTAGTATTTATCAATAAATGCGATTTGGTGGATGACGAAGAAATGCTCGACCTTGTAGAAATGGAAATGCGTGAACTTCTTTCATTCTACGATTTCGATGGCGACAATACACCTGTTATCCGTGGGTCAGCTTTGGGCGCGTTGGATGGAGACCCCAAATGGGAAGCTAAAATTGTTGAGTTGATGGATGCTGTTGACAATTGGATTGAATTGCCACAGCGTGATGTTGACAAACCATTCCTGATGCCTGTTGAAGACGTATTTTCTATCACGGGACGTGGAACTGTTGCAACCGGAAGAATTGAAACCGGAATTGTAAAAGTTGGCGACGAAGTTCAGATTATCGGATTAGGACATGAAGCAAAGAAAACGGTTGTAACCGGTGTGGAAATGTTCCGTAAAATTCTGGATCAAGGACAGGCTGGCGATAACGTTGGTTTGCTTTTGAGAGGTATCGATAAGGATGAAATCAAACGAGGCATGGTTATCACACACCCGGGAGCCGTTACACCTCACAAAAAATTCAAAGCTGCTGTTTATATTTTGAAAAAAGAAGAAGGTGGACGTCATACTCCATTCCATGATCACTATCGTCCTCAGTTCTATATTCGTACAATGGATGTTACCGGTGAAATTACCCTTCCTGAAGGTGTAGAAATGGTAATGCCGGGCGACAACATAGAATTTACTGTAGAGTTAATTTATCCGGTAGCTTGCAGCGTAGGTTTGCGTTTTGCTATTCGTGAAGGCGGACGTACGGTAGGTTCGGGACAGATCACAGAAATTTTGGATTAATTTGACAGAAAGATGTTATCATCTTTTTTGACATCACAAAAATAATCATGAATTATTCTTTTTAAGTTATTTTCCTTTTACGGGTTTTGATGAATTCAAAGCCTGTAAAAGGAAAAATTACCTACGGGCGTAGCTCAGTTTGGTAGAGCACTGGTCTCCAAAACCAGGTGTCGGGAGTTCGAGTCTCTCTGCCCGTGCCAATTTGTACAAAAAACATGAAAATAATTAACTATATCAAAGAGTCTTATTCAGAACTGGTTCATAAAGTTTCTTGGCCTTCGCTCTCGGAACTTACCAACAGCGCAGTTGTTGTATTGATTGCTTCCATCATCCTTGCGTTGATTGTGTGGGTTATGGATTTAAGTTTTGAATCTATCATGACGTTCATTTACGAAAAAATCTTTTAATCTTTAATCAGTGGAGGTCGAAAAAGTGTCTGAAACGACAAATTTTAAATGGTATGTACTCCGTGCCATTAGTGGGAAAGAAAGCAAAGTAAAGGAATATATTGAGACAGAAATTAAAAATTCTGACCTAGGACAATATGTACGCCAGGTTTTGATCCCTACTGAAAAGGTTTTTCAGATTCGTAACGGCAAAAAAATTGCTAAAGAAAGGAATTGTATGCCGGGTTACGTCTTGATAGAAGCCAATCTTATGGGTGAAGCTCTTCACCGTGTTCGCGAAACCCCCAATGTATTGGGCTTTTTAGGCGAAAAAAATAATATCCCAACACCCATCCGCACTTCTGAAATTAATAGAATTTTAGGAACTATGGATGAGTTGCAGGAAAGCGAAGAAGAAATGATAACTCCTTTTATGGTAGGAGAAAATGTCAAAGTTATCTTCGGACCTTTCTCGGGATTTAGTGGAACGATTGAAGAGGTAAACACCGAAAAGAAAAAACTCAAAGTTATGGTTATGATATTCGGTCGGAAAACTCCGCTCGAATTAGCGTTTACACAAGTAGAAAAGGAATAGTTGGCTCGGTTACAGGTCAATTTTTCCGCTAACAACATCAAAAATTAAAACAATTATGGCAAAAGAGATTGCTGGAGTAATTAAATTGCAGATAAAAGGAGGTGCAGCAAATCCATCTCCACCCGTAGGACCTGCTTTGGGTTCTAAAGGGATCAACATTATGGAGTTCTGTAAACAATTTAATGCCAGAACTCAGGACAAAGCCGGTAAAATATTACCCGTTGTCATTACTTACTATTCGGACAAATCATTCGATTTTGTTGTTAAAACACCACCGGTAGCCATTCAATTGCTCGAACTTACCAAAATCAAAAGTGGATCGCCCGAACCTAACCGTAAAAAGGTTGCAGAAATTTCGTGGGATCAAGTAAAGGAGATTGCTCAGGATAAAATGGTTGACATGAACTGTTTTGAGGTGGAATCTGCTATGAGAATGGTAGCTGGAACGGCAAGAAGTATGGGTATTACCGTTAAGGGTACTTTTCCGGGTAAATAACAATTAAACACTTCAATTACAATGAGTACATTAACAAAAAATCGAAGATCCGCTTTAGAAAAAATTGAAGCTGGAAAATCATATTCACTTATTGAAGCTGCAAAATTAGTAAAGGAAGTTACCACTACTAAATTTGACGCTTCTGTGGATATTGATGTGCGTTTAGGAGTTGATCCCCGTAAGGCCAATCAGATGGTACGTGGAGTCGTTTCCCTTCCTAATGGAACCGGGAAACAGGTGAAAGTACTTGCTTTGTGTCCTCCGGAACTGGAAGCTGCTGCTAAAGAAGCTGGCGCCGATTATGTCGGTCTGGACGAATACATCGAAAAAATCAAGGGTGGCTGGACAGATGTTGATGTCATCATTACTACTCCCGCTGTGATGGGGAAATTGGGAGCACTTGGACGAATTCTTGGTCCTCGCGGTTTGATGCCCAATCCCAAAAGCGGTACGGTAACAAATGATATTGCCAAGGCTATCAAAGAAGTTAAACAGGGAAAAATAGATTTCAAGGTTGATAAGTTCGGAATTGTTCATGCTTCTATCGGAAAAGTTTCCTTTACAGCAGAACAAATTGCTGAAAATGCACAGGAATTTATTTCTACGCTGATAAAACTAAAACCTTCTACAGCCAAAGGAACTTACGTAAAAAGCATTTATCTTTCTAGTACGATGAGTCCGGGTATAAAAGTGGATCCCAAATCAATTGAAATTTAAAGATTAAACTTATGAAGAAGGAAGATAAAAGCACAATCATTGAACAGATTGAATCAGTTCTGAGCGAGTATCCTCATTTTTACCTGACTGACATAGGTGGCTTAAATGCTGCTCAGACCAGTGAGTTAAGGAAACTTTGCTACAAGGAAAAGGTTAAACTGGTAGTGGTTAAAAATACCTTGTTGAAAAAAGCACTGGACCGCTCTACGGTTGATTTCAGTGAATTGTATCCAACTTTGAAAGGTGAAACTGCTCTCATGCTTTCCGATATGGCTAATGTGCCGGCAAAACTGATAAAAAACTTCAGTAACAAAAACAAAAAACCCGTTTTAAAGGCAGCATATGTTGAGGAAAGCTTTTACATTGGAGAAAATCAACTCGAAACACTCATCAATGTGAAGAGCAAGAATGAACTGATTGCCGACTTGATTGCTTTGTTGCAGTCTCCGGCTAAAAATGTCGTTTCAGCTCTACAATCAGGAGCGAATACTATTCATGGTGTCCTACAGACACTTTCTGAAAAATAATTTTTTAAATTAAAAACAAATCAAAAAATAGAATAAAATGGCAGATTTGAAAGCTTTTGCAGAACAATTGGTTAACTTGACAGTAAAAGAAGTCAACGAGTTAGCACAGATTTTAAAAAATGATTATGGTATCGAACC
>Ga0208826_1000929_pt1 | contig 27307 bp, 43 predicted proteins | sample AD_UKC115_MetaG_FD_184451 | JGI IMG/M metagenome (GOLD analysis project Ga0208826, IMG submission 184451) | Active sludge microbial communities of municipal wastewater-treating anaerobic digesters from Hong Kong - AD_UKC115_MetaG (SPAdes)... | ecosystem: Engineered > Bioreactor > Anaerobic >...
ATATAATTTGAGCCCCTGAAATATGGGGCTTATTTTTTAAAATAATTTTTTAATTTTTAGACTTATCTATTTATATTATAAATAGTATTAAACAAGGAGAAAATAAGATGAAATGTCAATTTTGTAACACTGCTCTTAATAGAGAAAATGATGGTATGTTTATTCGTCAATTTCTAAATGATGAAGAATTGAAAAAACTAAAAGTTTCTAATGTTTGTGTTTCTTGTAAAAAAGAAATTATGTTTGCTGGTCTTATGCAAGTACTATAAGGAGAATAAAAATGAAAAGAAAAAAGAATGGATTTTCTGTACGTTATTATACTAAAGGAGATATAGTTGACTACACTGTATATTTTGAATAGAAAGGGAAAGTAACTTTCTGTACTATTGAAGATTATACTTTTGAAAAAGCTTTCAAAGGAAAATCTGTATGTCATGCTGATGATACATTTAGTGAACCTTACGGTAGAAAAATTGCTTTCATTAAAGCATGGGTCAATTACATTGAATTTGTTGAGGGATTTAATAGGAAAGTTCTGAATGAACTAAATAGTAGATTTGAAGTTATGGATAAGCTAAAAGAAAAAAGTATGAATTTCATTACAAAAAACTAATATAACTATTATGAGAGGTCAAATGCTGTTAGATATTAAAATTAAATATCATGTAGAAGGTCTGCAAAAAATAGAAAAGATTGAACAAGGTGATTGGATTGATCTAAGGTCTGCTTATGATTATGAATTAAAAGCAGGGGAATTTAGACTAATCAATTTAGGTGTTACAGTTAAAATACCTGAAGGATATGAAATGAATATTGTACCTCGTTCTTCTACTTTTAAAACATGGGGGATATTACAGACTAATCATTTCGGAATAGTGGATGAGTCTTATTGTGGGGAATCTGATTTTCTTATGATGCCTGTATATGCTACAAGAGACACAAAGATAAAACAAAATGATAGAATTTGTCAATTTAGACTAAATAAAAAAATGCCACAATTAAGAATTATTGAAGTTGATAAAATGGAAGATGCTTCAAGAGGTGGATTTGGGAGTACAGGGGTTAAATAATGGAAAGACCTAATTTAGAAAACTGTTCTGAAAAAGAAGCAAGTAAATGGTATTGGTCAAAATTTCATGAGACCTGTATAAAATGTAAAAAGAAGTGTAAACAAAGTCATGTAGCTATTCAGGTTATATGTTCTAATTTTGAAGGTATAAATTAGTGGATAAAAAGATAGATAGACAATTTAGTTTAATAGTAGAAATATTAGATAGGATATGCGAAGGTTGTATAGAAGCTATTCAAGAGGATTATGTAGTACTTACTCCTCTTGGCAGTGTTACTTATGAAGATACAGAAGACAAATGGTATTTTTCATTTGACTTGTCTTGTGTTACCGAAGTAAGACATACAGCATCTTTTGCTTTGATATTATTATCATTTTGGGAAAAGAACATACCCATGTTTATTTCAGAGTCATATTATTCTTTATATGATAAAGAAGGTTTTCATATTTATGCCTTGTGGGAATCTGAAATATATCAAACAATGCAAGATAGCGGTGATGATAATTATGAAATTGTGAAATCGAATTTAATAGAGTTTTATCAGAATCAAGGGATTAAAGATAATATTCATTAAGAGGAAAGATGAAAAAGAAAATTATACTATTCGGTCGTTCTGGTACAGGTAAAGATTATCTAATTGATTGTTTTGGTTTAGAAAAAGTAAAATCTTATACAACAAGACTAAAAAGATTTAATGAATTTCTTATGCCAGAAGAACACTTAACTCATACATTTATTACAGAAGATGAATTTCATGAACTGGAAAAAACTGAAGTCTTTATCGCTAAAGGGAATCTATATGATAATTGGTATGGAGCTACGGAAAGAATGATGGAAGAAAATGATGTATATATTGTTGATCCTGATTCTATTCATTTATTATATAATCACTACGGTTCAAAGAGATTTAATGAAGATTTTCAAGTCATAAATATTAGAGCTAAATATTGGACTCGATATGATAATATGATGAAAAGAGAAGATACTTCATCTATAAAAAAATGGTGGCAAGCTCGGAAAAGAGTTTTAGATAGATTAAAAAAAGATAAAGAACTATTTAAAAATGAAATTGAAGTTGCTAAACAATTTAATGCTAAAATAATAAATATGGGATAGATAAATGATTACAATTTTAGAAAGTACTGAATACCCTATAGCACAAATGGGGAAAATGGCAGGTATTTGTTGGGGTGCAGATATCTCAACACATACAGTTAATTTTACAAGAGGTAAAGAATGTATTGAGTCTGGTCATGGTAGAGTGACAGAATATTCAGATATCATTATTGAAATATCAGAGTATTCTGCAAGAATGATAAGAGAATTATATACCCATATTCAAGGCGTATCAAGACTTCAGGAGAGCACAAGATATGTAGATTGTAGTAATTTTCAATATTATGTACCTGAATCTATAAAAAATAGAAATGATGTAAATATAATGTATGATAAAGTTATGGAGTTTATAAAAACATCTTATAAAATTTTACAAGAATTAGATGTTCCAAAACAAGATATAGCTAACATTCTTCCTCTTGGTATGTATACAAAAATTGTTTTAAAAATAAATTGTAGAGCTTTAATACATATGGCAGAAGTTAGAATGTGTAATAGGGCTTTAAAAGAGTATAGGGATTTTATGAAAGAACTAATAAATGTACTCTCAGATATAAACACAGAATGGAAAGCATTTTGTGATAATTATATGAAGCCTAAATGTGAATGGCTTGGTTATTGTAATGAGAAACATAGTTGTGGAAAGTACCCTTCTCAATAGGAGTATAAGATGGAATTATATATTGATGGTGTTAAATTACAATATAATGAAAATGAAAAATTCAATGATGTTGAAATAGTTAGCTCAGATAGATATAGCTTAAACAGAAACTATAATTTTACTACTTCTGTAGAAGGTCATCTAACTGTCCAGGATTTTAGGGCTTTAAAAAAGCTATTGAAATTATCAAGAAAGAAGAAAAAAAACTTGGGGCAAAAAAAGCAAGAAAAAAAATAGTCAATAGACTTAATCGTAATTTACCTGTATCAGTTAAGCAATTACAAAGAGCTGGGATGACTTTATCCTTCCCAACAATGATGAAATTTTAATTTTTCATCATTCTTATTTATATTAAAAATAAAATTAGGAGAAGTTTAATGTTTAAAGATTTTTATTTGAATATAGAATTACTTTCAGAAAATGCTAAAGAACCTACACGAGGAACTATTGAGTCTGCTGGATTAGATTTTTATACTCCAATAGATGTAGTTATCCCGCCAAAAGGAGATATTTTAATTCCCCTAGACATTAAAATTGAAATGCCTAGTGGATATGCGTTAATTATGAAAGAAAAAAGCGGAATTGCAATAAAAAAGAAACTTGATATTGGGGCAGCTCTTGTGGATTCAGATTATAGAGGAAATATTCATTGTCATTTATTTAATAATTCTGAGTCACTCGTTGTTTTTAATAAAGGAGATAAGGTTTGTCAGGGAATTATTGTTCCTGTTTGGATAGGACATATAAACGTAGTAGAAAATATCAGCACAGACACTGAAAGAGGTTTTGGTGGATTTGGAAGTACAGGAGATAAATAATTAACTAAAGGAGTAATATATGAGAATTGCTATAATTGGAGCAGGAATAAGCGGAATAACTGCTGCTTATATTATCAAAAAATATGACTCATCAATCCATTTAGATGTTTTTGAAGAAAAAGAGAACGTTGGCGGAAATTGCGCAGATGAGTTTAATCACAATGGGTATTTACAAATGTATGGCCCACATATTTTTCATACGAACAAAAAATATATTTGGAATTATTTAAAAAAATATTCTGATTTTTATTTATACCAACATAAAGTAAAAAGTTATATTAATGGAGAATACAAACAATTTCCGTTTACTAAAAATTTTATAGAATCTTATGATGCTAGTATTTTACAGCGAATTAATGAAGATAACTCTAGGTTTTTAAACGCTGAAGAATACCTTTATTATATTTTAGGAAAAGAATTGACTGATAGCTTTTTTAAAAATTATTCTGAAAAACAATGGGGGATTCCATTTAACAGGTTACCAGTTGACGTCGTAAAAAGGATTCCAATTAGAGAAAATAACGACACACGATACTTTTCAGATAAATATCAAGGAATACCTAAAATTGGTTTTACACAACTTTTAAAAAATATTTGTGATGATATACAAATTAAGATTAAACAAGATAAGGTTACGTTTTTTGATCTAAAATCCAAGTATGATTTAATTATAAACACAGCTTCTGTTGACGAATTTTTTTCAAATAGATATTCTGAATTACAATATAGATCTGTAATTTTTAAAACAGAAATCGGAAAAAATTCGTACCCAATTTCAGTAGTTAACTACCCAAATGATTATGATTTTACAAGAATAACTGAGTATGATTATTTTGCTCCTTCTTCATGGAGAAGTCTAGAATACCCGACTGAGCAAGCTACTCCAAGTAGCAAAAAATGTTACCCGATTTTTTGGGATACTATTAGCCAAAAAAACTTTAATAATTACACAGAATTTGCAAAAGAAAACAATGTTATTCTTCTTGGAAGAATGGGGTTGTACCAGTATTTAAATATTGATGCTGCTATTGATGTTGTATTTAATAAATTAACTCAATTTAACTCAAAACAATTAGCTAAGGAAATAGAAAATGATATTATTATTTGAAGGTTGGGATAAAGCTGGAAAAACTACGTTATCTAAAAAAGTTCAATCTGAATTAAATTTTCAATATTTCAAATCAAGAAAAGAAATTCATTCAGGTGTTGATTTAGAAGAGGCTATTAAATATGATTGGCGGTTTATGCTTGATTTTTTATCTCAAATTACCTGCGATGTTTGTTTTGATAGATCATTTATTAGCCAATATGTATATTCATACTTACTTCGAGAAGAAAATATTCAAAAAAAATATTTATCATTTGCTAATTATGAAAATATTTTTAAAAATTATGTAAATCAATTTAATAATATACAAAGTAAAGTTATTTATTGTTATCGAAAAGATTATGAAAATGTAATTGATGATAAAGTTGACATAACTTTAGTAAATAAGGCAAATGAACTATACAAACAATTTTTTCGTAATTTCAATATAACTCCAATTCTTTGTTGCTATGAAGATGGAGTAGATTTTAATTTTAATAAAATAAAAAAGGAGATATTATGAAAATAGGATATTTTTTTAATGGATATTTGAGTGATAAAGTTTCTGAATTTTCTAAAGATTCACCAGACGGTAATGCTTGGTATTCAGCCGCAATTATAGACGAATTTTTGAATCAAGGACATGAAGTTTATTTATTAGGGGTTGATAAAGATGCGGCTGATTATACTACTTACGGTGATAGTATCTTTAACTCGTTTGAAAAGAAAAAAAGAGTTAATGTTTATAAATCAGCTAAATACGTAGAATGGGAGTTTAATAAAGATAAATGTAATATAAAAAATCTTCCTCAATTAGATTTTATTTTATTAGAGTGGAGATTTCCTATTCCTGGGAGAAATACTCTAGAAGATGTGCATACTGATAATTTTCAATATGACTTGCTTATGCAGAATTATATTTTACAACAATATAATTGTCCAATTACTATTTTTGATTTAGATTACAAAATTACTTTAGAAGATGAACACACATTACAAAATAAAAAAAATATAAAAATTATTGAAACTGCAATTAATCCAACACAAAAGGTAATTCCAAGAATGTCAGTAGATATTCCATTTTGGATGCATTCAGATATAATTCAAAATTCTCAAATTTCAAAGTACAAAGATCTTGTATACATCGGTTCTAGATATGAAAGAGACAGAAGTATTGAACAATATTTAGTTCCATATTCACAGCGTGAATTATTTAAAGTATGGGTTTACGGAAATTGGAGAAAATATACAGATAAATATGACGAGTTATACACTACTCTAAATTGGAGAGATATCCAATATCATAATAGAGTTGGTCATACTGAGTTTGAAAGTATTTATTCTGATTCACTATGTTGTCCTTTATTAGCGAAAGATGAATATTATAAGAACGGATTTATGACAGCCAGAATTCAAGAATGCTTATATTTTGGAAGTATTCCAATAGGATTTCAAGAGCATTTAGGTATCGAAAAGTATTTACCAGAAAGCTTGATTGCAAAAGATTTTGAAGATTTTTATAAAAAAGTTCAGCAATTGAAAAGTTTATCTATATTTGATCGAAATAAATTTAGAAATACTTTATGGAAACATCTAGAGTTTATGGATGTTTCTAATTTTACACGTATTATATTAGGAGATTTTAAATGACGAATGAACAAATTCTTTTGCCTTATTTTCAGCGGTTATACAAAAAAATAGAAGTCGAAGATTTTGTAATTGATAAAACAAATGTTAAACTTGTAGAACTGCTTGGAGAAAAAATTGAATTAGACCCTACACAATTGTTATTAGATTTTAAAGTAAAAAAATCTAACGTTAATTATATTGAGAAAGAATTAAATTGGTATAAAAGTCAAAATCTTTCAATTTTTGGATATGTTGATGATATTAAAATATGGCGGGAAGTTGCTGACGACTATGGAGATGTAATAAGTAATTACGGATGGATGATTTATTCGTCTGCAAATTATAATCAATATCAAAGATGTCTTAATGAGTTATTAAGAAATAAAGAATCTAGAAGAGCTGTAATGATTTATCAAAGACCTTCTATGTGGTTAGAATATAACTCATTTAATAAAAATGATTTTTGTTGCACTGACGGGGTCCAATGTTTTATTCGTAATAACCAACTTATTTATATAGTTAAACAACGGAGTCAAGATGCTATCTTTGGTTTTTTTAATGATTTCGCATGGCATTGTTATGTATATAATGAGCTTTATAATGATCTTAAGAAAGAGTATTCTAACTTACAAATTGGTAAAATTCTTCAATTCTCATTTAGTTTTCATGTTTATGAGAGACACTTTAATCTATTAGAAGAAATTGTTAAAAGCAATGAATAAAAAAAGAATAAAAGAGTATGATATTTTGTACATGAACATCGCTGAAAGAATCGCGAAAATGTCTCATGCAGTTAGAAATAAGGTTGGTTGTGTTATTGTGAAAGATCATAATATTATATCCTATGGGTTTAATGGTATGCCTACTGGATTTGATAATATTTGTGAAATAGAAAAAAATGGAGTATTAGAAACAAAGATAGAAGTTCTTCATGCAGAAAGTAATGCAATTTCTAAATTAGCAAAAACAGGGTTATCAAGCAAAGACGCTACGGTGTATGTTACTTTAAGCCCATGCATAGAGTGTTCTAAGCTGCTTATTCAATCTGGAATTAATCAAGTTTTTTATAAAGAGCAGTATAGAAATACTGATGGGCTACAATTATTAAAAAAAGCAGGAATTAAAGTAATTAAACTTTAATATTTCTTATTATTTGTTTATTTTATCTAAAGGAGTAATAAATGTCAGATTTTTTATCTAAGAAAAAAGTTAGTCTTTGCGAGTGTTCTGCATTTAAAAATGCAATTTATACACATACGTTTAAAGATCATTACGGAAATGCTGCGAATCAAGAAAAAATAGATATTTTAATTTTACTTGAATTCAAGGAAATTCCTATAAAGTTAAATCTATTTCTATCTTTTTGTAAAACTGTTTTCTCCAAATACAACTACGTTGTAATACCTGCTTTAGGGTGTACTCCTAATTCTTTTTCATCTCAAGATACGATTAATACTTATAAAAAATGTAAAGATTTACATGTCAATCAAATAATAAAAAAATATTCTCCAAAAGTTATATTAACAACAGGAAGAGCTTTATATACGATTACTGAATCTAAAGAATTAAGACCAGAACATTTTTTTATTCCAGTTAATGGAGCTGCTGAATCTTATGATTTTGATGATAATTGGATATTTAGTCCTGAGTATAATTGTAAAGTATACCCGATACCGGCGTTATACCAATGGATTGGAAATGAAGGTGTAAAAGATATTTATGAATATAAGTTTATTATGCAACAATGTAAACAAGCTATTGCTGAATTAGACCGACCTAAACGCCGTGTCTCTACACCTAAGTTTAACTATGAAGAAGACCCTAATTTATTTTTATATGAGTTATTACATAATAAACCAACAGTAATATCAATTGATACAGAAACTTCTGGTTTTAATTATTTTACAGATGAATTATATTCTATACAGTTTTCTATAAATAACATATCTAGTCATTTTTGTTTTTTTAATAAGATTGATAAAAATTTATTGATAGAATTATTTAATAATAGAGACATAACTTTTATTTATCATAATGCACAATTTGATTTAAAATTTTTAAAACAAAACGGAATTTCTAATGCTCGTTGTGATTTTGATACAATGTTAGCTGCGCATATATTAAATGAAAATTCTCCTAATGGTCTTAAACCACTTACTTGGTTATACACTCAATACGGAGGGTATGAAAAAGAAGTTAAAAAATATTTATCTCAAATGAACATTAAAAATTTTAAAAATATTCCTATTAATATTTTATTAAAGTACGCTTGCTATGATTCAATGATTACATTTCAATTATACGAGTATTTTACTAAAAGATTCGAATTAGAAGATCCAGATATTAAAGCTAACTTTTATAATTACGTTATGCCTGCAGTAGAGATGATACATAATGTAGAAATGACTGGAGTTCAATTAGATTTTTCTTATCTTCGTGAATATGTAGAAAATTTAAAAGTGAAAGTGTCTCATATTGAAAATGAATTATATGAAATAGCTGGGTATAGATTCAATTTAAGTAGCAATAAAGAATTATCTAAAGTATTACGAAATCTACCAAATTTTAAAATATTAACTAACGAAAAAGGAGAAGATCTATTAACAAAATCTGGTGATTTAAAACTTGATAAAGAAACATTACTTAGATATGCAGATGAATCTGATTTACCATTTATGAAAAAGATTGCAGAATATAATCATTATACCAAAGAGATCTCTCAGTTAGGGGGTAACTCAAAAAATCAAAAAAATAATAAAACAATATTTATCGAAGATGAAGAGGAGACTGAAACTACTGGGTTTTTAGCGTCAGTCTACAATAAACGTCTACATGGTGGATATAAATTATATGGAACAGAAACTGGTAGAATGTCTGGCGGCGGTGGATTAAATTCAACTGTGAATTGGCAAAATATGCCGAAAACTAAAGAATTTAGGAAGTTATTTTTACCTTCACACGGAGCAGTATTCGGAACATCTGATTATAATGCGATGGAAGTATGTATTGCTTCTCAAATAGCTGGCCCTGGTGTATTAGAACAGCTTATTTTAGAAGATAAAGATATGCACTGTTATACAGCAGTTCAACTTATGGAAATGCTTGGTAAAAAAACTACCTATGAAGAAGTATTTGCTAAGACAAAAATAGAAGGTCAAGAAGACGAAGAGTTTTTAAAATATAGATCAGATTCTAAAGGTGTAAATTTTTCTGGACTCTATGGGAGTACTAAATATGGAATGGCGAGCTCATTTGGAGTGTCTATAGAAGATGGAGAAAAATTCTTAAATGCATTCTATCAATCGTATCCTGAAATTAAAATTTATATGGATAATTTTAGAGAGCACGCTAAAAAATACGGATATGTAAAAACTTTATTAGGTAGAAAAAAAAGATTACCGCAGTTAACGTATATTGGTAAAGATTCATTTAGTAATTATCAAGCTTCATATTCAATCAACAACTTGTTAAATACAGCAATTAATGCTCCAATACAAGGTACTTCTGGGCAAGTAACTCTTATTGCTATGACTAACATTTGGAAAGAATTTAAAAAGCAAAATTTAAAATCTAGAGTACTAATAAATGTCCATGATGAAATTGTTACTGAATTATATATAGATGAATTAGATATAACAGAAAAGATAATTAAAGAATGTATGGAATTTCCATATTACGAAAACAACGGCGGTTGTAAAGTAAAATTAACTGCAGGGTTAGTTTATGGTGAATTATGGAAATATGGAAAATCTAGAGAATACTGGGAATCTCATCCTGAAGAATGGAAAGAGTGCTTAGAAAATATAGAAAAAAGAAATACTAATAATATATGCTAAGGTATATTAAGTTATAAAGAACCGCCAAGAAAACCCCGTCCGCTTGCGGCGGGGATGAATTGGCAAAATAATTGCAAAAACCACTTGGCAAATTCTAAATATGATAGTATATTACAGGTAAGATACTAATAAATGGAGTGAATAAATTGTATAAGACGCAATCAAACCAAATAAGACAATTGAGTAAAGATCAATACAATCTTTTAAGAAAGATGTGTTGGCATTCTGCTCGTCTTTACAATTTTGGTTTGTATAGTGTTCGTCAAAACTTTTTTGAAACCAAAACATATCTACCTTATCCACAAAACTATCATTATTGCAAGACAAATGAAAATTATCAAATATTACCTTCTGTAATTGGACAACAAACCCTTAAAGTTGTCGATAGAAGTTTTAAATCGTTTTTTGGATTGTTAAAAGCAAAGAAAAAAGGTAAATATCAAAATAGAATTTCAATCCCAAAGTATCTACCAAAAGAAGGGTATTTTCAGTTAGTAATCCCTAAAAATGGTTTTCAAATTAAAGGAGATAAAATCCATATAGGCATTTCAAGACAATTAAAAGAAGAAACTGGGTTGAAACATATCGTTTTAGATTTTCCAACACAGATAAAAAAAGAAAGTGTTCAGGAAATAAGAATTATCCCGCAACAAAAAGCAACATTTTTTAAAATGGAGGTAGTATATGAAGTAGAAGAACAAAATTTAAATCTTAATCAGGATAATGTTTTAAGTATTGATATTGGTTTATCCAATCTTGCTACTTGCTACGATGTTTCAAATAATAGGGCGTTCATAATGGACGGGAGAAAGCTCAAATCAATTAACTATTACTGGAACAAAAAGAACGCAAAGTTGCAAAGTATTAAGGACAAACAAAATATCAAGGGTTACACAAAACAGCAATTCCTGTTGAAGAGAAAAAGAGAGAATCGTATTAAAGATGTAATGAAAAAAACAGCTAAATATATTCTTGATTACTGCGTTGAAAATAATATTGGAACAATCGTAGTAGGACACAACAAGGGATGGAAGCAGGAAATAAATATAGGTAAAAGGAACAATCAGAATTTTGTACAAGTTCCTTTTGGGTATTTGATGTCAATGTTGGAATCCAAGTGTCAAGAATATGGATTAAGATATCTTGAGATACAAGAATCTCATACTTCTAAATGTTCAGCAATTGATAATGAAGAAATTAAACACCATGATGAGTATGTAGGGAAAAGAGTAAAAAGAGGTTTGTTTAAATCCAAAGACGGAATATTGATAAATTCAGATGTAAATGGTGCTATCAATATAGCCCGTAAATCAAAAGTAATATCAATGGAGTTTACTCCTGAGATGATAAAGGGTATTGTGGCGTTCCCTAAACGAATAAGGATTGCAAATGAGTAATCAACCTTCGTTTGAAGCCACAGGGCTTGCCCTGTGGAGTGTCACTACAACAATGAATGGGTAAAATAATGGAAAGATACACACGAAAATTTAAAGAATCAACTTCATTAAAAGATATATTCACAGATTTTGGGTTAAACATTTCTGATGCTAAAAAACAAATAAAAGATAAAGCGGGTATTTATCTCTTTGATACAGATATATTAAAATATAAGAAAGTGCATGATCTAGTTAAAAAGATAAATAAACTTCCTAATGTTAGCTATACACAAGTAGATCCAGATATAGCAAAAATTACTATAAATTATAAAAAATAGTTTACTTTTTTATATTCACTATTTATATTGTTTTAAATTAAACAAGGAGAAAATAAATAGTGAATATATTTGTTTTAGATATTGAACCCAAAAAGTCAGCAATTCAATTATGCAATAAACACTTATTGAAAATGATAATCGAATCACATCAAATGTTATGTAACTGTTTTGAGCCTCATGAAGTACCTTATAAAAGAACACATTATAATCACCCTTGTTCAATATGGGTAAGAGAAAGTCTAAATAATTATAATTGGTTATTTAACTACGCAGAAGCTCTTTGTAAAGAGTATACTTATAGATATGGGAAAATTCATAAATGTGAAACTGTACTGCATAAGCTGAAAAAACCTAAATTAAATAAGATAGGTTTAACACCGTTCAAATTAGTTATGCCTGAACAGTATAGAACTAATAATGTAATTGATTCTTATAGACAATATTATTTGAATGAGAAACTTCATTTTTGTAAATGGCCTAAAGAAAGAATACCTGAATTTGTATTGCAATATTGTAAGTCTACTAATCTGGATGTAGGTGAGTACATTTGGAAATAATTTTTAATTTTAAATTAAATTTATTTATATTATAATTAAATCAACTAAGGAGAGAATATAATGCGTGAAGAGACTAAGAAAAGAAGAGCTAAAAGAGATAAGATAAAGAAAGAGCTAAGAGCTATTACTAAAGATCTCAAATTAGGAAAGCTTTCGAAACATGAAGAAAATCAATATCTATTAAATTCTCTTAAACAGCAAAACAGATCAGAAGAAGAAAATACAGAACAACCTATAGTTCTTCATGAAAATAGAAGATCATTTATATGCCCTTGTGGATGTAAAGTGACCCTTGAAGGAGATCCTACTGTTAAAAAGAATAAAGAAGGGAAAGAACTTTGCAGTAAGTGTTCATTATTTTGAAATTTTAGTTACTAATATAATAAATGAATAACTTATTGAGGTAGTTAATATGAAAAAGTATAATAAACGATTAAATGAAGCTGAAGATTATAATTATCAATTAAAATATTATACTTCAGGTATAGCAGGATTAAAAACCCTATTTTATGAAATATATCAAGATACGTTTGGTAGAGATTCGGATATTAAAGATTTTAAGTTATCTGTAGGGTCACTAAAAGTGAAAACTGACGGTTTTCTATTTGTTTCTAAAATAGAAGGTGAACAAGAAATAGTATTAACGTATAAGAATAAAGAGATCATAAAGGCTAAATTATTTGTTATTGTTAATAAAGATAAACTTTCACAAGTCTTTATAAAAGGTATGTTTATACATAATAAAAAATCATTTGTAGTTAATTTCTATTAAAATTGAGATAATATTAAAAATGGAAAGATATCAGAGGAAATTTAAAGAAAGTATATCTTCCACGGTAGAGGGGATACTGCAAGATAATAACATTACAAATGTTACTTACTATAGTAGATCTTTTATTTTTGGATTAGTTATTCTTTATAATCCTGCTAGAGGAAACTTTAGAGATTTATTTCCTTTCACTATATTTGAATATCTTGTAGATAATTTTCTAAAGCCTTCTAATAAGACAGTGAGATTAAATTATCTTAAAGATTTACAAGATCAAAGTAAGTGGTCTAAAAAGAATGAAACTTTTACAAACGTAGATAAAGTTATTCTTATCAATCATAATAATAAAATTAAAATTATTAAATAATAGGGGTATAGTATGGAAAGATACAAAAGAAAGTTTGAAGAATCTACTTTTAAAGGAAATTTTATTTTTCAAAAATTTGCTATAAAAGACTCATTTAAAAATATTAAAATAATAGAACAAATTCAAAATTTTTTTGAAAAAAGTTTTAAAGGTGAAGATGTTTATGCTACACTCACACCTGGTTATGATAAAAATAATACTATAGTTAGTTGGAATATTTATTTTAAAATAAATAATGCTAATTTAAACAAAATAATGGAACAACAAATTGTAGGAGATGTTCTTAGTATATCTTCAAAATTATCTATCATGTCATCAACAAATAATAGTTTTCAATTTAATTTAGAAATATAGAGGAGGAACAATGGAAAGATATAAAAGAAAATTTAATGAAAAGAAAGACCTTAATGAGCTTATTGGAGAAATGAAAGCTAAGTATAAGTCTATTGCAGAAGTTAAAAAATGTAAAGACTTTAAAGCTCTTTCTGATTCTGATAAGGAATATGTTATAGATGAATTAAAAGCAGATGGTTTTAAATAGTCTATTCTAAATGAATCTATAAATGAAAAGAAATATAGACAATTTCTAACTGATAGTATCATGGATTATTCAGGCGATTATAACTATGAGCAAATTCCCCAATATTAGGAGATATTGGGGATTCAATATTTTATGGAAATAAACCTATTGTTGATTATATTATGAAAACGAAAGGATTTAATAAAAAAGATGTTGCAGAATGGATCAAAGATGATCTTGCTAATATAGCTTATGAACTTGATAGAAAAGGAAAATTGAAGTAAATAAAAAATGCAAAGATATGAAAAGAAGTTTAAAGAAGCTCATTCAATAATTGGAGATGTATTTGATTTAGAAGGATTAGATATTAAAATAGCTAAAAAAGAAGTTTATGATCATGTTGATATTTATGATTTTGGAAGAAGAATAACTGTTATTGAGCAAAATATTATTGACGGTATTATGAAAGATCCAAAAGTAAAAAAAGTTCAAGTAAATAAAAATGAGGGAATTATTAAGGTAGTTTATAAAAAATAATTTTTAATTTTAATTTTTTCTTTTGTTTATTTATATTATAAATAGTTTAAAAGAATTAAAAATTTTAAATTAAATAAGGAGGCCAATAATGGCAACTTTACAAACTTTAACAAGAGAAGAAATTAAGAAATCAGCACCAGCAGTATTTGCTAATCAACCAGCAAATAGAATGTCTGATAAATACACGTTTATTCCTACACATACTATTATTGATCAATTTGCCCAAGAAGGTTGGGTTCCAGTAAAAGCTAATCAGGCAAAAACAAAAAAAGATGATTCAACAGAAAGACAGCATATTATACGACTTGCTAATCTATCTTATACTCCTGCAATGCCTGAAGTAGGAAGTATTATACCACAAATAATTCTTAAAAATTCACACAACGGAACTTCTAGTATTCAGCTTGACATTGGATTATTTCGTCTTGTATGTTCTAATGGCTTAGTAGTTTGTAATACACAATTTGCTCAAATAAAAAGAAGACATATGGGTATTGATAGGGAAGAAGTAATGAAAGTTATTTATGAAGCAGGTAGAGAGTTTCCTGATATATGGTCAAAAATAAACGACTATAGATCAATCAATCTTACAAATGGTCAGAGAATGGACTTTGCAAGACAAACAATTAAAATGAATTGGGGAGAAAATTCAGTCATTGAACCAGAACAACTACTTGTTGCAAGACGTAGTGCTGATGAAAGTGATGATCTCTTCTCGACATACAATGTTATTCAGGAAAATATCACTAAAGGGGGAGTAATGTATAATAATCCCAGAACAGGTAGACTTAGAAGAACAAGAGCAATTAAAGATTCACAAAGAGATCTTTATCTTAATAAGTTTTTATGGGCTTGTATGGAAAATTTTAGACTTAATAGAAGATTTATATAAGATACTAATAATTAACTCTGGGTAGGACTGCAATCTGAAAGATATACAAATCTCATCCTTTGTATATTTCCCAGAGTTATAAAAAAATGTTCTTTGAAATTATTTTACTAATGCGGAAGTATATAACCAAAGTAATGATCCAAAGATAAGTGGACGCACAGTTATAACTGTTTGGAAAATTTGTAATTTCCCAGTAGGATCTGGGGATAAAAACCACAAAAAACAAAAAGACAAGGAAGACTTTATAAAGAGACATATAAACAATGTTCAGAATTATATTGATAATTTCGAAGTTAATGAGAAAATATATTTTAAAAAAGTGTAGTAAAGGGTGGGTTCAGAACATCTAAGAGGTTTGGATAGCAGCTATATGCTACTATCTATTAAACAGCATTTTTAAAATTTTAAAAATATAAGGAGACTCGAATGGCTAGACCCAAACAAATTACTCTTAAGAAAAGAGAACAAGCAACTGTTATGAAGATGTGGAAGCAGAAACCTAATGCAAGATTTATTGCTGATTCAACAGGTCTTCCAAGACATCAAGTAATGGCATTTCTTGAGAGTCAGGGGGTAACTACATATTCAGAAGGTAGTTATCGTTAATTTTTACTTGATTTCTTAAAAAGAATATTCCTATATTAGAAATAGTATAGGAATATTTTTGATTTTTAACTTTACGAGGTAATTATGAGTCAAACAGTAGTTGAAGATAAAGCTGAACAAAAAGAAATAGAAAAAAGAGGAAAACCACTTACCTGCCGGTATTGTAAAAAAACATTTAAAATAGAAAACATAGCTGAAAAGAACGCATGGCAAGCTAATGATTTTATATGTCCTTTATGTGGTGAAAAATTTTGTATTCTCCCACCTACAGAAAGAAAATTAAAATACCTACAAGATATCTATTTAGAAAATAGAGATGAAGGTGTATTTACTGAACTTATTTATATTATGTTGAATTATACAGAATCAATTATCAAAAAGAAATTTGCTATGGCATTAACCTTTGAAGATGCTTTAGAATATTATTCTTATATGGCAGTATCATATTTAGTAGAAGAATATTTAAGAAAGCCTAATTTTAAGGTTGAAATATCTTTTGCTGGTTGGATAATACATAAAATTAGACAATCTGTATATGGTAAATTTTCTCATACTATAGAAGATGTATCACTTGATATAGACAATGAAGAAGGTAATAATCTACATGAAGTCATACCTGATACAAAATGTATTATATCTAAAATAGAAGAAGAAGAATATATTGTGCAACTATATAATAGAATATGTAGTATAATAGAAGGTGTATCTGATTATGCTAAAAATGATTATGAAGATTACATAAGAACATTAAGTGTCTATGCTTATTTTAAAAATGGGGAGAATGGTTTTGATAAAATATTTCAATCTTTTGGGAGAGAGGGAAAATTATTATCTATGAAAACTTTGGAAATATTAAGAAAAGAATTGTTACACGAAAATTGATAGTATATAATAACTCATACTAATATTAAGAAATATAAATTAGTATGGAGTTTATTATATGCAGAGATTTCTAAGGCAGACATTGGAAAAATACTTCCAAGAGGAAGAACTATTAAATGAGCAAATATTTGCAGAGTTATCATTATATATATATTCATTAGATAGTAAGGAGAATGATCTATATATGCTTGCTCAATTATTAGAGCCAGATCAATTACAAAAACTTATATCTTATTATGATGGGGATATATTAAAATTACCTTCAAGAGAGGCGTATAAAAATTCTGTATTAACAGCATTATGTTTCTGGCTAAAAGAGTTCAAGGGATATACATGGAATGATATTAAATTATATTTGAATCTACCTGAGAATCATCAAGACATAGTATCATCTATAAGTCTTGGGTATAAGATAAATAAGGTGAAAGATAAGTTAGGCGATGATTTACTAAAACTATTAGAACAATCTGAAGATAAAGATTTCAAAGATTTCTATGATCAGATAAAAAATAAGCATTTGGAGAACCATGATGAGTAAAGATATAGAAGCTACAGTAAATGACATAACTAATGTTAGTTCTTCTGAAATAGACAGAACTCAAATACAAAAAGAATCTTTTAAAAATCTATTAAGATTTCTTAATGGGTATATAGCTAAGTCTATTTCACAAGCAACTTTAAAAGACAAAGTACAAACAATGTTGATGGAAAAACTTGAAGCAGAACAAGAAGATATTCCTTACGGAGTACTTATTAAAATTCTTGAAGTAACTTCAAAGACTGAAGTAGATGCTGCTACTCCTTTACTTAAGATAATTGAATCAGCTAGTAAACAACCCGAAAATGTATTGATTCCTAATAATCCTCAAGGAGATAGTTCAGGGGAAGGGAAACAAAAATATACAAAAGAAGAATATTCACAAGCAAAAAAACTTCTATCTATTATAGATGATTTACAGCATAGTGAATTTAATGATCAGGAGAAATAAATGAAGTACAAAAATTTAATAGTGGATGGGAATAATTTGTTTTGGCGTTCTACAGTAATGTGTCTTAAGAGTATTATTGATGAACAAGAAGATGAAGATGAACAAGAATTTTATGCAGTTATTATAGAAGAAACTTTAAAAAGAATAAATGATCTTATATCTAAATTTGCTGATTATGAACATAAAGTATATTTGCTATATGATAATACTTTCTCAAAAATAAATCATAGAGAGGCTATATATCCATCTTATAAACATGCAAGAAAAAATAAAAATATACCCCCTATATTTTATAAATCCCTTGATAAACTTTTAGAAATATTAAAAGTATATAATGATAATTTTATAATAGTAAGATATAGTGGATGTGAAGCAGATGATTTAGTTCCTACTGTTTTATATCAGTGTAAAGATGAACCAAGTTTACTTATAAGTGCTGATTTAGATTGGAGTAGAGGTATTAGTGATACTCCTGTTCATTGGTTTAATTTTGAAGATGTATATAGTAAAGAAAAGTTTTTTGATAGATATGGTTTTAATCCATCACAAAATGGGGTCAAGTTATATAAAACTATTAGAGGAGACTCTTCTGATAATATAGAAAATGCTGTGCCATACTTACCTAAATCAGTATTACTAACTATAGTAGATAAATATAATAGCTTACCTGATCTTATGTCTAATCTATGGAAAGATGATGAAATACCTCAACAATGGAAATTAAAAATTAAAGAAGCAGAAATACAATTAAAAATAAATTATCAGTTAGTAGATTATCTTAACATAGATATTCCTTTTTCAGAGGCAGCTTATTATTGTAAAGAAGATATAAGCGCCCTGAGAAGTTGGTTTACCTTTTGTGGTATTACATTTGAGAATAGAATGTTTGATAGGAAAAAAGATGCACATTTATTTTTAGAAAAGAAAAAAAGTAGAAGATATTTTTAATATATAAAAATTTTTATTTATATTTCTGCTATACACTTTAAGGAGTATTTATGTCGAGCTTTGAAAAGTTTATCCCTTCTATTGAAGAAGACGAATTATACGTATTATCATATATTAAAAATAATCCAGATTCAATTATACACATAAAACAAACTGAATTCAAAACAAAAAATGCTAAAGAAATTTATGGTGTTCTATCTGAGCTTATAGAAAAAAAGACACAAACATTTACATCTGAGATTATACAAAAATATAATGTAAATATCCAGAAAGATTATATTGACAAATTGTTTTCAACTACTGTAGTATCAGAGGACATATTTAAAGAGTCTATTAAGAATATAAAAGACTATAAGACTAAGCTTCATATTGGAGCTACGGTTGAACAATTTCTAACCCAGATTACTAAAAAAGGTGATTTGAATTATGATACTATAAGAAGTCTATCAGATGATATATTATCTAATGCCTTAAAATTAACAGAAGATAATATTATTTCAGATACATCTGTTCTTATGGATAATTATAGGAATACTATTCAAAGTAGACAAGAAGGATTTGGAAAGAAATCTTTTGGATTTTCTGTTATAGATAGTATATGTGTAAGACCTGCCGCACCAGGGGAAATGAGTACTATAGTAGGTATGAAAGGTAGTGGGAAAAGCCTTCTAGCACTTTGTATAGAAAATGCTTTAATCAATTCAAGAGTATGTGTGCTATCTATAAACCTTGAAATGACTGAAGAATCAAATATGGATAGGCTAATATCTATTAGAAAAAATATACCTTTAACAGACTTATTAGATCCTACTGAAGAGGTGATGCCTGATATAGAAAAGGGTATAGAGGATTTATCTAAAGTTAAAAACTTTGTATATTATTCAGATTATCAAATGACCTTAGCTGAACTTGATACTTCTATTTCAAAAGCAAAACAAATATTTAAAGATAGAGGTGTATTACCTGCTGATGGTTATATGATTGTTAAGATAGACTTAACAGAACAGATAGAAGAATTATCAGGTAAAGCGGGAACTGAACTAAAAGTAGGGGTGAATAGATTATTACAATTAGCTAAAAAGCATAATATTCATATTATAAATGTATTGCAAAGTAATGAGAATTTATTTAGAGCAGGTAAAAGATTTAGTACCCCTGAAGCCTGTGATTCTTTTAGTATACAGCCAGAAGATGTAGAAGGTGGTTCTGTTTATGCGGCTAGATCAAGAATTGTATTTGCTGTAAATAGACCATTACTATTAAAGAAAAGATTTTTCCCTGAAAGAAATGAAGAATGGGAATTAGAGAATGATTTTTTATGGGTGAATTGTGTTAAGCAAAATGATAGCCCAAATCTTAGTAGAACTCCATTTGTATTTGGAGGAAACTCATTTAGGATATTTCCATATAAAGGTGATTAATTATGGCTAAATGTTATTATTGTAACAAAAGACTTATTTTCATTGATGACAGATTTCAAAAATGTATTGAATGTATTAAAAAAGGTTTAACTGGTATGTTAGATAAATCTATGTGCATTCAAAAGAATATTGTAATTAAAGAGAGGGGAGATGATTGCGACAAATTTTAGATGTTCAGAATGTGGACATGTGTATGAAGTATTCAAACAAAATGTATTAGATGATTTTCCAAATCAATCTTGTCCTATGTGCTTGAGTAAAGAAACTTATAGGGTATGGGGAATAGGGGATATTTCTATATGTGAAGGAAATGTAGGTAATGCGAGTACAGGTTATAGTAAAAGTATGACTTATCATCCATCTAAGTATGGGCATGTAAAAGGAAAGACTATAAAAAAAATCTAAGGAGTATTTAATATGCAGACTATTGATAAATTTGTTGATGATTTAGCTGAAGGGGGTATTCTATGTAAGATTAAAGATAACTGTTTGTATAAGCTTAATAATATTAGCTGGGGTGATGCTAAAGGTGAAGATGTTTATATGTTCTTTGGTTTTTCTATATTAGGTAGAAAAAATCTTAAAAAACATTTTAAGAATGAGTATAATAAATTTATTATATATAAAGGTGATGTTAATGCAGACTTTTGAAATACACATAGATTTTGATACAGGTAGCTATATCATAACAAACGAAAAAGGTGATATTGTATATCAAACAAAAGAGCATTCTTTAGCAATACAAAAGATGAAAGAACTAACTTTTGTATTAGAAAAACCATTAGAAGGGACACAATTTTCTTATCATAAAGATGCTATTAAAAAAGCTATAGTAAGAAATGATGGCTATTGCCCTTGCACTTGTATTAGAAATGAAGATACAAAATGCCCTTGTAAGCATTATAGGGAAACATTAGAATGTCATTGTAATTTGTATATAAAGATTAAGGAGAAATTAGCATGAGTGAAATGTTGTATAATAAGTATAGACCTAAAATATTATCAGAAGTTGTAGGGCATGATTCAGTAATAAAAGAATTGTCTAAAAGAAGTAAAGATGATTCCTTTTCACATACTATGTTATTTACAGGTCAAACCGGAATTGGAAAAACAACTCTCCAAAGAATAGTATCAAAAAATATTCTATGTCAGAAAAAAGATGACAAAGGAAATAGTTGTAATGTTTGTGATGTATGTAAAACAGTAGATGAAGAAAAACAATCTAACTTTTACTTTGAGTACAACGCTTCTAATTTAAATATCGATGAAGTTCGTAGTCTTGTAGAAAATGCAGGTGTTAAATCTTTTTCTAATGCTAAAAATAAAGTGTTCGTTATAGATGAAATTCAGGAGATGAAGAAGAGTCAGGCTGCCCTGAATAATCTTCTAAAGCCTCTTGAAAAAGAATACAAGAATGTTTACTTCATTCTTGGTACTATGAGTGAGAAAGATATTCCACAAGCTATAAAGAATAGATGTACTACTTATAAACTAAAACCTCTTAATATGGAAGAAATAAGTAAATGTCTTTATGATATATGTCAAAAAGAGGGTGTTGCTATAGATACATCTGATAAAGCAGAAGTATTGGTTACTATAGGAGATAATAGTTATGGTTCATTAAGAACTGCTATATCATATTTAGAAAGAACTATTAACTCTGAACTATGGACTGTAAATGAAGTTATAAATGAATTAGAAATTATATCTAATACTGATCTTGTAAAAAGTATAAATTATTTGATGCAAGGAGATTCAAAAGCTTTTGATATAGTTTATTCAAAAGAGCTTATAGAAAAGATTAGATATATGTTTGGCTCTATGTATAAAGTATTATCAGGAATAGAGATACCGAAATGGCAGTCAATGTCTTTACAAGGTATATCAAAAACTATTACACTTGAACAAGTAGATCATGCTCTTGAGAAATTATTCCAACTTAATCAATATCCATATCTAAGTCAGGATTTAATTGATTTTGTATTGATACAAATATTAAATGATAATAAGCATAGAGTTAAATTATCAGAAGAAGTTAAACCACGTAGAAGAGGTCAGTAGCTATTGGAAGGATTATTATTTATTTTACTAGTAGTAATTATATGAAGAATAATTGGTTACTATATAATGTACAAACAAGAGTGATTAAATGAGACAACAATATTATGACTTTTTACTTCTTTACGGAATAAATGATACTTTAAGTTATATAGATGAATTGTCATATTCTGATAAGATGAAGATTCTTCAGAAGTTATTGAATGAATTTGAACCATCTTTAATTTGTAAAAGTCTAAATTTATATTATATAAATTATATAACTCCTGAAAGAGTTAGGATAAATTTAATATATAATACTTTAAAAGGTATATGTCAAAGAACAAAGGAGACTGAAAAATGATAGTAATATCTGATTTACATTTAAAATACAAACACGAGCCTTATTCAAGTTCACAAAGACAATTTCTGGATTGGCTGAATGAAAAGTATTATAATGAGCATATGATTTTTCTTGGTGACTTGTTTGATGTTTCTCCCCATTGGGAAGTATATAAAATGTTTCAAGATTTTCTTCTTAATAGAAATGGTAATACTTATATTCTAAATGGTAACCATGCTAATAGTAAAAACAAAGGTAGTTCTATTATAGCTTTTGACTTTGAAAGTGTATATAGTTATCTTGATGTATCAGAATTTGAAATTGAAAACTGTAATTGTCTTATGTTACCTTTTAATTATGATTATAGAAAGTATTCTGAATTAGAAGGTTCATATGATTTTATATTTACACATGTAACACCAACTCAAGTTCAGTTTGCTAACGAAGGGATAGATTTTCCAAAACTTAAAGGAACATTTATTCATGGACATACACATATGCCTTCTAAGTTTACTGATAGATATAACAATGAACATATAGTACTTGGTGTCCCATTACCTACAAGACATTTAGAAGCTTTTGAACATAAGATAATTGAAATTAAAAATAAACAAATCAATTATATAGATGTTCCTTTTTATTTCAAATATGAGACAATAGAATATGGTGTTATGCCTGAGAATAAAACTAATGTGTATAATATTATAAATGCACCTTCTAAAAAAGCTGTATTAGATAAGTATAAAGATTATTATATTAGAAATCATGGTATCAAATTATTGAGAAATGAATTTAATCATGAAACATTAAAAGATGAATTTGAATCTGGTAATATTCTATCTAAGTTTAATATTTTTATACAAGAGAAACAATTATCAGAGGAGGTAGCAAAATGTTGTTCAGAAAGAATCCAGCAAATTATATAAGAAAAGTAAGAAGGCATTACAATAATGTAATGCTTCATAGAAAAAAGAGGTTGTTATATTTTCTTGAAAATAATGCCCCTATAGAAATTATAGTAAGGGAGATTGAATTAATAAGACAGCCTTTTAAAGTATATTTGTGGAATAGAATTAAAGCAGATTTAGAAATGTGGTTCAGAAAAACTTTTCTAACCAAAGTCCTTTATAGGATGATCTGAATCTAATTGAATTTTTGGTTTACTTATAATGAGCTGGGAATATGGTATTCCTTGCTCATTCATAGTATGAGTAGAATCACATATTAACCACTTACCTTGATATTCTTGTGCTGTTTCATCTTCATTATCATTTACTGTTATAGTTACTGTTTTACCCGTAACTAAATCTGGTTCAGTTAATACTACAATAATCATTCTATAACAAAGAGCAGTATCTCTATAAAAATTATTTTTATATCCAAGATATTCTTCTAATCCATTTTCTTCTGTTTGTACTCCAAAGTATGAATGTGAAGTATGTTCTTCTTTTGGGATATATTCATTTCTAATAAGTAGTTTATCTTTATCATTAAACTTTGGTGTAGCTTCATGAATAGTTAAATCTTCAATATGTAATATACTATCAGAAGTAAATCTATAGAATTTCCTTTTATAATTATCTTTATTAACAGCCATTCCACCACATTGAACATTATATGACTTTATGATATCGGGATTAGTCTGCATATCTTCACTTAATTTAATTTGATATTCTCTTACAGGAAGTTCAGCCATCATTTCTTCTAATGTCTGGAAATAGAATTCACCTCTACAATTTATAAATGTATACACAGGTGATAGTTTATATGAGGGGGAATAGGCTATTTCTGCAAGTTGTTCTATGAAAGTTCTATTATTAATCCCACATTGATTAACATAAGGAAAACCATCAAGTGTAGATGATATAAATAATTTTTCTTTTGGTATATTCCAATCATCTGTGACTATTTGCTCTACTATCTGATTTACTTTTTGTTGTGGTGCATTCTCATAATTGAATGCTCTTGATTTAGGAATATTTTGTAAGTCATAAGATGATAACATTATAAAGACATTATTACCTGAAATCTTATCTGTTACTTCTACAAAGTTAATTTGGTTTTCAGACCATACATAAGGTGCAGACATTATTCCACCAGACACAACATTTCCATCTTTATCTTTCTCTTCTTCTTTTTCAAGTGTAACATCAAATTTTAACCCTTCTATAAAAAAGATTTTATCTGATATTTGACCTGTTGAATCTTTATAATGAACTTCTGAATAAGGAAAAAATTCAAATAATGAATCTCTTAAAAGAATGCGGGGGTATACTCTTAAAGGTAATTCCTCGCTAAACTCTAAAGCTGGCGGATCAGATACCATTTTAAATGTATAGGGGGAATAATTTTCCATTTATATTAAAACCACCTTATTTCAAAATTTGATTAACTTCTTCTTCCGTAAATCCCAGCCTATCGATTATATTGCCAGGAACTATCATATATTCCCTTTGAATGTATATGTTACCTTCTTCACTTTCTTGTATAATATAATCATGCGTTTCATCTTTTATACATTCTGCTTCTGTTTCGAAACTTCCTGTAACTACCCAATCTCTATAACCATTCAATGAGTTTTGAAGGAAGGCTTTGGTTTTTTCAGGGAACATAGGAAGACAATTTATTACATCTTGTTTAGTGTTGAATATTTTTGGAAATCCTTTCATTTTTATAACTCCTGGAATTTTAATTTTAATTTAGTTTTAAATTTTTTATCTGAAGACCATTTTAACCAACCCTTTAATGATCCTAAGTAACTCTGAATATATTGTTCTGTCAATTTATATTTATTAGTAATATTATTTTTTAATTTTCTAAACATTCTTATTTTAGATGATTTTCTGATTAGTATTTTATCTATGAAATGTTTATAACCGATAAAATCAATACTGTTTTTAATAGGTTGTATCTTTTCTTTTGCTAAAGTAAGGTCTAATTTATTTTTAAGAAATGTTCTTATTTTTTCTTGTTTAGTTTTCAAGTCTTTAATACCATTACCTAAAATAACAAAGTCATCATTATATCTTAGATAATACTTACATTTTAGTTCGTGCTTAACAAAAGTATCTAACTCATTGAGATATAAATTCCCTAACCATTGACTTGTATAATTTCCTATAGGTACATTATAGTTTCCTTTTATAGAATCAATTATGTTATCAAATATATGAAGTAATGATTTGTCTTTTATTTTATTTCTGACAATATTTTTCATTATATCATGGTTAATAGAAGGGTAAAACTTTTTAATATCTCCTTGAAGATAAAATTTATATTTTGATTTTCTAATAAAGTGCATTAGTCTTTGACTTGCTTTATGTTGACCTTTACCTTTTCTGCAGGCATAGGAATCGTGAATAAATAGTTTATCCCAAATAGGTTCAATTACATTCATTAAGCAATGTTGTATTATTCTATCAGGATAAAAAGGGAGTACATAAATATCTCTTTCTTTTGGTTCATAAACTTTTTTAATTTTATAAGCGGATGTTTGGAAAGTTTGGTTCTCCAACATGATTTGGATCTCTTTTAAATAATAGTCTCTTTTTCTTTCTATTTTCCTAACTTCAGAATATTTTGATTTACCCTTTCTTGCTTTATCGAAAGCTAAAGATATATTTTCATGAGTTATTATTTCCTTCCACAAATCTGAATGTCTTTTCATTAAACCTCTTTTTTAATTTCCCGAACTTTCTAAATTTGCTTTTATACTAATTCGGGAAATTTCTCTAATTTTTTCCATTTAATAAATTTCTTTATCAATATGGAGGATAGTTGGTTCAGCCGAAAGAGAAGAGATGCTTTCGTAACGGTAAAACCTCGTCCAGAAATATTCGCATTAAGATTCAAGCTCACATTATTCCAATTCGAACTACGTGAACCACATTTAACCCCATTATTCCAATTACTGCCAAAAATAGGACTTGGTGTAATAACCAACCAACCTAATTTATTTATATTTTTAAATAAATTTCTAATTTTATTTCGGCTCGGCAAAACCCCGCCCAGAAACATACGCATTAAGATTCAAGCCCACATTATTCCAATACGAACCACGCGAACCACACCAAACTCCATCACCCCAAGCACCGCCAAAAAGAGGACGGGTTACTTTAGAATACTCTTGACCGCCTACATTTTTGTCATTACCATCATAAGCATTAGAATAAGTTTCGGTCGTATTAGTTCCCCCCTCACTTCCCCATTGCCATAACACTCCAGTAGCATCCTCTACTCCTATGTTTGATATTATTCTCAAATTATTAGTAGCTGTTTTACCCCCTGTAGTTACAGGATCAGCTCCTGTACTAAGTTGAACTCCTTGAGGACTACCCAGTGAACAGGCTACAAAATGATCTTGTCTTGGTAATCTCTGTCCCTGATTTGTAAATACCTGACTAAACCTATACCAATGAAAACTTGGAGAACTTGTCCCATCAGCTATAGTTCCCCCATATACGCTTACCAATTTTGACAATCCAGCGTTCCAAGAAGGTAAATAAATA
>Ga0208826_1000930_pt1 | contig 27307 bp, 19 predicted proteins | sample AD_UKC115_MetaG_FD_184451 | JGI IMG/M metagenome (GOLD analysis project Ga0208826, IMG submission 184451) | Active sludge microbial communities of municipal wastewater-treating anaerobic digesters from Hong Kong - AD_UKC115_MetaG (SPAdes)... | ecosystem: Engineered > Bioreactor > Anaerobic >...
GCCAACCAGCAGGTCGACATCAAGGGCAACTCCGCCGCCAATCTGGGCGGCGCGCAGGTGAAGATCGAGGGGCAGGCCATGGTGGAAGTAAAATCCGGCGCCATGGTTCAGGTGAGCGGCAGCCTGATCAAACTCGGGTAGACCCGGGAGCGGGATACGTTGGGAAAGCGGGTGAAACAAGATGGCAGATACGCGGGATTTTCTCGGCAAAGGGTTTGCCTTTCCGCCAAGCGTGGATAAGGCGACCGGCCGTTTTCGGATGAGCAAAGAGGAGGAGGACATCAGGCAGTCCATCTACCTCATCCTCATGACGCGCAAGGGCGAGCGCGCAATGGAGCCGGAGTTCGGCTCCTCCGTCCATAAATATATCTATGAGCTGCCCGACGACGCCTTCTTTCATCTGGTCCGGAATGAAGTGATCGATGCGCTGACCAAATGGGAACCCCGCATCACGGATATCGTGCTCGATATCGATGCCTCCGGCATCGTCGAGGGGAAAGTGATCTTCCGCATCAGTTATACGGTCCGCTCGACCAACAACCCCAACAATCTGGTATTCCCGTATTATCTCTACGAAGGCGTAGGCATCGAATAAGGCACGGAGGAGGGAACGGCTTTGTACAACAACGACGGGGGCCATGAGGAGCTAAAGGCTCTCTCCGGCTCGTATGTACCGGAGTGGCATTTTACGGAGACCAGTCCCGATCCCGGCTCCGTGCTCGCCATGCTCATCGACGACATGCGCGGCGAGAGCCTCAAGCGCTACGGGGAGATCTTTCATAAACACAAGATCCAGTACCTCAATCTCTTCGACCGCCTCAAGGAGGAGCCGGTGGAATCCGCCAAAAGCTATGTCCGGTTCGATCCGGTCGGGGGCTTTGACGAGCCGGTCTTTGTGCCGAAGGGTACCCGCCTGACCGCAAGGGCGGCCGGCGGCGATCAGGAGATGGTCTACGAGACCACCCATGCGATCACCACCACCTCGGCCGAGCTCAAGGCCCTGTACTCGGTCGAGAAGGATTCCGATACGATCCTCCGCGTCTTCGGCGAGGCGGACGGCGCCGTGCCGGAGGAAACCGCATTTACGGCTTTCGGCCTCGACGGCGAAAACCGTGCCGGCCACAGGCTCTGCTTCCTCTTTTCCCATGCGTTCGATCTGCTGGATCATTTTGAAATCGGCCTTCACCTCACTTTGGCGGGCGATCAGGATGCCGGGGCTTTCCGTGAGCTGATGACCGGAGCGGACGTCACGTTTTCCTTTTTGGAACCGGACGACGCCGACCCGGAGCATCCGCAGAAAAGGCCGTTCGACGGAGTCCGCTATGAGGACGGCGTCGTCTATCTGCGCATGGAGAGCTGCCAGCCGCGGAAGATTTCCCTCGGCGGGGCGGAATGCTATGCGGTCGTCGCGGATTCCAAGGCCCTCTCCGGCGTGCAGATCTGCGGCGCGGCGCTGCAGTTCGGGCAGGAGGGGTTCGCGCCGGAGGAAGTCCTCAGCAGCGGCGTCGCTCAGAATATTGAGCAGTTTCACCCCTTCGGCAGCCCGCCGGAGCTCTTTGCCGCCTGCGAATTCGAGTGCCCGCAGGTGCTGGCCCGAAAAGGCGCCGATATTTCCATGAAATTTAACCTCGGCTTCGATCTTTTGGAGCGCAGAATCCCGGAGATTGAGGAGAAAACCGACTATAAGATCGTCATGAAAAAAGAGCGCGAGATCCCCAAGGCCAAAATCCCGGAGGTCTGGCCGGATTACGTGCTCATCGAATATCTCTCCGATTCCAATGCGTGGAAGCGCCTGCTCCGGGATGAAAACTCCGCGCTGATCTTCAACGGCGGCCAGCAGGGGGATCTTGAGCTGCATTTCACCTGCCCGGACGACATCCGGGAGTACGAGGCCGGCCAGTGCAGGCTGCGCTTCCGCCTGATGAAGGCCGAGGGCCTCTACAGCATCCCGGGCAACCTGCACGTCCCGGCGATCGGCGGCGTCCGGTTCGGCTATTCCTATCTGGAGCATCCGCTGCTCCCGGATACCGTCTATACGGAAAACAACTTCGTCCACGCCGACATCACCGGGCTCCTCCGCCGCGGCATTCAGGCGCCGCTCTTCTATAACAACGAGACCGCCGGCCGCGCAATGTATTTCGGCTTTAACGGCCCGATCGAGGGCAGCCCGCTGAGCCTCTACTTCGAGATGGAAAACAACCAGGATGTTCCGCTCGACTATACCGTCGAGTACCTGTCGCCGGAGGGGTTTCTCCCGGCGCAGACCGTCGACCACACCTGCGGCATGCTCTACTCCGGCGCCATACTGATCCTCGTCCCGTCGGACGCGGCAAAAAAGCAACTTTTTGATTTCGACGGCTGGTGGCTGCGCATCGTCAGCCGGGATAAGAAACCGGATCCGGAGTCGCTTCCGACCATACGGGGCGTTTTCCGCAATCTTGCAAAAGTCGAAAACGTCCACACCGTCGAGGAAATCTACTTCATCGACGACACCAACGGCGAAGTCGTCGTCAACCTCTCGCAAAAAAATCTGATCAGCGCCCGGGTGTATGTCAACGAAGAGAACAACGACCCGGTCCATGATGAAAACTGGGTGCTTTGGGAGAAGCGGACGCATTTCACTCAGCAGGGCCGGTGCTACAACCTTGATCCGGCGGGCGGCACCGTAACCTTCGAGAAGGGCTGCTTTTCCTCCTATCCGCTGATGCAGCGCTATGCCGCCGTCAAAGTGCGGTTCCAGAGCTATCAGGGCTCCGCGGCGAATGTGCCCGAGGACGCCATCACCTCGCCGGCCTCTGCGCTGACGAATATCGCCTCCGTCGAAAACCCCATCCCGGCCTACGGCGGTTTCGACGGCTACAACGAGGAGACCTCCGCGAAGGCGATCTCCAACATCCTCCGCACGAGGAACCGCGCCGTCTCCGAGCGCGATTATTTTGACCTGATCTCGCAGGTTTCGAGCGGCGTCAGCCAGATCAAGTGTGTCTCCGGCGTCGACCGGATGGGCGAGCCGGCGGAGGACGTCATCACGGTGGCCCTGCTGATCAACGAATTCGAAAAGGGCAGCCGCATCTTCTCCGCGATCAAGGACGCGGTGCATGAGAAGCTGACTTCCGCGAGCAGCATGGTACCGCTCGGCAAGACGCTGGTGCTCTGCCAGCCGCATTTCATCCAGTGTTCCGTCCGCGTCTGGCTCAATGCCCGCGACATGGATAACGTCTACGAGCTTCAGCGCCGTACCGCGGAGGATATCGGCCGGTTTCTTGATCCGCTCAAGGGCGGCTTCGACGGCAGGGGCTGGAAGATCGGCGTCCTGCCGACCACGCGGCAGCTGCTCGCCTTCCTCAAGATGGAGCGCCCCGGCATCTCCGTCGAGCATATCGCCATGTCGGCGAAAATCGGCTCGCGGGAGTACTCCGTCGACGACGACATCTGCCAAAAGATCACCAATCCGTTCGTCATGGCGATCAGCGGAAAACATACCGTTTACGTCAACGTCCTCGGATGAACTCCGTATCCAAAAGCTTTTGAAAGGCGGTGCACGCCGTGCTGCAGGTCCCGAAGCTGGACGATCTCGATTATAAAAAGCTGTTTGAGCGCGCAAGAGGCATGATCCCGGCCCTCACCGACGAGTGGACGGATTTTAACCTCAGCGATCCGGGCATCACGACGCTTCAGACGTTCGCCTGGCTCTACGATTCGCTGAACTACTACCTCGGCGCAACCGGAGAGATCCATCGGCTCAAATACTACAAGCTGCTCGGCATCTATCCGGAGCAGTCCGCTTCGCGCTGCCACATCTCCATCGACGCCGAGCCGGGAACGGAGATCCTGATGCCGCGGGGCACCAAACTCGCCGCCGGGGATGTGATCTTTGAGACGCAGGAGACCTATCGCGGCATGGCGGGCCGGCGGATCGGCATCTACAACGAGGTCGGCGGCAAAAAGACGGATCTCTCCGCCTTTGCCGGGGCGGATGGGGAATTCGCGCCGGTCTTTGCCGTCGGCACCACGGATACCGCCCTCTATCTCGGCTTCACCTGCCCCTTTTCCGGCGCGGTGCGGCTCTTTGCGGAGACGGAGTCCGGCCGGCGCAACCCGTTCGGCGATGGGTTCTCCCTCTCCGAAACGGCATGGGCGTACTACGACGGCCGCGGCTGGAAACCGGCGGAGCTTCTTGGCGACGAAACCTGCGGGTTCCTCCGCAGTGGATATATTTTTCTCAACCTTCCCGGCACGACCGGGATCTATGGCCGAAAGGACATGAACCGCGGCCATTACCTGCGCTGCACATTAAAAAGAAATGAATACGACGTCCGCCCGGCGATCGGCCGCGTGCTCGTCAACTGTACCGAAGCCCTTCAGACCAACACCTTTGCCGAGGCCGCCGAAGTAGAGAGCGCGGGGGAGGAGATCCTCCCGATCGACCGCTTCATCGGGGAGAAGGATGTTATCGGCGTCTGGGTTCAAAAAGACGGCGCCTATGAGGAGTTCTGCAGAGCCGGAGAGGCCGGGCGCCGCTGTGCGGTTGAGACGGGGGATTTCCCGTGGCAGCGGAAGATCCGTTTTGCGAAACGGCACATCCCGGAGAAAGGAACGAAAATTCTGCTCACGATCCGCAGCGGCGATGTCGCTTACGAGACGGAGCTCGGCAGGACGGACGGCTGTGCGAACCAGAGCCTTTCGTTCGACGCGGAAAACGTCTGCGACATTCGGCTTGCCCTCTCGTGGGAGGAAAACGGCCGGACGCGCTGCCGTCTCTGGAATCGCTGCGCGGAGCTCTATCAGGCCGGCTATGACGACGAGGTCTTTTCCTATGACGGCAGGAACCGGACGGTGACCTTCGGCGACAGCATCCACGGCATGCAGCCGGAGCCGAATCTGACGGTCACGGCCGTCACCGTGCGCACCTCCCGCCTGCAGGACGGCAACGTCCTTGCGGACCGCGTGGATGCCTACGCCGGGCCGGATCTCGGCTACGGCGTCACCAATCCGTGCCCAGCGGAGGGCGGTATCAGCCGCGTCACCGGCAGGGATCTGGATGAACTGATTGAGCAGAAGCTCAGCGCCGTCACCCGCGCGGTCAACGAGCAGGATTATAAGCAGATCATCCTCTCGACGCCCGGCCTGATGATCGACAGCGTCGCCGTGATCCCGATGAAGGAGTATTGCAAATATACGAACGAGCCCTTCCGGCCGAACACCGTCTATGTGGCGGTCAAGCCGCGGAGCAGCGAGCCCCGCCCGGTGCTGAGCGAGACCTACCGCCGCATCATCTCGGAGCATCTCGAAAAATTCCGCCTGCTCTCCACGGATATCGTCGTCATCCCGGCGCGCTACAACGCCATCGACGTCTACTGCCGGCTTGTGCTTTCCGACAAGACCGCCGCGGCGAAAGCCGAGGTGGAGGCGGCGATCCGCAGGCTGGTCGACACCGTCTCCACCGGTGAGTACGGCCGCAAGGTGGATTACGGGCGCCTGTTCTCGGCGCTGGAGATGCTCGGCTGCGTCAAAAACGTCTCCCAGCTCTCGATCGAATACATCGGCGCCGGGGCCGGAAAGACCGACAACGGAGACATTGAGGTCTACCCGGACAGCCTGACCTATCCGCATGAGATCGGCATCGAATATGTCTGAGAAAGGGGCGTGATTCCATGAAGCAGCCGCTCAAATACGTCAATTTCTATAAGCGTTCCCTCGCGCGCGGCGCCCTGCGCGGCATGGCCTGCGACGGGGAGCTTTGCGTCACGCTCTCGGATCCGTTCGGAAACGGCTGGTATATTACGCCGATGTTCGATACGATGGATGCGGAATCGAGCTACAACCGCCTTGTGGTCGACGCGGATTTCGATAATGTGAAGGTGGAGATTCTCGTCGGCGCGACGGATTACGGCTCCGTGTTTATCAATGATAAAGAGGTCTCTCTGGAAAAGTATTTTTCGGATCCCCGCGTTCCCTGCGAGGAGAAGGCGGAGACGCTCCGGGCGCTCTCCTCGGTGCGCGCCGTCAACGAAAAGGATATCCTGCTCCACGAGATCTCCGGACGCTACGTCTGGGTGATGGCCGCGGTCTTTCCGATGGGGGAGGGCAGCTTCCTGCTTCGCGGCCTGCGCCTCGAGTTCCCGAAATCCAGCTTCACCGAGTATTTCCCGGAGATCTATCAGGAGAACGCCTTTTTCGACAAATTCATTGCGGTGTTTCAGTCGATGTATCTCGACGTCGAGCGTCGGGTCGACGATATCCCGCACCTGCTGGATTACGAGACGACCCCGGAGGAAAACGTCGCCTACCTCGCGGATTGGCTCGGCATCGACAACCCCGGCGGCGTCTATACGAACGACCAGCTCCGCCGCCTGATCCGGGATAACGACATCTATCAGGGCGCAAAGGGAACCCGAGCCGCGCTCGAAAAGATCATTGAGATGACGACCGGCATCCGGCCGCGCATCGTCGAGTATTTTCAGTGGAGCAGGCTGACGAAAAACGAATCCCAGCGGGAGCTGATGAACCATCTCTACGGCGGCACGAGCAACGATTTCTGCGTGATACTCGATCTCACCGGTCTCGACAAACCTCTTCCGGTCGACAAGGAGTCCCTCGAAAAGATTGTGGAGAGCTACAGCGTGATCGGCACCGGCCACCGAATTGTCTTCCTGCGCAGGTGCAGCCACACGGACATGCATTGTTACCTCGACGTCAACAGCTGCCTTTCCACGCCGGAGACCGCCTCGGTGGACGGCGTGATGCTCGGCTCCCACATCACGGTCGGATGATTTTCATCATTCCGGAGGGGAAAAAACAGCTTTCCGAAGTTTCTTTACCAAAAATAAACCCCGCCATTCAGGCAAAAAAGAGCCGATTTTGTCAATTTATCGTGGAAACGGGACAAAATTCCGTTTCCATTTTCTATTTTCCCCTATGGCTATTTCATATGCTTTGTTGTATAATGAAAAATCAGATTCTTCCCGTGCATAAGGAGGCGCCGTGATGTCCGAAATGCATAAAGGCTTGGGCGCATCTTTCATTTCCGCCGCGGAGGTCATGGAAAAATACGGCTTTCCTTCGGAGGAACTGCGGGATGCCGCCGCGGAGTACGAACACTTCCGCGTGGTCGTTCCGTTTGTCGGCGCCTTCAACACCGGGAAGAGCTCCGCCCTCAACGCGCTGCTGGATACGAGCTTTCTGCCGACCGGCATCACCGCGAACACCACGGTTCCGACGGAGATCGTCTGCGGCGGAAACCGCCTGACCGTTTTTCGCGGAGAAGAGCGGCAGATCGTCGGGATCCATGAGCTGCGGGATCGCACGCTCGACCTCACCGGCGTGAGCGGGATTCGCCTCGAGCTCGACATTCCCTTTCTGCGGGAACTCGCCGGCATCATGATGGTGGATATGCCGGGGCTGGATTCCGGCGTTGCGCAGCACGAAAAGGCTCTCCGCAGCTATCTGCCGAAGAGCCTCGCCTACATACTGACGTTCAGCGCGGACGAGCCCGTCATCAAAAAAAGCGTTTCCGATTTTCTCTCCGAGCTGCGTCTGCGGGAGCTTCCGGTCTTCGTCGTGCTCACCAAGTGCGACAAGGTGCCGGAGGAAACCGTCGCCCGCGCGAGGGACTATCTCACGGAGACCATCCGGGAGCTGCTCGGCGTGGAGAACGCCGAGATCTGCTGTATCCGCTCCAAATTTGAAAAAGACGTCTCCGGCCTCCGGGCGCTGCTCCGAAACCTGCAGTTTCGCGCCGACCGGATCCGGGACGGAATCTATAAAGAGCGTTTTCTGCGCTGCTGCCGCCCGGCGGAGGCCTATCTCCGCCAGCGCATCGCCGGCGAGCGGCTGACCGTCTCCGAGCTTCCGGGCCGAATCCGGCAGCTTCAGGCGGGCATGGAGCTGCGGAGCGGCGAAATCGCAAGGGAAACCGAGCGTTTCCGTTCCGAGCTTCCGGGCATCGTGGAGACCGTCCGGCAGAAGATTTTCGAGAGCCTCCGGGAGATCAAATCCACGATGGTCTCGGAGATCCTCGCCGGGAAATACGCCTGGGCCGGCACCGACCGCATCCTTTCCGGTGTCATGGCGGCAGGCGCCGAGAGCGAGTATTCCGCCGCCATGCTGCGCCATCTCGGCGCCGTTGCGGCGATCCTTTCCGCCGACCTCGACGAAGACGGAGACGCCGGCAGAGCCGCCGCGGAACTGACCGGGCAGTTTCTGGCCGAATATTCCGCAGGAAAATCGGAGGTGCTCGCGGAGCACGGCGGCACGGAGATTAGCCCGCACGACTTCTTCGGAGACGAGAAAAAACCTGAGAAACAGGGCTTTTTCTGCCCTCCGAGGCGCCGGGAGCCCACCGCCGCACAGACGGCGGATCCGGCCGCGAAGGCCGTGCTCGACCGCTTCCTCGGCACGCGGGACATCTTTGAGTGGATGCCCGCCGTTCCGATTCAGGCCACCCGGGGCGCCCGGGAGCGCTTTGTTCAGAAGACCCTTTTGGAAAAAACGCTGCCGGAGATCCTTCAGTATGCCGCCGACTGTGTAAACATCGGTCTCTCGGCCGAGACGGACCGGATCGGGAAGGCCGTCTCCGACGCGGTAAACAAAGATTACCGCGCGAGGGAGCAGGCGCTTGCGGATATCCAAAGGGAGAAGATCGACCGGGACGCCGAGCGGGAACAGATCCTCCGTGAACTGGAGGCCGATTCCGAGCGTCTCGCGCTTCTGGCGGAGGAGGCCGAGCGCCTCATCGTTTTGACGGAAGAACCGGGGAATCCTGCAAAAACGGAGCCGCTTTTCCCGGATTTCGGCAGCCTGTTTTGACAGAGTTTCGCGGGAAAGGGGGGATACGCCGTGCCTGATCTTCATACGGATTCGATCGTCCGGCAGCTCGAGAGCTTTTCGGCGCGCCAGGATGAGATTTTCCGGGAGCTTTCCTCCTATTCGGACTGCGCCGATCTGACGCCGGTCCGGATGCTTGGCGAAAACTTCCGCAAAAAGACCGGCGATTTTTTCCGTTCCAACCGCAAATATAATTTGGCAGTCATCGGCCGGGTCAAGGCCGGCAAGACTTCCTTCCTGAATACGCTGCTGTTTGAGGGCCGGGAAATTCTCCCGAAGGATTCCGTGCCCATGACCGCGGCCCTGACCCGCATCGAGTATGCAGAGAGAAACGAGATCGAGATTGAGTTTTACTCGCCGGAGGATTGGGTCTGGCTCAGACGCCTCGCCTCCTCCAAAGAGGAGAGCGACCGCGCGAAGGCGGCCCGGGAGACCATCCGCACGGCGGAGGCCTCCGGGCTTCCGGTATCGGAGCTTCTTTTCGGCGGTACCAAGCTCGAAACCTTTAGAAATATAGAAGAGATGACCGGCCGGCTGAACGAATTCGTCGGCCGGAACGGCGCCTATACGCCGCTCGTCAAGGCCGCGGCGATCCGCTTTCATCTGGAGCCTCTCAGAGGCATCTCCGTCGTCGATACGCCCGGCCTCAACGACCCGATCCCGTCCCGCACGGAGCGGACGAGGGAATTCCTCGAGACCTGCGATGCGGCGTTTTTTCTTTCGAGGGCGAGTTATTTTCTCGACCAAAACGACATCGATCTGCTGACGGAGACGCTGCCGCAGAAGGGCGTGCGCAGGCTCGTGCTGATCGCAAGCCAGTTCGACGGAGCGGTCATGGATCTCATCTCCGACTTCGGCAGCCTTGAAGAGACGATTGCCGCCGCGAAGGAACAGCTCCGCCGCCACGCGGAGAAGAGCGTCGGGGAAGCGGTGCTTGCGCTCCGGCGATCCGGGGCCTCTTCCAACATCGTGGACGTCGTGCAGCAGTGCCGGGAGCCGGTGTTTCTCTCCGCGATGGCCGAGGATCTCTCCCGGATTCCGGCGGAAAAGGATACGGAGCAGCAGGCCATCGTCCGGCGGCACCTCGAATCTTTCGGCCCGCTTTCGGCCGCGGATCTGCACCGCATCGGCAATCTGGATGAGGCGCGGTCCCTTTTTTCCGGCATGATTGCCGAGCGGGAGGAACTGCTGCGGCAGAAAGCCGCTGCGATGGCCTCCGTCGGGGAGGCCGATCTGGAGGGAGAACTCCGGCGTCTCCGCGCCTTTGTGGAGCGGGAGATCACGGAGAACCTGCAGGCGCAGAAAGAGGATGCCGAAGCCAAAATCGCCGACAGCGCGGAGGAGATCAACCGCTTCCGCGACGCCGTGGGGGCCGCCTATGCGGAGTACCGTTCCCGTCTGGATGACCGGATGCTGCTCGCCTCCGGGAAGCTCCGTATCCGCGAGAAACAGGCTCCGGCCGCCGCCGTCAAGCAGGCCGTGGAGATCCGGACCGAGGAGACGCTGGTCGACGACATGGTCTTTTATAAACCTTGGACCTGGGGCAAAAAACATGTCGAATTCGAGAGCAGCGAGCGCCGGTACAGCTATATGGATTCCGCCGATGCCGCAGAAAGCCTGAGACAGGCCGCGGCGGCGGCACAGTACCTGCACGACGGCGTCTTCCTGATTTTTGAAGAGAAAGCCCGCCTGTGCAACGCGCTGATGCGCGCGGCGGCCGACGCTTTTGCCGGAGCGGAGTTCTCCGCCGACCGGGAGCAGATCGCGAGATGGGCGCAGATCGCCGGAAGCCGCATTGTCATCCCGAAAGCGGAGATCGATCCGGCGCCGTATGCCGCGGCGATCGGGACGAAATATCCCAAACAGATCCGCACGGAGCGGCACCTTGAGGAGCTTAAAAAGGACGCGCAGGAGCAGATGATGCTGCTCGTCGACGAGGCGGTCCGGAAGCTCCGGGAATCCGCCGCCGTGTTTCTTGAGGGCGTCGTCAGCTCGGAGAGCCGGTTTGAGAGCCTCGTGCTGTCACAGCGATCCAAAGAGACGGCCGCCTGCCGGAACGCTCTGGCGGAAACGGAACGGGCGATTTTCAGAAGGAAAGAATTATTGGAAGTTATCGACACTTATATTTCAAGATAAAGGAGAGATACAGCATGGCTATCCCGTTTGACCGAGAGAAAGAACTCGCGGACGCCGGCTTCTACCCGGCCGTCCCCGGCGCGTACAACATCCCCTCGTTCCCGACAAGACGCTTCTGCACGCCGATCACGCCGAAGGAGAATACCTTCCGGGTTCTCCGCGGCGAAAAGCCCGAATGGCTGCCGAACATGTCGACGGATTTCAACTTCATCCAGCCCGCGGTCATGCCGGATGCCTATGCCCGCAACAACGGCGGCACCGACTGGTTCGGCATCGAGTGGCAGTATGATCCGGCCAACCGCGCCGCGATGGTCAAACCGGGCACCCGCCGCCTCTCCGAAGTGGAAAACTGGAAGCAGGAGCTCGTCTTTCCGGATCTTTCGGCGATCGACTGGCAGAAAGATTATGATGAAAATTATAAAAGTCTTCTCGCCCCGGAGCGCACGACCTGCTTCGTGATCGTCAACGGCTATCTGGAGCGCCTCGCCGATCTGACCGGCTACGAGAACACGCTCTGCGCCTATTTGGAGGAGCCGGAGGTCGTCGCGGAGCTCTACGACCGCTTCGACGAGTTCCACATCGCCCTGATGAAGATCGCAAGAGAGGTCTATCACGCCGATATTCTCACCTTCCACGACGACCTCGGCACGCAGAGAAGTTCCTTCCTGTCGCCGGAGCTCTGCCGGGAAGTGCTGTTCCCGCACTATAAAAAAGTCGCCGCCGCCGCGCATGAGATGGGTATGTTCATCAATTTCCATTCCTGCGGGGCCGTCTCCAATATGATCGAAATGATGACCGACGCCGGTTTCGACTGCTGGGAAGGGCAGGACGCCTGCAACGACAAGCTCGCCATTATGGAAACCTACGGCGGCCGGCTTGCTCAGCTTTCCATCTGCATCCCGGATCCCGCGATGCCGGATGAGGAGCTCAAGGCACTTCTCTCCCGCATGGTTCACGGCATCGGCGCGAGCGGACGGTACATCACATGGTTTGCGGATATGAATTTCGGCCGGGGTTTCGATTCCGCCGAATATCTCTACGCCGAGAGCCGCAGACTCTTTGGCGGAGAGGGATAAGGATGCCGTTTCCGGGCCACAATCCGGCAAAGGGGGACCTTAGGCCGGTCGTATAAAGACCGAAAGCCGCCGCGGGGCTTTCCGGCCGGTCTGGAGCAATCCTGTTTTCCGCGGGAATCCAACAAGTCTGGGCGGTGATCGGCATGAAAGAGAATCCGGCGCGGAGGGTGGCCTTTATCGGCATGCTGCTCGCGCTCGCCGCCGTGCTCTCCTTTCTGGAGAGCCTGCTGCCCGTGACCGCCGTACTGCCGCCGGGCGTCAGGCTCGGCCTTTCCAACATCGTCACCATGTACGCGCTCTTTTTCTTAGGGAAAAAAGAGGCGTTCGCCGTCGCGGCGGGGAAATCTCTGTTTGTCCTTGTTACGAGGGCTCCCGTCGCGGCGCTGTTGTCTTTCTGCGGCGGCGTGCTGTCCATCCTCGTGATGCTGGCGGTACTGCGGCGAAAGGACGCTTCCTATATGCTCATCAGCACGGCCGGAGCGGTTGCCCATAATATCGGCCAGCTCTGTGCCTCCGTGCTCATCACCGGCTCCGCTCTTACCTTTTGGTATCTGCCGGTGCTCATCCTCTCCGGAGCAGCCATGGGCGTGCTCACCAGCGTTCTGCTGAGCGTTCTGCTGCCTGCTCTCCGGAGAATCCGTTTTGTCTCCTAAAAGAATTATATATATAGAGGAGGAATTTCCTTGCAGGGATTCGGAAAACACCTGAGCGGTGTAAAAGTGCCGCACAACAAGCATACTTCCGGCTGCGTGACGGAAGAACTGCCTGTTCCGGCCAGGGTGGTCATCCCGATGGCCCAAAGCATCGGGGCATCCTGCACGCCGCTCGTAAAGAAGGGCGATACCGTAAAAGTCGGGCAGAAGATCGGCGATTCGGAGGCATTTTTCAGCGTACCGGTTCATTCCAGCGTATCCGGTACGGTCGCCTCCATCGATGATTTTGTCACGGCTTTTGGTACCGTTTGTCAGGCCGTCGTCATCGATACCGACGGGGAACAGACTGTTTCCGAGGAGGTCAGGATTCCGGAATACGAAGGCAAAGAGATGTTTCTGCGCGAAGTCCGCAATTCGGGGCTGGTCGGCCTCGGTGGGGCCGCGTTTCCGACGTTCATCAAGCTGAACCCGAAAAATCCGGACGAAGTCGATACCCTGATCATCAATGCCGCGGAGTGCGAGCCTTACATCACTTCGGACCTCCGCGCCATGCTGGAGGATACGGAGCTGCTGATCGCCGGCATCCGCCGCATCGCCGAAGAGCTTGATTTCAAAAAAGTCATCATCGGGATTGAAGATAACAAGCCCGAAGCCGTGGAAGTGCTGAAGCCTTACTGCGGCGATCAGATCTCCCTGTGCATTCTGCCGTCCAAATACCCAAAGGGCGGAGAGAAAGTTCTGATTTATGAGGCCACCGGAAAGGTCGTCGCCGAGGGACAGCTCCCGGCGGATGTCGGCGTCATCGTGATGAACGTGACCTCCGTCATCGCGCTGGAGACCTACTTCGAGACCGGCATGCCGCTTGTCGGCAAGCGTGTCACCGTCGACGGCGGCGCCGTGGCCGAGCCGAAAAACGTCCGCGCTCCGATCGGCACGCGCTACTCCGATCTGATCGCATTCTGCGGCGGCTACAAGGAAAAGCCGGCCAAGATCCTGCAGGGCGGCCCGATGATGGGCATCGCCGTGCCGGACGACAGCCAACCGCTGCTCAAAAACAACAACGCCGTGCTTGCCCTGACCGCGAAGGAATGCGAAGCGCCGGAGCCCAGCCCCTGCATCCGCTGCGGCAGATGCCTCCGGGCCTGCCCGTTCGGCCTGATGCCCGCCGCCATCGACAGAGCGGCGCGAAACAGAGACGCGGATCAGCTCAGAAAGCTCAAGGTCAATCTCTGCATGGAATGCGGCTGCTGCTCGTACGTCTGCCCGGCGTCGAGGCCGCTCGTCCAGCAAAACAAGCTCGGCAAACAAATTTTAAAGAACGGGGGAGGGAAATAACATGGAGAATCTGGTTGTCACCAGCTCCCCGCATACCAGAAGCGGCGAGACCACAAGGAAAATCATGATGAAAGTCCTGATTGCGCTGCTTCCGGCGGGCGCCTTTTCCGTCTATTTCTTCGGGATGCGGGCGCTGTATCTGATTCTGATCTGCGCCATCTGCAGCCCGTTGTTTGAGATGCTTTGGTGCTGGCTCATCAAGCGCCCCGACTCCACCGGGGATCTCTCCGCCGTCGTCACCGGCGTGCTGCTCGCATATAACCTGCCGGTCTCCATCCCGATCTGGGAGGCCGTGGTGGGCTGCCTCTTCGCCATTATCGTCATCAAGGAATTTTTCGGCGGGCTCGGCCAGAACTTCATCAACCCGGCGATCGGCGGCAGGGTATTCCTGCTGATCTCCTTTGCGACGCGGATGACCGACTGGTCGGTCTTTGAAGGCACCAAAGCCGCCGGATATCTCGATGCGGTTTCTTCCGCGACGCCGCTTCGGAGCGACACGGTGGATTTCTATGACCTGCTTCTCGGCAGGACCGGAGGCTCCCTCGGCGAGACCTGCTCGCTGGTGCTGATCGCCGGCGGCATCCTGCTGGTGGCGATGAAGGTTATCTCTCCGGTCATTCCGCTTACTTATATCGGTACGGCCGCGGCGGTCGCCTGGCTCTGCGGCGAAAACCCGGTCTTTCATATCTTTGCGGGCGGGCTGCTGCTCGGCGCGATTTTCATGGCGACCGACTATGTCACCTCGCCGACCACCAACAAAGGCAAATTCATCTATGCCGTCGGCTGTGGCGTCATCACGATGCTGATCCGCATCTACGGAAGCTATCCGGAAGGCGTCTCGTTCGCCATCCTTCTGATGAATATCGCGACGCCGCTGATCGACCGCGCGACCATGATGAGGCCGTTCGGCGCGCTGGTTCCCGCGAAAGGAGGCGACGCCAAATGAGCAAAAAGGAGTTTCTCAAGCCCATTGTCGTCCTGAGCGTCATCTGCATCATCACCGTCGCGGCGCTGGCCGCAACCTACCAGTTTACGCTGCCTTATATTGAAGCCGCAAACGCCTCCGCCGCGGCCGAAGCCATGAAAGAGGTCTTTCCGGCAGAGGCGGCGGGCGCTTCGGAGATCACGTTTGAGGAGGGCGACCCCGGCAAAATCGAGGCCGGCGGCAGCGTTCTTTCCTATAACCTTGTCTATAATGAAAACCACGAGCTTGCCGGCGCGGTCATCACGGTCGGCACGAAAGGGTACGGCGGGACCGTTAAGATGATGGTCGGCGTCGGAATCGACGGAGCCGTCACCGGCGTCACCGTCCTCGAACATTCCGAGACGCAGGGCCTCGGCTCCAAGGCCACGGTTCCGGAGTACCTGCAGCAGTATATCGGCATGAAAGTTTCCGAACCGGACCTCATCAGCGGGGCGACGATCACCTCGACCGCGGTTAAAAACGGAGTGCAGGCGGCGCTCGACTTTTTCGGAAGCGCAATCGGAGGTGAAGGCTGATGAATAACTTAAAAACGTTTACGAATGGAATCATCCGGGAAAACCCGACGCTGGTTCTCGTGCTCGGCACCTGCCCGACCATCGCCGTCACCACGATGGTCGCGAACGGTATCGGTATGGGCATCGCGGCGGCATTCGTCCTGATCTGCTCCAACGTCGTGATCTCCATGCTGAGAAAGATCATTCCGGACACGGTCCGCATTCCCTGCTTTATTGTCGTCATCGCGGGATTCGTCACGATCGTACAGTTCCTTGTACAGGCGTTCGCTCCGGCGCTCAACGATGCGCTGGGCGTATTTCTGCCGCTGATCGTCGTCAACTGCATCATCCTCGGCCGCGCCGAGATGTTTGCCAGCAAGAACGGCGTGCTTGCCTCCGCGCTGGACGGCGCCGGCATGGGCCTTGGTTTTACGCTCGCGCTGCTTCTGATGAGCACGGTGCGTGAGATTCTCGGCGCGGGGACCTGGCTCGGCTACCAAGTGCTCCCGGAATCGATGGACCCGATCGCCGTGTTTCGGCTCGCTCCGGGCGGCTTCTTCGTCTTCGGCCTGCTGGTTGCGGCGGTGGCCCTGATTACAAGAGGCAGGGTCAGCCACAAGGAGGCCTCCGGCTGCACGGCCTGCCCGTTTGCCGACCAGTGCGCGAAGGCTTCGGAAGGGGGCGCTAAGTGATGGCGAAGGAATATCTCGCTTTAATCCTCGGCTGCATCCTTGTCAACAACGTTGTCCTTGCCCAGTTTATGGGCATCTGCCCGTTCCTCGGGGTCTCCAGAAAAATGGATTCCGCGGTGGGCATGGGCATCGCCGTCACCTTCGTGCTCGTAATGGCGACCGCTGCAACGTGGCCGTTTTACACCTATCTGCTCCTGCCGCGCGGCATGGCCTATCTGGAGACGCTTTCCTTTATTCTGATCATCGCGGCGCTCGTGCAGCTCGTGGAGATCATCATGAAGAAATATACGCCCTCCCTGCATAAACAGCTCGGCGTCTACCTCCCGCTGATCACCACGAACTGCGCGGTTCTCGGCATCACGCTGACGAATATCGACAAAACCTACGGCTATCTTCAGTCGCTGGTCAACGCCTTCGGCACCGGTCTCGGCTTCCTGCTGGCTATGATCCTGTTTAACGGCGTCCGCTCCAGGATCGACAGCGCCGAGGGCATCCCGGACGCCCTCAAGGGGATTCCGTCCGCGCTGATCGCCGCTTCGCTCGTTTCGATGGGCTTCATGGGATTTTCCGGCCTGATCGAAGGCATTTTCGGTTAAGGGGGTACGGAAAAAATGTTAAATGACTATCTGCTTCCTGTTTTGATCGTCGGCGGAACCGGCATCTTCAGCGGTGTCATGCTCTCCGTCGCGGCAAAATATATGAGCGTCAAAAAAGATGAGCGTTTCGACAAGGTCCGCGAGTGCCTGCCCGGCGCAAACTGCGGCGGCTGCGGCTATGCCGGATGCGACGACTATGCGGCGAAGATTCTGGAGGGCGCGCCCTGCAACCTCTGCAACCCGGGCGGCGCGGAGACGGCCGCAAGGATCGCCGCCGTCATGGGCGTCGAGGCGGCGGAGTTTGTGGCGAAGTACGCCGTCGTCCACTGCGGCAAGGACTGCGAAAAAGCGTCTTTGGGCATGGATTATCAGGGCGTTCCGAGCTGCGAGGCGGCCTCCGGATATTTCGGCGGGGAATATGCCTGCAAATACGCCTGCCTCGGCTTTGGCGACTGCGTGCTCGCGTGCGAATACGACGCCATCCATGTCGTCAACGGCACCGCGGTGGTCGACAAATCCAAATGCTCCGGGTGCGGCCAGTGCGTCAAAACCTGTCCGAAACATATCATCGAGCTGATCCCGTGCTCAAAAAATTATTACGTCGCCTGTTCCAGCAAGGATAAGGGCCCGGTGACGCATAAAAACTGCGAGGTCGGCTGCATCGCCTGCAAAAAATGCGAGAAGGCCTGCCCGACGGGCGCCATCACCGTCACGGATTTCCTTTCCCATATCGATTACTCCAAATGCATCAGCTGCGGCAAGTGCATGGAGGTCTGCCCGACGGGCACCATCCGCAACTGCTTTACGGTGATCCCGGCGGAGGAGCCGGCCGCCGCGGAAGAGAAACCGGTCGAGCCGCCCGTTGCCCCGGAGGGGAAAACGGTGGATCCGCCCGAGGAAACCTGAAAGCCCGAATAAATATAAAAAAGCGCCCCACCCGATCCATTTTCGGGCGGAGGCGCTTTTCTTTTGGTCTTTGAAAGAGGGAGCTTTTTGGAAGGCCGGAATCCTGCGCGGAGCCGGAGGTGCCGGTTCAGGTGCCGAAGAGGCTCCCGAAACCGTCCGATCCATCGTAGTCGTCGCGGGAGAAATCGGAGCCGGATCCGGAGTCGGTCAGCGTCTGGCAGTAATTCCGGACCTGACTCTCCAACGTGGAGAGCGTTTCCGGATCGAACGGGTCACCGAGGTTTTCCCGCTCCAGAAGCTCAAGGAACCCCTCGCCGTTTTCGCGGCCGAGGATCTCCTCATAGACCGCCACGGCGCGGTCCCCGTCCTCCTGAGAGAGAAAGAAGATCTCCGCGGCGGGCACCATGGAGGCGGCGTAGCTGATATAGTAGAACGGGGATTCGAAGGTATGCGTGATAAAGACCCATTCCTCCGGGCTGTAGTGGTAGACGGCGGAGAGGCCGTATTCCTCCGCAAGCTGGTAATAGAGGGCGTTGATCTCATCAAGCGTCATATCCGGGTTGGCATAGAGCCGCTGCTGGAATTCATCCTCCATGCAGCCGGAGAGGATCGCGTGCAGGACATTCAGCATCTCCTCCATACGTGCGGCTTCGGCGATATCCTCGCCGAAGATGAGGTCGTAGTCGTTCATGAACAGGAGTTCCAGAGTCTGGGAGTCGATTTCGGCGACATCCGTGGAGTCGGGCGTGTCCCAGCCGTACGGATCCCGGCCGTAATAGGAGGTGTAATGCCCAAGCTCGTGCGTGAACCCGGCGACGGAGTTCCAGCTTCCGTCCCAGTTGTCAAACAGGAACGGGGCGCCGTAGGAGGTGAAATAGGTGGTGAATCCGCCGGAAAGTTTCGTCGCGGAAGGCTCGATATTGTAGAGCCCTCGGGTCAGCATATAGTTCATCGCCGCGGAGATCTTCGGGGAGATCTCTTTTGCGCAGTCGTAGATCTTCGGCAGCAGCCCGCCGGAGTCGTATTCCCCGGAATAGAGCGTATAGTAATCGGTGGCGTAAGAGAGCTCGTAGATCTCCTCATAGAGCGGCGCGATGTAGGTCTTTGCCGCCTGCTGGAAGGCCGCCGCGTCCTCCGGCGAATAATCCCGCCCATGCAGATCGTAGGCGTACTCCGCATAGCTGTCATAGCCGAGCGTTTGAGAAATTTCGTTGCGCACGCCCACCAGTTCCCGGAAGATCGCGCCCGCTTTCTCGTTGGTGGCCCTGCACAGGGCGTCGTAGACCTCGTAGTATTCCTCGTCGCTGAGCGTGGCGCCGTAATCGTTGAGGTCGTCCATCGTCCATTTCCGGCCGTTTACATAGGCGGAGGTATCCTCGACCGCCACGTCGTAATCCTCCGTCAGTTCCGCCTCCCGGACGCTGAGATCCGCAATCTCGTCCGAGTTAAGCTTTGCGTACTGAAGGCAGGATTCAAAGTACACGTCGCCCCAGAGATCCCTCAGAATCTGTTCGTATTCCGTGCCGACCGCCGCGGCGATCATGTCGTTGAATTCCGTGTCGAGCCGGTTGCTGGATTCCACCATCAGCAGGTATTCTTCCTGATAATAGTCGTTCGTGTAGTCAAGGCTGGTGTAGACGTCGAGCAGGCTGTACATCGTCAGCACGCCGTTGAGCTGATCCAGAATTTCCCCGGCGTTTTCGGAGAAGGTCTCCGGGCTTCCGCCGCTTGCGATCAGGGCCTCCGTTTCGGAGATGGTCTCCGAGATTGCCGCGAAATCCGGCCGCACATATACATAGTCGCCGAACGGCATGTCGGAGTGAATCCCGTCCGATGGATCGGCCTCCGATGCGTTCGGGTCTCCCTGCCATCCGGATTCCCCGGAGTACGGTTCCTGCTGGGAGACCTCCGCCTGTTCCGCTTTATATTTGAAGAAATTGGAGACCGCAAGCGTGCCGAGCACCATGATGCCGGTCAGCACAACCGACATGGAGATCAGCACAAAGAGCAGCAGCCCGGTGCCTCTGCCCGCTTTTTTTCTCACCGCCGGAGTCTGCTCCGCGTGGAAGGAGGAGTCCGGCGCGGCAGGCTCCGGTTCGGGCGGCCGGCCGGAAATCGGGGTTCCGCAGCTTCTGCAGAAGCAGTCGTTCCCCGACACCGCTTCCCCGCAGTTTGGGCAGCAAAACGGCGCGGGGCCGGAAGGGGAATCGCTCCCCCGATCCGGCAGCGCCGAGCCGCAGTTCGGGCAAAACTGATATTCGTCGCCGGATTCGGTCCGGCAGTTCGGGCAGATCTTCGACATGGCGGCCTCCAAACATGTTATTGATTTTATTATATTTGTGAATAGGGAAAATAGCAAGTTGCAAACGCGGCCGATTTTCGGTATAATGGTCGAAGATTTTTGTTTGGAAAGGGGTGTGCGCCGGGATGATTGTAGATCTCGCGGGAATCGGCCGCAGTTTCGGCGCCAGGGAGGTCCTCCGGGACATCACGTTTCGTATCGAGGACGGCGACCGCATCGGCCTGATCGGCGAAAACGGGGCGGGGAAGTCGACGCTCCTGAATATTATCAGCGGGGATCTGGAACCCGATCAGGGCGCGATCTTCCGCGCGGAGGGCAAGAAGATCGGCTTTCTGCGTCAGGACAGCGGCCTTGTCGGGGAAAACACCATTCTGGAGGAACTCAAGCGGGTATTCGAGCACGAATATGCCGTGGAATCGGCCATGCGTGCGCATGAGCACGCCATCGCCGCAGCGGAGCACGACTCCGCCGAATATCACAGGCTCACCGCGGAGTATGAGATGCTCAAAAATGAGTATGAGTCCGCCGGCGGTTATCAGATCGACGTCAGGATCCGCACGATCCTGACCGGCATGGGCTTTTCGGAATTCGACCCGGAGACCCGGATTGAGAGCCTTTCCGGCGGGGAACGCACCCGCCTTGCTCTGGCTAAATTATTATTGGAAGAACCGGACCTTTTGATGCTGGATGAACCTACCAACCATCTCGACTTCCGTATGCTGGGGTGGCTCGAGGATTACCTTGCCGGCTACCGGGGCGCGATTCTGGCCGTCTCCCACGACCGGTATTTTCTGGACAAGACCGTCAAAACGATCTTTGAGATGGAAAACCGGACGGTTGTCCGCTACAGCGCCGGCTATACGAAATATCTCGACCTGCGCGACGCAAGGCTCGCGCGGCAGCAGAAGGAATACGACCGCCAGATGCGGGAGATTGCCTCTCTTGAGGATTTCATCGCAAAGAATAAGGCGCGCGCCTCCACCACCAACCGCGCCCAGAGCCGCGAAAAGGAGCTCGACCGCATGGAAAAGCTCGAGCGGCCGATTCCGCCGGAGAAACCGCCGAAATTTTCGTTTCCGTTCGAGCGCGATCCGGTCAAGGACGTGCTGATCGTCGAGGGGCTGGAGCTCTCCGTCGGCGCAGGGGAGGAGGAAAAGATCCTCTGCCCCGAGATCGACCTCACGATCCGCAGGGGCGAGAAGGTCGCGGTCGTCGGGCGCAACGGCGTGGGCAAGAGCACGCTTCTCAAGACGCTGCAGGATCTCCTGCCGAAGAAAAAGGGCATTGTCGAGTGGGGCAGGAACGTTAAAATTGGCTATTACGATCAGCAGAACGCCACCCTGCACGAAAACAAGACGATGCTGGAGGAGCTCTGGGACCGCTACCCGCGCAGCGACGAGCTGACGCTTCGCACCGCGCTGGGACGAGTCCGCCTGACCGGCGAGAGCGTTTTTAAACGGATTGCGGTCCTCAGCGGCGGCGAGCGGGCGAGGCTCTCCTTCGCGGCGCTGTCTCTGGCCGGCGCCAACGTCCTCGTCCTCGACGAGCCGACGAACCATATGGATATCCCCTGCAAGGAGGCGCTCGAGCAGGCTCTGCGGGAGTATCCGGGCACCATCCTGATGGTGAGCCACGACCGCTACCTGCTCAACCATGTGCCGACGCGCATCATTGAGATGTTCCCGGATGCCATGGTCAGCTACGACGGCGTCTACGACGATTACCTCGCGAAGCGCCAGGAGACGGAGTCCTCTCAGAAGGCAAAAAGGGAGCAGAGCCCGGGCGAAGGTCCGTCCGCGTTTTACAGGACGAAGCAGCAGAAGAGCGAGGATGCGAAACGCCGCGCCGCCATCAAACGGGCGGAGGAGGCGATCGCCGCGGCAGATTTGCGCCTTGCCGAGATTGATGCCTTGATGGCGCAGCCGGAGGTGGCCGCGGATTATCTCCGGATGAGCGAGCTCTGCGCCGAGATGGAGGAACTCAAGAGCAGCCAGTCCGCCCGGATGGACGAATGGGCCGCATGGATGGAGGAAGAACTATGACCGAAACGCTGATCTGCATTGGCATCGCCCTGCTGCTGGCAATCGCCGGATCCGTGACCTCCCGCCGCGCGGAGCGGACTTCCAGCAAACCCCTGCTGATTGTCTCTCTGGTGTTCGCGGTGCTCTGTGCTCTGGCGATCATCGCCGCCGTGATTTTTTTGATCATCAATAAATGAAAAAATCCACCCCGCCGGGAAAGTGTTTTTTCCCGGCGGATTTTTATTCCGGCATAAATTGTCAAAATTCCTTGACAAAAGGAAGGTTTTGCATAATAATATATTTTATCTAATTATATTTATATTATTTCTGGGTAATTCTGCGAGGAAAACCAATGATTATAGTCGGATATCTGGCGTTTCTGCTCTTTTGGCTGAATGACTATAACGACCTCCGCCTGCGCTGCAAGGTTCTGGGGGTTTCTTTTCCTGCGGGCGCGGCCCTTCTGACCTATGCGATCGTAAACGAACTGGATTTTTCCCGGGCCTTTCTGGATACCCGGGGAATTCAGTCCTTTATTTTTGCGGCAATTTTTGCCGTTTTCCTTCTGTATGCGCTGATCTTTTCCCTACCGGTCAAGGATGCGTATTTTGCGGCCGGGGAGGAGAGGCCCGTCAGCCGCAAGGGCCTGTATGGGCTGTGCCGGCATCCGGGCGTGCTCATTTTCTGGGCCATCATGTTTTTCCTTTGGTTCGGATGCGGGCTGCCGGCCTGGTCTGCGCTGCTCTATTCCGTGCTCAATCTCGCGCTTGCGGTTTATGAAGACAAATACGTCTTTCCGGAGACGCTGAAGGATTACCGCCAATATAAGGCGCAGGTGCCGTTCCTGTTCCCGGATTTCCACAGGCGGGAAGACGACCCGGTGGATTACCGGATTCACGAGGCGGCCGGCAACGCAATGAATTTTCAGGATAAGCTCCGCGAGAACGGCCGGAAAAAGGTCTGGGCGGAATACTGCGGGTTCCTGGATCTCACCCTCGACGAGTATATGTTCATTCAGAAGCGCCTGATGAGCGAGCAGATCAAATGCTGGAGCCGGTCCGGCCTCGGCAGGTCGCTGCTTCACGGGCAGACGCCGGAATCCATCGAGGAGTTCCGGGATATGTTCCCGCTGACCAGCTACAAGGATTACGCGGATATCCTGCTCGCAAAGGATGCGGAAAAACTGCCGGCGAAGCCCATTGTCTGGATTCAGACCACCTGGGAGGGCGGAATCCGGCCGATTAAGGTTGCGCCCTATACGCGGGAGATGCTGAACACCTACCGCCATAATATCGTCGCGGTGGCCCTGCTTGCCTCCTGCAGAAAGCTCGGTGAGTTCACCGTCGAGAGCGGGGATTCCTGCCTCTACGGAGGCGCGCCGCTGCCCTATATTACCGGGCTGCTTCCCTCCGTCCTCGACGAAGAGATCCGGATGAAGTGGCTGCCGGATACCAACGAGAATTCCGGGCTCAGCTTCGGCAGCAGGATCAAAAAAGGCTTTTCGATGGGGATGCGCTATGGCGTGGATTACTTTTTCGCGATCGGCAGCGTCGCCGAATATATCACCGAGAATTTCTCCAAAATGGGCAAGTCCAAAAAGGGCGGATCCAAGATGAAGTTCTCCGTGAAGATCGCATACCGTTACCTCAAGGCCAAATATATCTGCAGCCGGGAAAACCGCGAGATGCGCCCCGGGGATATTTTCAAACTCAAAGGATTCGTCGCCACCGGCACGGACGCCCGCTTTTACAAACAGCGCCTGGCCGACGCGTGGGGGGTCATGCCCATCGAGATCGCGGCGGGGACGGAATCCACCTGCCTTGCCTCCGAGACCTGCGAGCAGAAGGGCATGATCTTCTTCCCGGATGCCTGCTTCTATGAATTCATCCCGGAGGACGAGATGCTTCGGAGCCTCTCCGATCCGGATTTTGTACCGCGCACCTGCCTGATGGACGAGGTCCGGGCCGGCGTCAGCTACGAGCTCGTGATCAGCGTCCTGCACGGCGGGGCTTTCATGCGCTACCGCATCGGCGACGTCTATCACTGCCTCAGCGCCGAGCAGGGGAGGCTGCCGCATTTCACCTATGTCGACCGGATTCCGACGGTAATCGATATTGCGGGCTTTACGCGGATCACGGAGTTTTCCATCGGCGAGGTGATCCGGATGTCGGGGCTTACCGGCATCGCGGACTGGTTCGCCCGGAAGGAATACGACGGGAACACCCCGTTCATGCACATGTTTCTGGAGATGAAACCCGGCGCCGCCATCACGGAAACGGATGTCCTTGCGGAACACCTGACGGTCTATTTTAAACATTTTGACAGCGATTACAGCGACCTCAAAAAGATGCTGAATATCGAGCCGCTTCAGATCACCGTCCTCCCCCCCGGCACCATGAACGCGTTCCGGGCGGCGGCGGGCAGAGGGCTCTGCCGCATCAATCCCAATCCGGTGGATGTGGCGCAGATCAAAAAGCTCGCATCGAAGCTTCAGACGGAATGCAGGGAGAAGGAGGAGAAGGCCGTATGAACAACGTCCCGTTTTTATGGGTAAACATTCTCGCGCTCTGCTGCTATACCGTCCTTTTTACCGTGTTCCTTGCCGCAAAAAAGACGCCGGAGATCCACAGCATGATCATGGTTCTGGGCGGCTTCTTCCTGTGGACTTCCGCTTCCGTCATGATGCGTCTGCAGGTTTATCCCGGCATCGCCTTTTGGTTCTATGTCTCGATCATGTCGCTGTTCGCTCTGGCGGATCTGCTGTATATTTTTGTCTGTAATTTTACAAGAGAAAAAGGATACCTGCTTCGGATCATCTGGTCGGTCGGCACCGCGGTTATGCTGGGCTGCACGGCGGCGGGCATCTTCCTGAAGCCGCCGGTTGCGAAGACCCTTGCGGGCGGCGACGTCGTCTTCGAGTACTCGATGGACTGGCAGATCATGATCCCACTGGTCTTTATCATGTGCATTGTCGCCTCCATCGCCAAGGTCTTCATCGACGTCATCCGCCGGAAAGGGATCCACACCCCGGGCGTGCTTTCGATCCTGATCGGCTGCATCACGGTGGCGGTGGGCAATATCATGCAGATTCTTCCGGGGAATGTGTTCCCGTGGGATACGCTCTCCGGCATTATCTTCGCCGGATTCCTCTCATTTGCTCTTTACCGCAAGCGCATGTTCCGCGTGGATCTGCTGATCTCCAGAGGACTCCTGACGGTAATCATCGGCTCGATGTTCCTGTTTGCATCCTCCAATCTGATCCTGCCGTTTTATCAGCTTCTGATCGGAAAGTATGAGCTGGATACCGCCATGGCGCTGATGGTCATGTGCTTTACGTCCGCCGTCGCCTTCGTGGCCGTCTATCAGGCCGCGAAGAGCGTGCTGGATGCGCTCGCCATGAAAGGCCACGAGAATCACCGCTTTATTCAGGATTTCAGTAAGGAGGTCTCCCAGAGCCTCAACATTGAGCTGACGCTCAAGCTTCTCAGCAGCGCCATTCTCCGGGATGTTCCGGTTCGTCAGATCTATATCTGCCTCAAAAAGAGCGGGGAATACCAGCTGCGTTACTGCTCGAATCCGCTCAATGCGGAGGAGTTTTCCCTCCGGGTGGACCATCCCTGCATCGAATACATAAAAAATCAAAAAGAGATCACGCAGGAGACCTGCATCCGCTTCGAGGACTTCCGCGTGAGCCCGCTGTATAACTCCATGTGGCAGGAGGAACGTCAGATCTTTGAAAAGCTGAATATCAAGGCTCTGGCCCTGCTGATGAACCAGGAAGAGGTCATCGGCATCGTACTCCTGAGCGCGAAAGAGAAATCCAACCGTTATGCGAACTATGAGATGGAGTACATCGAGACGGCCTGCTCGATCGCCACGATCTCCATCCGGAACTGCATCCTGTACGAAAATTCCTACAACCAGGAGCAGCTCTTCAAGAAGATGAGCGAATACATCCCGACGGTCATTCTGATCCGGAACAAGGAAAAAGCGAGTTACGACTTTGTCTCCGCGAATACGGCGGATATTCTGGGCGTCAGCAGCGAGGAAATTGAGAAGGATGGCCCCGGCTTCCTGTCGCGCCATTTCGGAAGAGAGATCGCGGAGGAGATCGATACATTTCTTCAGAAATATCCGACCCGGACGTACTACAAGGAATTCCGCTACGAGAAATCCTCCCCGGATGAGACTTGGTACAGCGTTTACGTCACGCCGGTCTTTTTCGACAACGTGATTACCCATTATGTCGCCCTGATCCGCGACGTGACGGAGGAAAAACTGAGCAAGGAACTGCTGACGAAGGCGATGAACAGCGCCGAGAGCGCCAACCACGCCAAGTCCGACTTCCTGTCGCATATGTCCCATGAGATCCGCACCCCGATGAACGCCATCATCGGCATGACGAATATCGCGATGGATAAGGCGCAGGAAAGCGGGGATCCGGAGATGATCCGGAGCCTCGGCCAGATTGATCTGGCGGCCAAATTCCTGCTCTCCGAGCTCAACGACATCATGGACATCAGCCGTATTGAAAGCGGAAAATTCGTCATTCAGCATGAGCGGTTCGATCTCATGGAGGCGCTGGACTCCACCGCTCAGATTTATGAGGAACAGACGAGGGAGAAAGGTCTCAGCTTCAAGTATGAGACGAAAGGAATTGAGCACCGCTTCCTGATCGGGGATGTGCTCATCCTGCGCAAGGTGCTCAACAACCTGCTTTCCAACTCTTACAAATACACCAAAAACGGCATGGTGCGCTTCACGGCCGAGCAGCACTTCCGCGGCGACAACGTCGCGGTAATGACCTTTACGATTGAGGATACCGGCATCGGCATGACGCAGGAATTCATCAAACACCTGTTTGACCCGTTCGTTCAGGAATCCGCAAAGAACAGCGGCAGCGGCCTCGGTATGGCGATCTGCAAAAACCTGATCGACATGATGAACGGCACCATCACGGTTACGAGCCAGAAGGATGTCGGCAGCAAATTCGTCGTGGATATTGCGTTTGATATCGCAGAGGAGGAACACGAGGCCATCCCGGAGAGGGATACGGACCTCTCCATCCTCAAGGGCAGACGAATTCTGGTCGTCGAGGACGTGGAGATCAACGCGGAGATTGCCGCGAAGCTGCTTGAGAAGCAGGGGATGCTGCCGGATGTCGCCGAGAACGGAAAGGTGGCCGTCGACTACTTCCTCAACCATCCGGTGGGCTATTACGACTGCGTCCTGATGGATATCCAAATGCCGGTGATGAACGGCCTTGAAGCGGCGGATACCATCCG
>Ga0208826_1000931_pt1 | contig 27280 bp, 21 predicted proteins | sample AD_UKC115_MetaG_FD_184451 | JGI IMG/M metagenome (GOLD analysis project Ga0208826, IMG submission 184451) | Active sludge microbial communities of municipal wastewater-treating anaerobic digesters from Hong Kong - AD_UKC115_MetaG (SPAdes)... | ecosystem: Engineered > Bioreactor > Anaerobic >...
GTCGGTGACCGTCCACACGTTGGTGACGGGAACGTTGAAGTACCGGGCGGATCCGGGATCGATCGTGATCACCAGCGCCTCGTCGTCGGCCAGCTGGAAGTGACCGGCGCTCTGCAGCTGGTTGGCCAGGAACGAGGCGTTGTGCGCGGGCGCTGACAGGACGTTGGCCGGTCGTGGCTCCCCGGTGACGGCGTCGGTGGCCGCGACGGCCATGTACTGCGGCTCCATGAACAGGCCGAGCATCGACACGATCGCCGTCTCGGTTGCCTGCAGCCACAACGGCATCGGGTTCAGCGGCGGCACCAGCGACAGCAGCTGGGACAGGATCGGCGTGCTGGAGAACAGCGGCCCGATCACCGGGAAGTCGTAGAACCCGAGCTGGCTGAACAGATTGTTCGGCGGGCCGCCCACCCGCTCGATCGACAGGCTCATCGGGACCTGGGTGTTCCAGTCCGACAACGTATTACGTGCCGCGATCAACGTCGCATCCGACGGTAGCTGCAGATGGTTGGGACGTCCATCGGCGGGCGTGGAGTCGACCGTGATGGTGAACGAGCCGTCGGCGTTGCGAACCAGATCGTGCGCGGTCAGCACCCCGGTGGTCGTGCCGGTCAACCCGGTCAGCACGCTGAACGTCGTGTCAGCGGGTTCCGGCCCGGTGAACCGGCCGGTGATGACGTAGGACGACGACGCGTTGACCGGGATCATCCGGTAGATCGTGTCGGGGTTGTCGTAGAGGATCCGGGCCCCGCCGAACGCCTCGTTGAACCAGGTGTGCGGCGGCATCACCTGCTGGATCACGTGCGAATCGTTCGGGTTGAGCAGCTGCAGTTCCAGCGCGGCCTGCAGCGCGTACTCGTTGACGGCCTTGTCCAGCAGGGCCATGTTCTTGGCGTCGATGGTGCCGAACAGCTTCTCGGCCGACGCCTGCCAGGACATCTTCAACAACCATTTCGCCAACGCCATGATCGGGGTGTTCGCGATCTCGGTGGCCAGCTTCTCGGCGTCGATCTGGTCCTGGGTGCCCAGCGGGCTGGTGGCGGTGGTGGCGGCGAGGTCGACGGTGACCCTCTGGTACGCGTCGCCGAAGAACAGCGCCAGGCCGTGGATGTGGAACGGATTGCCCGGGTAGTCGCTGACCTTGACCAGGAAGCTGTCGGTGCCGCCGGTGGCAGCCAGCTCGGCGTACGGGGTGTAGGTGAAGCTACCGTCGGCCGCAACGGTCACGACCCCCTTGGTCGGTCCGCTCACCACGCTGTAGGTCAACGCGTCACCGTCGGCGTCGGTCCCCTTGACCGCACCGGTCACCTGGCCGGCGTCGGTCTGCACGGTGAGCGACGAATCGTAGGTCACCGTGGGCCGCTTGTTGAAGAACGTGTACTCGATCTCGCGGGCGATCAACGCGAGCAGACCCTCGAGCGTGCCCTGCTGGTACGGGACCGCGGGCTGCCCCGTGGACGTCGAGTCATCGACAGTGATCAGTTCCGCACGTGCCACCGTGACCTGCTGCGCCGCCTGCTGCATCGAATCATCGCTCTCCACAACGAGATTCGTGCGCTGAACACTGGCCGGGGCCTCGTCGACGACGACGGCGACCGGTGCGGGATCCGGATCCGGTTCCCGTGCATCGTCGCTCGGCGCGGCGTCCTCATGGACCGCCACCTCGTCGTCGGCGTCCCAGCCGGTGTCCTGCCGCGCGACAGCGGTCTGCTCTGCCGTCGGCGCGGGCGTCGCACCCGAGTGACGCGCCGTCACACCGGCGTCGTCGGTGGTTTCGGGTTCCTGCGTCGGCTCGGGGTCGGTGGCGTCGGAGCTGGGCGCCGACGTGGCATCGTCGGCGGTCTCGGACCCGGCGCCGGCCTCGTCAGCCGGATCGGTCTTGTCCTTCGACGGCTCGGAGGACTCCGCGGAGGACGGCTCGGCCGCCGGTGCGGATGACGCGGACGATTGGTCGCTACCGCTGGTTCCCGACGTTGCGGAGTTCCCGGCCCCGGCGGTTGCGCCGGAACCCGAACCCGCAGATGTTGTGCCGGACTCCTCGGCCAGCGCGGTTCCGGCGCCGACGAACATCGCCGACCCGATGCCGAGTGCCACCGCCAGCGCACCGACGCGGCCCACATGACCCGCATACCCCCGAGATGCACCCATGTGCGGCCTCCTGTGTGTCAGACGTCACACAGCGTACTCACGGCCGGGCGAGGAACCACACTCGGTTAGCAAACTCGGTTCAGCGCGCCCAGGGCGGGAACCAACGCGGCCAGTGCGCGCCCCCGGTGCGAGGCCGCGTCCTTCTCGGCCGGGCTCAACTCGGCCGCCGAACGGTCCGAACCCACCGGGACGAACACCGGGTCGTAGCCGAACCCGCCCGAACCGCGCGGCCCCGGCGCGATGATTCCCGGCCACTCACCACGGACCACGGTCTCGCCGGCCGCCGACACCAGTGCGCACGCGGACACGAACGCCGCACCGCGCCGGTCGGCGGGTACGTCGGCCAGCTGCGCCAGCAGGAGCCGGAAATTCGCCTCATCCTTGTCGCGGCGTGCACCGCGCACGCCGGCCCACCGCGCCGACAGCACCCCCGGCATCCCGTTGAGGGCGTCGACGGACAGGCCGGAATCATCGGCGACACACGGCAACCCCGTCGCGGCGAAACCGTCCCGCGCCTTGGCCAGGGCGTTCTCCTCGAACGTCGCCCCCGTCTCGGGCGCCTCCGGATACTCCGGCACATCGGCCAGCGACACCAACTCGAGCCCGGACACCCCGGCGGCGTCGAGCACCCGCCGCAGTTCCGCGAGCTTCTTGGCGTTGCGGCTCGCGACGAGCAGCCGTGTCATATTCCGCCGCTCCTCCTCCTCGCTGACGCTCCGCATCGTCGCCGGCGCGTCATATTCCGCCGCTCCTCCTCCTCGCTGACGCTCCGCATCGTCGCCGGCGCGTCATATTCCGCCGCTCCTCCTCCTCGCTGACGCTCCGCATCGTCGCCGGCGGGCTGTCAGCTGCCGAAGGCTTTCTTCTGCGCCGGACCGTCGGGCAGCACACCCGGGTACGGCGCGTCGAGCGCCTCGCGCTGGAGTGCGAACAACGTGTCGCAGGCGCCCAGCGCGGCGTCGAGCAGCTTGTCCAACGTCGAGCGCGGGAAGGTGGCGCCCTCGCCGGTGCCCTGTACCTCGACCAGCGTTCCGGTGTCGGTGGCCACGACGTTCATGTCGACCTCGGCGCGCGAATCCTCCTCGTAGGGCAAATCGACGCGGACCCGGCCGTCGACCACGCCGACGCTGACCGCGGCGATCGCGCACGACAACGGCCGCGGGTCGGTCAGCTTCCCGGCGGCGCCCAGATACGTGACCGCATCGGAGAGCGCGACGTAGGCACCGGTGATCGCGGCGGTGCGGGTGCCGCCGTCGGCCTGCAGCACGTCGCAGTCGATGGCGATGGTGTTCTCCCCGAGTGCCCGCAGATCGATGCAGGCCCGCAGGGACCGGCCGATCAGCCGACTGATCTCCTGGGTGCGTCCGCCGAGGCGGCCCTTGACCGACTCCCGGTCCGAGCGGCTGTGCGTCGCCGCGGGCAGCATCGCATACTCGGCGGTCAACCAGCCCAGGCCCGACCCCTTGCGCCAGCGCGGGACGCCCTCGGTGACCGAGGCGGTGCACATGACTCGGGTCTGGCCGAACTCGACGAGAACCGAGCCGGCGGGATGGGAGGTGAAACCCCGGGTGATCGTCACGGGCCGCAGTTCGTCGTCGGTGCGGCCGTCTTCGCGTTCAGGCACGATCGTCACCCAAACGGGTGCGGGACACCTCGAAGGTCTCACCGCAGACCACGGCGCGCACCGGTCCGTCGAACGCGGCCTTGGCCTCGCTGATGACATCCTCGCGGGAGGTCCACGGCGGGATGTGAGTGAGCAGCAGTTCGGAGACGTTCGCCCGGGCGGCGATCTGTCCCGCCTCGGTTCCCGACAGGTGCACGGCGGGCGGCCGGTTCTCGGGGTCGTGGGTCCACGACGCCTCGCAGAGGAACACATCGGCGTCGCGGGCCAGCTCCACTGCCGCATCGCATACCCCGGTGTCACCGCTGAACACGAACACCGCACCGGACGGATCGGTGAACCGCAACCCGTAGGACTCCGTCGGGTGACTGACCGCGACGGGCAACACATCCAGCGCGCCCATCCGCACGCTCTCACCGTCCCGCCACGGGATGACGTCGAAGATGTCGGTGAAGTCGTCGAACTCGCCACCCTCGGGTGACGACGCCGCCCCCAGCCGCGCCCAGGTGTCGCTCGGGCCGTACATCCGCTTCCTGCCGATCGGCGGGACCGGGTGGTAGCGCCGCCAGACGAACAGGCCGGGCAGATCCAGACAGTGGTCGGCGTGCAGATGCGACAGCAGGACGTCGACCTCACCGGGGTCGGCGTGGCGCTGCAGGGCCCCGAGAACCCCACCGCCGAAGTCGATCACGAGGGGTGGGCTGTCGGGTGCGTTCAGCAGGTACCCGGACGCGGGTGAGTCGGGGCCGACAACGCTGCCCGAACAGCCGAGAACCGTGATGCGCACAGTCACTACTGTGCCATGCCCATTACCACATTGAAAAAAACTCCGGAGGTTTGCCGAAAACGATTCACCCCGGGGTGCCGATACGGCGCTGCAGCGGCGAAACCCCGGTGATCGCGGGCCCGAGGAAGCGGGCCGCCAGGGCCAGGAACGCCTCCGGATCGCCGGTAGCCTCGAACCGCCGTTGCGGCGCCGGATCGCTGACCGGTCCGTCGGGACCACCGCGCAGCAGATCGCGCTCGGTGAGCACGCGCAGCAGATCCTTGGCCGTCTCCTCGGCCGAGGACACCAGGGTCACCTGTTCGCCCATGGCCAACTGGATCAGGCCCGACAGCAGCGGATAGTGCGTGCATCCGAGCACCAGCGTGTCGACACCGGCGCGCTGCAGCGGCTCGAGGTAGCCCTCGGCCAGGCCGAGCACCTGCCGGCCGCTGGTGACACCGCGTTCGACGAAGTCGACGAAACGTGGGCAGGCCACCGCGGTGATCTCGGTGCCGACCGCCGCCGCGAAGGCGTCCTGATACGCCCGGGAGGTGATGGTCGCCTGGGTTCCGATCACGCCGATGCGGCCGGTGCGGGTGGTGGCCACGGCACGCCGGACGGCCGGCAGGATCACCTCGACGACGGGCACGTCGTAGCGTTCGCGGGCGTCGCGCAGGCACGCCGACGAGGCGGTGTTGCAGGCGATCACCAGAGCCTTGACGCCACGGGCCACCAGGTCGTCCATGATGGCCAGCGCATGCGTGCGGATCTCGGCCAGCGGCAGCGGACCGTAGGGCCCGTTGGCGGTGTCGCCGACGTAGATCATGTTCTCGGCGGGCAGCTGGTCGATGATCGCGCGGGCCACGGTCAGCCCGCCCACCCCGGAGTCGAAGACGCCGACCGGGGCATCGGAGTTCGGCGCCGTCATGTCGGCGTGAGCGGCGGCGGCCCGGACAGCCCGCGCTTCTGCCGGGCCTCCCGCTCGGGGGACGACAACCAGTACGCGGCAACGACTCCGGCCACCGCGCCGCTCAGGTGACCCTGCCAGGACACCCCGCCGCACTGGTGCAGCACGGGCACCAGGCCCCACAGAATGCCCCCGTAGATGACGAACACCGCGAGGCTGGCCACGATCTGCCAGATGTGCCGGGTCAGCCAGCCGAACACCAGCAGGAAGGTGAACCAGCCGAAGATCAGCCCCGAGGCACCGATGTGGTTCGAGGTCCCCAGGTTGCACTGCCCGATATTGCCGATCAGCCAGGTGCCGAACCCGCCGAGGATCCAGATGATCGCGGTGGCCCAGACGAACCGGGACATGCCGGCCAGCGTCACCAGGAATCCGAGCACCAGCGCCGGCACGGTGTTGGCGATCAGGTGGCCCCAGTTGGCGTGCAGCACCGGGGCGAACAGGATCCCCCACAGGCCGTCGGCCTCGAGCGGGCGGATGCCGTGGGTCTCGAGGCGATGGTTAGAGAGGACATCGAGGAGTTCCACGACGTAGAGCAACGCGACGAACGTGACGATGGTCGTCGCGCCGGTCTTCCACGCGGGCCGCTTCTCGCGTTGCGGCGCAGGCAGACCGGGCGCGGAGTTCATGCGATCAGGTTATGCGAACGTTCCGGGCAGGGTGGTTCGGTACGTCGCGATCCCGGCGACCGGCCCCGCGGCGAGCACCCCGGCGAGCACCGCGCGCGCCAGTACATCGGCCGCCGCCGCGCCGATCTCGCTGATCGCCTTGGTCTCCGGCACCATCTGCGCCGGGGTGTCGGCGTCCGGGGACACCGCCACCGTCCCGGTGGCCAACGCGAACACCGTGTCGCCGTCGACCGGGGTGTGGCACGGCTGGATCGCACGGGCCAGGCCGTCGTGCGCGGCCACCGCGACGCGCCGGCACGCGGCCGGTCCGAGGACCGCATCGGTGGCCACCACCGCGATGGTGGTGTTGAGCGCACCCGACCCGGGGCCCTTGGCGGCCTTGCGATCCCGCTCGAGTTCGGCCAGCGCCGCGATCTGCTCGGCCGGCGGTGCGGTGAGGCCGAAGTCGGCGCTCGACCGGGCCGCCCAGGGCAGTCCGGTCTCGGGGTCGACGACGTTGCCCGCCGCGTTGACCACGACCAGCGCACCGACCGTCACGCCCGCGGCGGCTCCGTCGTCCAGTCGCACCGATGCCGTGCCGACGCCACCCTTGAGCGCCCCCGCCCGCGCACCCGCGCCGGCGCCGACACTGCCCATCGCAACGGTCGCCGACGCCGATCGCAGCGCGGCGAGCCCGAACTCCGCGGTGGGCCGGCACCCCCAGGCGCCGACGGGCAGATCGAAGATCACCGCAGCGGGCACGATCGGAACACGACCGCCGTCCATCGCCACCCCGCGGTCGTGTTCTTCGAGCCAACCCATCACGCCGTCGGCGGCCGCCAGCCCGAATGCACTGCCGCCGGTGAGGACCACCGCGTCGACGTGCCGCACGCTGTTGGCCGGATCGAGCAGGTCGGTCTCGCGGGTTCCGGGCGCCCCGCCCCGCACGTCGGCCGCCCCGACCGTCCCCGGTGGGGCGAGCACCACGGTGGTACCGGTGGCCCAGCCCGAGCCGAGCGCGGCGTCGTCGTCGACCCGATGGTGATGGCCCACGAGGATGCCCGCGACATCGGTGATCGATCCCGTCATCGCAACGGTTTGTCCATCAGGGCCAGGACGAGATACTCCTGCAGCACCGTGAGCCACTGGTAGACGTCGAGGTGCCCGGCCATCGGGTGACCGGCCGGCAACCGGTGCGGGCCGTCGGGCCCCACATCGAGCATGGTGCCCAGGGCCAGGCGGATGTCGTTGACCGCGGTGACCCAGGCGCTGGCGTCCGCTTCCGTCAGTTCGATCCGGCCGCCGCCGGCCGGACAGGTATTCAGAACCCGCTGCGCCGCTTGACGTTTGGCCTCGATTATCCCCGGCTCGTGCAAACTCCGCAGAGCGCCGTTGACACTCTCGGCGGTTCCCGATCCCGCCGGATGCGGACTCTGCACCCGCAGGAAATCCGGCAGCAGCCGGCTCATGGTGGCATCGGTGGGCGGCGTCGAGTTCCCCGTGCGCAGACCGGTCAGCTCTTCGAGTTCGTCTCTGGGAGAAGATGATTCGCGATCATCCAGCATCTCGATGACCGAGTTGGTCATGTTGAGCAGCAGCGCGGACTCATGCGGTTCGACGGCGGACCGGAACCGCGGGCCACGAGCGGTCTGGACCCGCTTCCACTTACGCACGCTCGGCGCCCGTACCGTTCAGCGGTCCTGCTGCATGGTGGCCCACAGGCCGGCGGCGTGCAGCTTGGACACGTCGACCTCCATGGATTCGCGCGTGCCCGCGGAAACGACCGCCTTGCCCTCGTTGTGGACCTGCAGCATGAGCTCGGTGGCGTGCGGTTCGGAGTAGCCGAACAGCTTCTGGAAGATGTAGGTGACGTAGTTCATGAGATTCACCGGGTCGTCCCACACGATGGTGACCCAGGGCCGCTGGGTGGCCTCGGTGGTGTCACTGTCGGCCCGATGGGCCGTCCCCGGTTTCGTCGGCGCTTCCGCAACCATGGCGATCAGGATACCGCGACGCCGATGGCCCAAGAACCGCGCCGACCGCCCGGTTCTCCGGCGATACCCACCTCTGTGCGGGGCGCGCCGGGCCGCTCGATGACGTGCCCCCGACCTGCCGCGCCGACTACCGTGTGGCTGTGAGCGTGGGCCTGCTGACCGACAAGTACGAACTGACGATGCTGCAGGCCGCGCTGCGGGACGGCTCCGCGCACCGGCGCACCACCTTCGAGCTCTTCGCCCGGCGCCTGCCCGACGGGCGCCGCTACGGCGTGGTGGGGGGAACCGGTCGATTCGTGGACAGCCTGGGCGAGTTCCGGTTCGACGACGGGGCACTGGCATCGCTGGCGGAATTCCTCGACCCCGCGACGCTGGAGTTCCTGCGCGACTTCCGATTCGCCGGCGACGTCGACGGCTATCCCGAGGGGGAGCTCTACTTCGCCAACTCACCGGTCCTGTCGATCAGCGGCACCTTCGCCGAGTGCGTCCTACTCGAGACCCTCGCACTGTCGATCTTCAACCACGACACCGCGATCGCGTCGGCGGCCGCCCGGATGGTCAGCGCGGCCGGCGGCCGGACGCTGATCGAGATGGGGTCGCGGCGCACCCATGAGCGCGCTGCGGTCGCCGCGGCTCGCGCCGCGTACCTGGCCGGCTTCGACGGGACATCGAACCTGCAGGCCCACCGCCGCTACGGGGTGCCCGCGCTGGGCACCAGTGCGCACGCCTTCACGATGGTGCACACCACCGCCGACGGGCCCGACGAGCCGGCGGCGTTCCGGGCCCAGGTCGACGCGCTGGGAGTGGGCACCACGCTGCTGGTCGACACCTACGACGTGACCGCCGGCATCGCCAACGCGGTGGCCGTGGCGGGACCGCAGCTCGGCGCTGTGCGGATCGACTCTGGCGACCTGGGGGTGCTGGCCCGCCAGGCCCGCGCCCAGCTCGACGAGCTGGGCGCCACCGGAACGAAGATCGTGGTGTCCGGCGACCTCGACGAGTACTCGATCGCCGCGCTGCGGGCCGACCCCGTCGACTCGTACGGGGTCGGCACCTCGCTGGTCACCGGCTCGGGCGCACCGACGGCGAGCATGGTCTACAAACTCGTCGAGGTGGACGGGATTCCGGTGCAGAAACGCAGCAGCCACAAGGAATCCCACGGCGGACGGAAGGCGGCGGTGCGGATCACCAAACCGTCGGGCACCATCCTCGAGGAGGTCGTCCACCCGGTCGACGGTCCCGCGCCGGTCGGCCGACCGGTGACGGTCACCCTGGTTCGCGCGGGCGAGGTCGTGTGCACCACCGACCTGTCCGAGGCGCGGGCGCGGGTTGCGGCCGGACTGACCAGCCTGCCGTGGGAGGGACTGAAGTTGTCGCACGGGGAGCCCGCCATCCCGACCCGGGTCGTGACGTCATAGCCGTCTCCGTCACCGAGTTGCTCGGACGCGCCGTGGCCGCACTCGGGGGCGCCGAACGCGGCGGTCAGATCGAGATGGCCGAAGCGGTGGCGCGTGCCTTCGACACCGGAGAGCACCTGGCGGTCCAGGCCGGCACCGGGACCGGCAAGTCGTTGGCCTACCTGGTGCCGGCCCTGGCCCGCGCAGCCGGTCGGGAACCCGACTCCGACCCGGGCCCGGTGGTGGTGTCGACGGCCACCATCGCGCTGCAACGCCAGTTGGTCGACCGTGACCTGCCCCGGCTGGCCGAGGCGCTGGCCGGCGCCCTGCCCCGCAAGCCGACCTTCGCACTGCTGAAGGGCCGGGGAAATTACCTGTGCCTGAACAAGATTCACAATGGATCGACCGACGAACCACTGGGGCAGGACGAACTGTTCGAACCGGTGGCGGTCGGCGCGCTGGGCCGCGACGTCCAGCGCCTGACGGCGTGGGCCGATGAGACCAGAACCGGTGACCGCGACGAGCTGCGGCCCGGGGTGTCCGAGCGCGCCTGGTCGCAGGTCAGCGTATCGGCACGGGAATGCATCGGGGTGGCGCGCTGCCCGTATTCCGCCGAATGCTTCTCGGAGAAGGCCCGCGCCAAGGCCGGGTCGGCTGATGTCGTCGTGACCAACCATGCGCTGCTGGCCATCGACGCCATCGCCGACGCCGCGGTGCTGCCCGAACACGACTGCCTGATCGTGGACGAGGCACACGAACTGGTCGACCGGGTCACCGGCGTGGCCACCGCCGAGCTCACGGCCACGGCGCTGGGCGTTGCGCAGCGCCGTGCCGGCAAGCTCCTCGGACCCGAACTGGTGGATCGGCTCGAAGCGGCCAGCGCCACACTCACGTCGGCCATCCACGATGCGGAGCCACGCCGTGTCGATGTGCTCGACGACGAGTTGGCCACCTACCTGACGGCGCTGCGGGATGCCGCCCAGGCCGCCCGGTCGGCGATCAACCCCACGCCGGGCGACCCCCAGGCCGCCGCCGCCCGCAACGAGGCGATCACCGCACTGGCCGAGGTGGCCGACACCGCCACCCGCATCCTGTCCTCGTTCGGGCCGCCGATCGCCGAGCGCGCCGATGTGGTGTGGATCGACCACGATGAGATCCGGGGGACGCGCCGCTCCGCGCTGCGCGTCGCGCCACTGTCGGTGGCGGGATTGCTGCGGGCCCGCCTGTTCGGCCGGTCGACCACCGTGCTGACCTCCGCGACGCTGACCATCGGCGGATCCTTCGACGCGATGGCCGGCAACTGGGGGCTGACCGGCCTGGAATCGGAAGCCGCCTGGAACGCCCTGGATGTCGGTTCACCGTTCGCCCACGCGACCTCCGGAATCCTCTATGTCGCAGCGCATCTGCCGCCGCCCGGACGGGACGGCACCGGCACCCCGGAGCAGCTGACCGAGATCGCGGAACTGATCACCGCGGCCGGGGGCCGCACCCTCGGCCTGTTCTCGTCGAACCGGGCGGCCCGGGCGGCCGCCGAGGCCATGCGCGAACGGTTGGACACTCCGGTGCTGTGTCAGGGTGACGACGCCACCGCCCTGCTGATCGAGGCGTTCGCGGCCGATCCGGCCACCTCGTTGTTCGGCACGCTGTCACTGTGGCAGGGTGTCGACGTGCCGGGCCCGTCGCTGTCGCTGGTGCTGATCGACCGGATCCCGTTCCCCCGTCCCGACGATCCGCTGCTCACCGCTCGGCAGCGCGCGGTGGCCGCCCGGGGCGGCAACGGATTCATGACCGTCGCGGCCGCGCATGCGGCCCTGCTGCTGGCCCAGGGCACCGGGCGGCTGTTGCGGCACACCGACGACCGCGGTGTGGTCGCGGTGCTGGACTCTCGGATGGCCACCGCCCGCTACGGCGGCTATCTGCGCGCATCCCTGCCGCCGTACTGGGCCACCACGGATCCGGTGCGGGTGCGTGATGCGCTGGCGCGGCTGCGGGCCGCAACGCCCGCCGCGGATTGAGGCCTGCGCGGACGTCTCGCCACTATTGTCGAGCCATGCTCCGCCGTTTCGCACTGGCCGCGTACGTGGCTGCCCTGGCCGCCGCGGTCGCGGCATGTTCGACCGTCGTTGCGGGCCAGCCCGTGTCGGTGTTCGCCGATCCGTTCAAGGTGGCGGGCATGCGCGCGGTCGACGGACCGACCGGGCTGCGGCCCGGCGGCACGGACAAGTCGCGTCAGGTGTCCGACTCCGACGGCGGCAAGGTCGACCAGATCGCCGCCGCGTCCGTCAGCGACATCGAGCAGTTCTGGGGCGAGGCCTTCGGTGCGTCGTTCCCGGGGGCCTTCCACCCGGTCAAGGCGCTGTACTCCTGGGATTCGAACGACTACGACGGCACCTTCTGCGACGACGACACCTACAGCCTGGTCAACGCGGCCTTCTGCCCGTCGGAGAACATCATCGGCTGGGACCGCGGAGTGCTCATGCCGGAATTGCGAAAAGCCAACGGGGACATGGCAATCACCATGGTGCTCGCTCATGAGTACGGACACTCGGTGCAGAAGCAGGCCAAGCTGAACCGCAAGGGCACGCCGATCCTGGTGGTCGAACAGCAGGCGGACTGCCTGGCCGGCAGCTACCTGCGCTGGGTGGCCGAGGGTGATTCACCGCGGTTCACGCTGTCCACCGGCGACGGGCTGAACAACCTGCTGGCCACTATGATCTCGTTCCGCGACCCGCTGCTGTCCGAGGACGACGTAGGCCCAGGGGCCTCCGAATCAGGGTTGGCGGACGAACACGGCTCGGCGTTCGAGCGGATCTCGGCCTTCCAGTTCGGCTTCATCGACGGACCCTCGGCGTGTGCCGGCATCGATGCGAAGGAGATCGCGGCGCGCCGTGGCGACCTACCGGTTGCGTTGCAGCGCAACGAGTCCGGCGAGTGGCCGGTGTCCGAGGAGTCGGTGAAGGCCATCATCGATGCGATGACCATCTTGTTCAAGCCGGCCCAGCCGCCGAAGCTGAGCTTCGCCGCGGCCGCCTGCGCCGACGCGCAGCCCAGCCCGCCGGCATCGTTCTGCCCCGCCACCAACACCATCACGGTGGACCTGCCCGCGCTGGAGAAGCTGGGCACCCCGCAGGGTGACCCCGACGACATGCTGACGGCGCTGTCCGGGGACAACAGCGCCTACTCGGTGCTGATGTCGCGGTACATGATGTCGATCCAGCACCAGCACGGCGGCCTGGTCCTCGACAGCGCCGAAGCCGGTCTGCGCACCGCCTGCCTGACCGGGGTGGCCACCACCAGGCTGGCCGACGGGGTCAACACTCCGGACGGCAACACCGTCGCGCTGACGGCCGGCGATCTCGACGAGGCGGTCGCGGGTCTGCTCATCAACGGCCTGGTCGCCGCGGACGTCAACGGTGCCACGGTGCCCGCCGGCTTCTCGCGTATCGACGCGTTCCGGGTGGGTGTGCTCGGCGACGAGGACCGCTGCCTGCGCCGCTTCCCCTGAGCCGCCTTCTCCGGCGACCGTGCGCGTCGGTCCGCGACACGCCGCGTCGCCCCGGGCGTTTCTGCACCCTCGCGACGAGAGGACTCAGACTTTTCTGGTGGTGCCGTAGTACGCCTGGATCGAATCCGACTGCTCGGTGGAATGCGTGAGAACCGCGTAGGACCGGATGAACGACTCCCCCACGCAGCCGTCGATCTTCACGTGGAACCCACTGACCGACACCCACGGGTCCGCGCCGGTGAACTCCTTCTTGCTGACCGGCACGATGTTGACGATGCCAGGTTTGAGGCCGACCGCGACACCGCTGGTGAACGGCGCCAGCACGATGGGATTGAGGATCTCGGGCAGCGGCGACACCACATCGATGCCGCCCAGGCCGATCGACGGCGTGAGCCCGGCACTGTCGGTCAGCGTCACGCCCTGCGACGTACTCATGTCGATACCGCAGCCGATCTGGTAGCCGACCTCCAGCACACCGTGCGGCGGCGCGGTGCCGTCCGGGCCGCGCAGCGATCCCACGAACACGGCAGCCACCTCGTAGTCCCGGGACGAGAGGGCTGTCGTCAATGGCGCAATGTTGCGCAACGTCTCGTCCTTGGCGCCGACCGTCAGCACCCAGCCGTCCGGTGCCGTCGTGGTCGCCGCCGGCGCGGACGCGATGGTGGCCTGATCCCCCGGCGCGACGACGTCGGCGGCGTGATCGATGGGCGCCGCCGGGGCCACGGCCGCGGCGGGAACCACCGGAGCCTCGACATTGGCCGGTTCCGGGTCTGCACCGGCCGTCGGCACCGGGGCAGCCGCCAGCACGCAGACGACCAGCAGACCGCCGGACGCCAACCAGCCACGCGCCGCTCTCACGCCCGGACCGTACTACCGGTTTCGGCTATGCCAGCCGGACCAACCCCAACTCGTTATCTCCCGCGAGCAGATCGTTATGTGGCAGCACCCGAACCGTGTATCCGACCGAACCCGCGATCGGCAACGGAGTGGTCGCCGAGAACACCTCCAGCGCGCCGTCCGAGCCGCCCACGTGCGCCATCGGAACAACCTGCGGATCGATCAGGTCGTCACCGCCGTCGACACGTCCGAGCAGGGCCTGCACGGCCACCTCGTCGGGCCGCAGGCCTGCCAGCGCGACCGAGGCGGTCAGCGTCAGCTGCGAGCCCAGCAGCGGCGTGTCGGGCAACCCGGTGCTGTCGACATCGGTGATCTCGACGTTCGGCCAGGCGGCCAGCACCTTCAGCCGGTAGGCGGCCAATTCCCGGGCGGGCCCGAAGTCGCTCGCCGACCCGAGGGTCCGGCGCACCGACCGCGCCGCCGGGATGTAGTACCGCTCGGTGTAGTCCCGGACCATCCGGGAGGCCAGCACCTTCGGGCCCAGTGCCTCCAGGGTGTGACGCACCATCTCGACCCACCGGGCCGGGACCCCGGCACCGTCGCGGTCGTAGAACTTCGGGGCCACTGCATCGGCGAGCAGGCCGTAGAGCGCCGCCGCCTCCAGATCGTCCCGGCGGGTCTCGTCGGCGACCCCGTTGGCCGTCGGGATCTCCCACCCGTTCTCGCCGTCGTACCACTCGTCCCACCAGCCATCGCGGATCGAGAGGTTCAGCCCGCCGTTGAGCGCGCTCTTCATCCCGGACGTGCCGCAGGCCTCCAACGGCCGCAGCGGATTGTTCAGCCAGACGTCGCAGCCCCAGTACAGCAGCCGCGCCATCGACATGTCGTAGTCGGGCAGGAAGGCGATCCGGTGCCGGACCTCCGGCCGGTCGGCGAACTTCACCACCTGTTGGATCAGCGTCTTGCCGCCGTCGTCGGCCGGATGCGACTTGCCCGCGACGATCAGCTGCAGCGGGCGTCGCTCGTCGAGCAGCAGAGCCTCGAGTCGCTCCGGATCCCGCAGCATGAGCGTGAGCCGCTTGTAGGTCGGCACGCGCCGGGCGAAACCGATGGTCAGCACCTCGGGATCGAACGCGGTCGCGACCCAGCCCAGTTCGGCCTCGGTGGCACCACGCTCGAGCCACGACAGCCGCAGCCGGCGCCGGACGTCGTCGACCAGCAGGGCACGCAATCGGTTGCGGATGGACCAGATCCGCTCCGGGGAAACCTGTTGGAGGCGTTGCCAGGTCGCCGGTTCGGACAGCTGCATCAGCGGGTCGCCGACCAGCTCGCGGGCCAGCTCGATCCACTGCGGCGCCGCCCAGGTGGGCGCGTGCACCCCGTTGGTGATCGAGCCGATGGGAACCTCGTCGGCGTCGAAGCCCGGCCACAGATCGGCGAACATCGTGCGGCTGACCCGGCCGTGCAGCAGTGAGACGCCGTTCGCCCGCTGCGCCAGCCGCAGTCCCATGTGCGCCATGTTGAACTTCGACGGATCCTCCTCGGCGCCGAAGGCCAGCACCCGGTCCAGCGGCACCCCGGGCAGCAGCGGGTTGGGCCGGTCGTCGGCGAAGTAGCGCGCCACCAGATCCGTCGGGAACCGGTCGATACCGGCCGGCACCGGCGTGTGGGTGGTGAAGACCGTGCCGGCCCGCACCGCCGTCAGCGCCGTGTCGAAATCGAGACCCGACCCGGCGATGTACTCCCGGATCCGCTCCAGGCCGAGGAAGCCCGCGTGGCCCTCGTTCATGTGGAACACCTCGGGCGCCGGCAGGCCCTCGATCTGGCAGTAGGCGCGGATGGCCCGAACACCGCCGATCCCGGCGAGGATCTCCTGCTTCATGCGGTGTTCCTGGTCGCCGCCGTAGAGCCGATCGGTGACGCCGCGCATGTCGTGTTCGTTCTCGGGCACATCGGAATCCAGCAGCAGCAGCGGCACCCGGCCCACCTGGGCCACCCAGATCCGCGCCCGCAGCTGCGCGCCCTCGGGCATCGTCAGATCGACCAGCACCGGGTCGCCGGACGCGGTCGTCAGCAGGCGCAGCGGCAGCCCCTGTGGATCGTGGGCCGGATACGTCTCCTGCTGCCAGCCGTCCGCGGTCAGGGACTGCCGGAAGTAGCCCGAGCGGTAGAGCAGTCCGACCGCGATCAGCGGCACCCCGAGATCCGACGCCGATTTCAGGTGATCGCCGGCGAGGATCCCGAGGCCGCCGGAATAGTTCGGCAGCGCCTCGGAAACACCGAACTCCATCGAGAAGTACGCGATCCCGGCGGGCGGATCGCCGTGCTCCTGGTGGGCCTGCTCCTGGTACCACTGCGGCCGGCTCAGGTAGTCGTCCAGATCGGCCGCCCGCTCGTCGAGCTGTCGGAGGAATTCGCTGTCACCGGCCAGCTGTTCGAGGCGTTCCGGGCTGACCGAGCCCAGCAGCGCCACCGGATCGCCGCCGTGGCTGGCCCACAGCCCCTCGTCGATGCTGGCGAAGAGCATCTGGGTCGCGGTGTCCCAGGACGATCGCAGGTTGATCGCCAATCGGTCCAGGGCCGCCAGTCGCTGCGGCAGATGGGCGCGGACGGTAAACCTGCGGAGCGCCTTCACGCGTGCAGAGCTTACTGATTCCGGGCCGCCCGGTGGGATGGGCCGGCGAACTCTTTCGCCGCGCGGGCCGATCCTGCCCACTACGGTGTGAAGGTGACAGGAATTGGTTAACACCAACACCAGCCCCGACGAGTTCGCGACAAGACGTGGCAAGACATGACCCAGTGTGAGGAGAGCTCCGGTGCCCGGTCGCATCGAGATCGACGATGTTTCACCCGTCGTGTCCGGTGGAAGGTTCCCCGCCAAGGCCGTGGTCGGCGAAGTTGTGCCGGTGTGCGCCACGGTATGGCGCGAGGGCCACGAGGCGGTGTCGTCGACGCTGGTGGTGCGCTACCACGGCAGCTCCTACCCTCAGCTGGTCACCGGCCCGGTCCAACCCGAACCCGTGCCGATCCAAGAGGTGGTGGCAGGCCCGCGGGTCAAACCCCAACAGCTGCCGATGTCCGCCGGCCGCACCCCCGACGTCTTCCACGGCCAGTTCGTTCCCGACGCGGTCGGGCTGTGGACCTTTCGGGTGGACGGCTGGGGTGATCCCATCAGCTCGTGGCGCCACGCCGTGACCGTCAAGCTCGAGGCGGGCCAGAGCGAGTCCGAACTTTCCAACGATCTGCTGGTGGGTGCGCGACTGCTCGACCGCGCCGCGGCCGGGTTGCCGCGGGGTCGCCGCGCTCCCCTGCTGGATGCGGCGGCCGCGTTGCGCGCCCCGGGCGAGCCGGCTCAGCGTGCGGGGGCTGCCCTGTCCGCCGAGGTCACCGCACTGCTGGCCGAGTACCCATTGCGCGAATTAGTCACCCGCGGTGAGCAATTCGGCATCTGGGTGGACCGCCCCCGGGCGCGGTTCGCGTCCTGGTACGAACTGTTCCCGAGGTCCACCGGCGGCCGCAATTCCGAGGGCGTCCCACTGCACGGCACGTTCGCCACCGCCACCAAGGCGCTGCCGCGGATCGCGAAGATGGGTTTCGACGTCGTGTACCTCCCGCCGATCCATCCCATCGGCGAACTGCACCGCAAGGGCCGCAACAACACCGTCACAGCCGCCCCCGGCGACGTCGGCTCCCCGTGGGCCATCGGCAGCCACGCCGGCGGCCACGACGCCGTTCACCCGGACCTGGGCACCATTGACGATTTCGACGAATTCGTCTCTGCCACAACCGATCTCGGAATGGAGGTGGCACTCGACCTGGCGCTGCAGTGCGCACCCGACCATCCGTGGGCCCGTGACCACCGCCAGTGGTTCACCGAACTCCCCGACGGCACCATCGCGTATGCGGAGAACCCGCCGAAGAAGTACCAGGACATCTACCCGCTGAACTTCGACAACGATCCCGCCGGCCTGTATGCCGAGGTGCTACGGGTGGTGCTGTACTGGGTATCCCACGGCGTCAAGATCTTTCGCGTCGACAATCCACACACCAAGCCGCCGGACTTCTGGGCCTGGCTCATCGGGCGGGTCAAGAACGTCGACCCCGACGTGTTGTTCCTGGCCGAGGCATTCACCAGGCCCGCTCGGCTCTACGGTCTGGCCAGGCTCGGATTCACCCAGTCCTACAGCTATTTCACGTGGCGCACCGCCAAGTGGGAACTCACCGAGTTCGGCCAGGAGATCGCCTCGCACGCCGACGAGGCCCGGCCCAACCTGTTCGTGAATACGCCCGACATCCTGCACGAGAGCCTGCAGCACGGCGGGCCGGGAATGTTCGCCATCCGCGCGGTGCTCGCGGCCACGTTCAGCCCGCTGTGGGGCGTGTACTCCGGTTTCGAACTCTTCGAGCATCAGCCGGTACGCGCCGGCAGCGAGGAGTACCTCGATTCGGAGAAGTACGAGCTTCGGCCCCGCGATTTCGACGCCGCGCTGGCCCGAGGGAATTCGCTGGAGCCATTCCTGACCCAGCTGAACGAGATCCGCCGGCTGCACCCGGCTCTGCGCGAGATGCGGACCATCAAATTCCATTCGGTGGACAACGACGCCGTGCTGGCCTACAGCAAGTTCGATCCGACCACCGGCGATTGCGTCCTCGTGGTGGTGACACTCAACCCGTTCGGCGCCGAGGAGGCCACATTGTGGCTGGACATGGGCGCCCTCGGAATGGAGTGGTACGACCGGTTCTGGGTACGCGACGAGATCACCGGCGAGGAATACCAGTGGGGCCAGTCGAACTACATCCGCCTGGACCCCGGCCGGGCCGTCGCCCACATCCTGAACATGCCGAACATCCCCGCGGCGGCCCGCGGCCCGCTGCTGCGCCGCGAATGACGTGAACGAGAGGAGCGCCCCGATGACCAGCACCGGCACCGTCAGCAGGTTCCTGGCGCCGGATCCGTCCGATCTGCACCGCCTGACCTCCGGGACCCACCACGATCCGCACGCCGTACTGGGCGCGCACGAATACGGCGACCACACCGTCATCCGCGCCTACCGGCCGCACGCCAACACGGTCACAGCGCTCGTCGGCGAGCAGCGGTACCCGTTGCAGCACATCGACTCCGGGCTGTTCGCCGTCGCCCTGCCGTTCACCGGCCTGATCGACTACCGGCTCGAGATCGGCTACCCCACTCCCGACGGCGGCTCGTTCGGCCCGACGGTGGCCGACGCCTACCGGTTCCTCCCGACGCTCGGCGAGATCGATCTGCATCTGTTCGCCGAGGGTCGCCACGAACGGCTGTGGGAGGTGCTCGGCGCCCATCCGCGCTCGTTCACCACCGCCGACGGCGTCGTGGAGGGCGTGTCCTTTGCGGTATGGGCGCCGAATGCCAAGGGCGTCAGTCTCATCGGCGAATTCAACAACTGGAACGGGACCGATGCCCCGATGCGGGTCATGGGCTCCACGGGGGTCTGGGAGTTGTTCTGGCCGGGCTTCCCGCCCGAGGGTCTCTACAAGTTCCGCGTCCACGGCGCCGACGGCCGGACCACCGACCGCGCCGACCCGATGGCATTCGCCACCGAGGTGCCGCCCCAGACCGCGTCGCGGGTGTTCGCCAGCAGCTACACGTGGAACGACGACGCGTGGATGTCCGAGCGGGCCGCCTCGAACCCGGTGTTCGAGCCGATGAGCACCTACGAGGTGCACCTGGGCTCGTGGCGCCCCGGCCGCTCCTATCGGCAACTCGCCGATGAACTCACCGATTACGTTGTGACACAGGGATTCACCCACGTGGAACTGCTGCCGGTCGCCGAGCATCCGTTCGGCGGATCGTGGGGTTACCAAGTGACCTCGTACTATGCGCCCACCTCGCGGTTCGGCACTCCCGACGACTTCCGGTATCTGGTGGACCGGCTGCACCAGGCCGGGATCGGTGTCCTGGTGGACTGGGTTCCGGCGCACTTCCCCAAGGACGCATGGGCACTGGGCCGCTTCGACGGCACCCCGCTCTACGAGCACGCCGATCCCCGGCGCGGCGAACAACTGGATTGGGGCACATACGTTTTCGACTTCGGCCGCCCTGAGGTGCGCAACTTCCTGGTGGCCAACGCCCTCTACTGGCTGCAGGAGTTCCACGTCGACGGGCTGCGGGTGGATGCCGTGGCGTCGATGCTCTACCTGGACTACTCGCGACCCGCGGGCGGCTGGACGCCGAACGTGCATGGCGGCCGGGAGAACCTCGAGGCCGTCCAGTTCCTGCAGGAGATGAACGCCACGGTGCACAAGCTCAACCCGGGCATCGTGACCGTCGCCGAGGAGTCCACCTCGTGGCCCGGTGTCACCAGAACGACAACCATTGGCGGCCTTGGGTTTTCGATGAAGTGGAACATGGGCTGGATGAACGACACGCTCAGTTTCGTCAGCCGTGATCCCATCTACCGCAGCTATCACCACCATGAGATGACGTTCTCGATGCTGTATGCGTTCAGCGAGAACTACGTCCTGCCGATCAGCCACGACGAGGTGGTGCACGGCAAGGGCACACTGTGGGGCCGGATGCCCGGCAACGATCACGTCAAGGCGGCCGGGCTACGCAGCCTGCTGGCCTATCAGTGGGCGCATCCCGGTAAGCAACTGCTGTTCATGGGCCAGGAGTTCGGCCAGCGCGCGGAGTGGTCCGAGGAGCGTGGCGTCGACTGGTACCAGCTCGACGAGCACAGCTATTCCACCGGAATCCTGCAAATGGTTCGGGACATCAACGGGCTCTACCGCTCCCATCCGGCGCTGTGGAGCCAGGACACCAAACCCGAGGGTTACTCCTGGATCGACGCCAACGACTCCGCCAACAACGTGCTGAGCTTCCTGCGCTGGGGGTCGGACGGCTCGGTCATGGCCTGCGTCTTCAACTTCGCCGGCAACGAGCACGGCCGCTACCAGCTCGGCCTGCCGCACGCCGGCAGATGGCGCGAGGTTCTCAACACCGATGCGACCGTCTACAACGGGGCGGGGGTGGGCAACATGGGCGGCGTCGATGCGGTCGACGAGCCCTGGCACGGCCGACCCGCCTCGGCCATCGTCACCCTGCCTCCGACGTCGGCGCTGTGGTTGGTGCCCGAGTAGCGGGTCAGTACAGCGCGTTGGCCAGGTTGCGCCGGCCGGCGATGACGTCCGGGTCGGCGGGATCGAAGAGTTCGAAGAGCTCGATCAGCCGAGTGCGTACGGTGGTGCGGTCGTCGCCCGCGGTCGATTTCACCAGTGCGATGAGCCGATCGAACGCGCCGGCGACATCCTGCTGGAGCAGTTGGACGTCGGCGGCGGCGAACGCCGCCTCGATGTCGCCGGGCGCGCCGTCGGCGGCGGCGATCGCACCGGCATCCCGGGTGGTGGCGCGCGCCAGGAACGCGATCTGCCGGACCGCGCCCTTGGCCTCGGCGTGGTTGGGATCGCCGGCCAGAATCGCCTCGTAGGCGGTCTTGGCCGTGTCGAAATCACCGGAATCCAGCGCGTCGCGCGCGGCCGCCAGAGCCGGGTCCACTTGTTCGGGGTCGCCGTCCTCGGCCGCGCCGCCGAGCTTGCCGGCGGTGGCTTTGAGCAGCGAGTCGATCCAGGTACGCAGCTGATCCGGCGGCTGGGGTCCCTGGAAACTGCCCAGCGGCTGCCCGCCGGCGATGGCCACCACCGTCGGCACGGCCTGCACGCCGAACAGCTGCGCGACGCGCGGCGTGGTGTCCACGTTGACGGTCGCCAGTGCCCAGGTGCCGTTGTCCTGGGCCGCCAGCGCCGCCAGGTTCTCGGCGAGCTGCACGCTGGCCTCGCTGCGCGGCGACCACAGCACTACGACAACCGGCAGCTGACTGGACCGGGCCAGGACCTCGGTCTCGAGGTTGGCCTCGGTGACCTCGAGCGCGCCCGCGGGGGCCGCGCCGCCGGATGCCCCGGCAGGCTGTTGTGCGCGCTGTTTGAGACCGGACAGGTCGACGGCGCCGGTCATGGACGCGGCGATCCTGGGACGCCCCGCAGGGCCGGAACGTGTCACAGGGTCAAGTCTGTCACGGCGTCGTCGCGGCCACTCCAGCCGGCCGCGAACTGTCCGCCCCGTCCCGTCGAGGCCCCAGTTTGCCGGTGCGATCGGCCCATATGATGAACATCACAGAGGCCAGCGGCACAATGCTCGCCAGCAACGCCAGCAAACAGGTCCGGACCGTCCACCGAAATGCGACCGCGGCCAGCGCGGCAGCCACCACGAAGGCGATGAAGACGCCGCCGTGAATGGGCCCGAAGATCTTGACGCCGATCTCGGTACGGGGTTCTCCCAGGTACTTGAAGTACATGCCCACCAGCAGGCCGACCCAGCTCAGCGCTTCGGCGAGCGCCACCAACCGCAGCCGCCCGGCCGTCGAACGAAGGGCGAACCTGCTGGCGACGGTCGTCGGAACGGTGTCTGTCATGCCGACGATTGTGCCTCAGCGCCGACCCAGCTACTACGTCGCGTAGTGGGTCGTGCAGTGGGTCCTGCGGCGCCTAGGGGCGACGCAGGATCAGCGCATCACCCTGGCCGCCCGCACCGCACAGCGCCGCCACGGCGTAGTGGCCGCCGTTGCGCTTCAGTTCCAGCGCCGCGTGCAGGGCGATCCGGGCGCCGGACATGCCGATGGGATGGCCGACAGCGATGGCGCCGCCGTTGACGTTGACCTTGGCCGGGTCGACACCCAGTTCCTTGGTCGAGGCCAGCGATACCGCGGCGAACGCCTCGTTGATCTCGATCACGTCGAGCTGGTCCACCGAGATACCTTCGCGGGCAACGGCTTTCTTGATCGCATTGGCGGGCTGGGACTGCAGTGTCGAATCCGGACCGGCGACGTTGCCGTGTGCGCCGATCTCGCACAGCCAGTCCAGGCCGAGTTCCTCGGCCTTGGCCTTGGCCATCACGACCACCGCGCAGGCGCCGTCGGAGATCTGCGACGCCGAACCCGCGGTGATGGTGCCGTCCTTGCGGAACGCCGGCTTGAGACCCCCCAGCGATTCGGCAGTGGTGTTGGCCCGGATGCCCTCGTCCTCGGCGAACTCGATCGCGTCGCCCTTGCGCTGCGGGATGGACACCGGCACGACCTCGTCGGCGAACACCCCGTCCTTCCAGGCCGCAGCGGCTTTCTGGTGGCTGGCGGCGGCGAATTCGTCCTGCTCGAGACGGGTGAACTTGTCGGTGTCGTTCCGCTGCTCGGTGAGCGCACCCATGGGCTGGTCGGTGAAGACGTCGTGCAGGCCGTCGTAGGCCAGGTGGTCGATCAGCGGGACATCGCCGTAGGGCAGGCCGCCGCGACTCTTGGTCAGCAGGTGCGGCGCCTGGGTCATCGACTCCTGTCCACCGGCAACCACGACCTCGAACTCACCGGCCCGGATCAGCTGATCGGCCAGAGCGATCGCGTCGATCCCCGACAGGCACATCTTGTTTATCGACAGCGCCGGAACGTCCCAGCCGATGCCCGCGCCCACTGCCGATTGCCGCGCCGGCATCTGCCCGGCGCCGGCCGTGAGCACCTGGCCCATGATCACGTAATCCACCAGCGACGCGGGGACCTGCGCCTTCTCCAGTGCACCCTTGATCGCGACGGCGCCCAGATCGGTCCCGGAGAACCCCTTCAGCGAGCCGTTGAACTTCCCGATGGGGGTACGCGCCCCAGCAACGATCACCGACGTGGTCATGTCTTCCTCCGGCCGAAATTGAGACGACCGTTACAGCCGCCGACTGATGTGCAAACCCTGACAGTCAGGTTACCGTTACGTTATGACCACCGATCAGGCAGATGCCCGCCCGATTCTGGCGTCCGCGCTCGTGACGGCCATCGATCACGTCGGCATCGCCGTCCCGGATCTGGAAGTGGCCAAGAAGTGGTACCACGACCATCTCGGGATGATCGTCCTGCACCAAGAGGTCAACGAGGAACAGGGCATCGTCGAGGCCATGCTGAGCGTCCGCGGCGCGCCGGTCGGCAGCGCCCAGATCCAGCTCATGGCGCCGATCGACGAGTCCTCGACCATTGCCAAGTTCCTCGACAAGCGCGGCCCCGGTCTCCAACAGCTGTGCTATCGCACCAGCGATCTCGACACCCTCTCCGAGCGTCTGCGCGAACAGGGTGTCCGGTTGCTCTACGACGCCCCGCGGCGCGGCACCGCCAATGCCCGGATCAACTTCATCCATCCCAAGGATGCCGGCGGTGTTCTGATCGAACTCACCGAACCCGCCGCCGACGTCGCGCACTGATCCGCTAGGACCACTTCCTCGTCGGGCCGCGGTTGGCCCGGTTCGCCCAGCACGGCGTGTGCCAGTGCCGACGATCCTCACCCTCGCCGTCGTCCGCCGGCCACACCACCACATGCGCTGTGCCAGAGCGGATCTCGTGATCGCACCCCGGACAGCGATAGACCTTGAGGGCCCGCGCACCGGGAATCGGCCGCACCTCGTAGTCGTGGCCGTCGGGACCGAGTTCGATGCGACGGGCCGCCGGTAGCGGCGACCGCTGCGCCGGATGGCCGGACCTGGAGTTCGATCGACGCGCCATCAGAACAACCGGTACTCGTCGCTGTCCATACCGCGCATCTGATCGTAATCCAATGTCACACAACGGATCCCGCGATCAATCGCCAGCGTGCGGGCCTGCGGCTTGATCTGCTGCGCGGCGAACACCCCGGTCACGGGAGCCAGCAGCGAGTCCCGGTTCAGCAGGTCGAGATAGCGGGTCAGCTGCTCGACGCCGTCGATCTCACCGCGCCGTTTGATCTCGACGGCCACCGAGCGGCCCTCCTCGTCGCGGCAGAGCAGGTCGACCGGACCGATCGCGGTCATGTATTCGCGACGCACCAGGGTGTAGCCCACCCCGAGCAATTCGACGTGCTCGGCCAACAACACCTGCAGATGGGCCTCGACACCGTCCTTCACCAGGCCCGGGTCGACGCCGAGTTCGTGAACCGAATCGTGTTCGACATCTTCGATGGTGATCCGCAACTGCTCGCCGGCCTTGTTCTCGACCACCCACACCGGCAGCGGACCGTCGGTGTGTTCGGCCACCGAGCACGGCGGGCTCATCCAATTCAACGGTTTGTACGCCCGATCGTCGGCATGCACACTGACCGAGCCGTCGGCCTTGATCAGCAACAATCGCCGCGCCGAGGGCAGGTGCGCCGTGAGACGGCCCACGTAGTCGACGGTGCACTGGGCGATGACAAGACGCACCCGGTCAACCTTAGAGGCAACCGGGCACCGGGCCGACGCGGCCCGGTTAGGCTGACGCCACGATGAAGGCCGACGAGACGCTCGCGCGCAAGCTGGGTCGGGTCCTGGAACGGGTCACCCGGCAGAGCGGTCGACTCCCGAAGAAGACGCCGGCCTACGGGTCCTGGCTGCTGGGCCGACGCGTCGAGACCGCCGGCCGGCGTCGGGTCCGCATTCAGGTCATCCTCACCGTGTTCATCTCGGTGATCAACGTGGTGGGCATCGCCGTCGCCGCGCTGCTCGTCCTGGTGGCCTTCCCGGAGCCGGACATCTTCGAGGACGCGCCGCTGCGCTACGGCGTGGTGATAATGCCGGTGTACGTGATCAGTGCGCTCGCCGTCGGCACGTGGCTGCTGACCGACACCACCGTCAACGCACTGCGGTGGGCCACCGAACGCCGTCGGCCGACGGTCGACGACCAGCGCAGTACGTTCATGATCCCGTGGCGGGTGGCCGTCGTGCACATTGCGCTGTGGGGTGGCGCCGCCGTGTTGTCGACGGTGCTGTTCGGCCGGGTCGACGCCGCATTCATCCCGAGGTTCCTCGGCGTCCTCGGCATCGTCGGAGCGATGGTCGCGACCTTCAGCTATCTGGCGACGGAGTTCACCCTGCGCCCCATTGCGGCGCAGGCACTCGAGGCCGGCCCTGCGCCCCGCCGGTTCGCACCGGGCATCATGGGGCGGCTGATGACGGTGTGGATGCTGAGCTCGGGACTACCGATCATCGGCATCGGGATGATCGCCTTCTTCGCGCTGCTGCTGGGCAATCTCAACCTGCGCCAGCTCGCGGTGGCAGTACTGATCTCCTCGACGGCGTCGGTCATCTTCGGTTTCATCCTGATGTGGGTGGCGGCGTGGATCACCGCCACCCCGGTTCGGGTGGTCCGGGCGGCACTCAAGCGCGTTGAAGAGGGCAACCTCGACACCAACCTGATCGCCTTCGACGGCACCGAGCTCGGCGAGCTGCAACAAGGCTTCAACTCCATGGTGGCCGGACTGCGCGAACGGGAGAAGGTCCGTGATCTGTTCGGTCGCCACGTCGGGCGTGATGTGGCGGCAGCCGCCGAAGCCGACCCGTCCACCCTCGGCGGCGAAGAGCGCCGTGTCGCAATACTTTTCGTCGACATCATCGGATCCACCGAACTGGTCACCGCCCGCCCGGCATGGGAAGTGGTGACACTGCTCAACCGCTTCTTCAGCGTGGTGGTCGACGAGGTCGAGAGCCGCGGGGGCCTGCTGAACAAGTTCGAGGGCGACGGCTGCCTGGCAATCTTCGGCGCTCCCACCGACATCGAGGATCCCGAGGATGCCGCCCTGTCGGCCGCGCTGGCCATTCCCGAGCGGATCCGCACGGAGGTACCCGAGTGTGAGGCCGGGATCGGCGTCGCTCATGGCGACGTCGTCGCGGGCAATGTCGGAGCGCACGAGCGCTTCGAGTACACCGTGATCGGCGAACCGGTCAACGAGGCCGCCCGGCTGTGCGAGTTGGCGAAGTCCGTTCCGGGCAGGGTGTTGGCCACCTGCGGCACCGTGGAGTCCGCATCGGAAAGTTCACGTGCCCAATGGATTTGCAGTGACAGCGTCACGCTGCGCGGCATGCCCGATCCGGTGCTCCTGGCGGTACCCAAGGGTTAGGGTGCCGGCGCGCTGTGCAACCACGCGCGCGCCGCGGCCACCGCGTCGTCGACATCGGGGAAGCACAGATCGGCGGCCGGGTGCTCGGCGGGGATCACCCGCCGATCGGGGTCGACGAGGAATCCCGCCTTTCCCTCACCACCGAGCTGCGCGCTGAGGCCCAGCAGCATCGCACGAGCCGGATCGTTGACGCTGTCCAACCGGGAGACATCCAGGATGACCGCCGCGAAGTCGGCGCTGTCGCGGTCGATGCTCCGCAATACCTGCTCGGCGCCGGCGAACAGCAGGTCGCCGTGCACCTCGTACACCCGGATGTCGTCGTCCACGTCGTAGACCGCCCGGATCGTCGAGCGCGACTCGCGGGAGACGGTCAGGAAGTGCAGGCCCAGCTCCTGGGACAGGCTGCGACACACCTTCACCCCGCGCACGCTGTTGCCCTTGTCGTCGAGCAGCGGTGAGTACACCCCGATCCCGAGCTGCCCGGGCAGCACCGCGGCGATGCCACCCCCGACGCCGCTCTTCGCGGGCATCCCCACC